>OGQT01002416.1_pt1 | contig 13287 bp, 12 predicted proteins | sample 1553261 | NCBI WGS metagenome assembly OGQT01 (sample SAMEA2579992, study PRJEB22360) | human gut metagenome | biome: human gut; feature: human-associated habitat; material: faeces | place: Denmark | collected 2008/2010
GATTTTGATTATAGAATGGACTCTATAGTGCACTTCAACAAGCTTCTGATAAATGATTTTCGGCAATTTCACAATATTGAACTTATTTTAGGGCAATATGTTACGGCTATTGGAGGATTTAATGGAACGGGCAAATCAACCATCCTTGGGCTGCTAGCTAACTCATCTGAACTTAAGGGATATAAGACATATTTTGGAAAATCATTCAAAGGTGAATTCTCTGAACTTTTCCGCGCTTCGAGAAAAAATGATCCGTCTGGAAGTGTTGTGACTCTCGAATATGGCGATTTTGAAAACCCAAAGATCGTTACCTTCCGAACTGCATGGCAAAGTCAGAAAGTAAACAGGAATGGAAAATGGGTAAAAACGGGAGAACGTTTTCGTGTGATTCCGAAAAGAAAGAACGAAGAAGGTAGAGTTGTTGAGTCAAAACTTCCTTCTCCAGTCATTTATCTTGGTTTATCTCGTCTTTATCCTATAGGGGAGGCGAAGTATACCGCCGTCAAGAAGCAGCCGCATAAGTGGGACAATCCTGAAGATAAACAATGGTTCGAAGAACAGTATAAAAGCATCTTGTTCATGACTAAAAAGGTAAGTTCGATTAGTCGTTTAGGGGTAACAGGAATATCTCGAAAAGCGGGTGTTGGTATATCGACAGATCGCTATGACGAATTAGTGAATTCTTCTGGGCAAGACAATGTTGGTCAAATTCTTCTTGCAGTTGCGTCATTTCGGAAACTAAAACGAGAACTTGCAGATAAATGGGATGGGGGCTTATTGCTTATCGATGAAATAGACGCAACATTGCATGGAGCCGCTCAACTTCGTCTTATTGATTTCTTGATTAAAGAAGGAAAAAAAATTGGGTTTCAAACGATCTTTACAACACATAGTCCTACAATACTCGAACATCTTAGCGCAAAATGCGCGCATAATCCGATTGATTTTTCTGGCAATATAGAAATTAATTATCTTACTGATGCGAATGACTCTTTGAAGGTGCTTCGTAATCCAACATGGCCTCAAATGGAAAGCGATCTTTTGGCAAGGAGCGGAGCTGCAACGGCTGTGCGCGTAGGTGTATTCTCGGAAGATGCAGAGGCAATTTGGTTTGCAAATGGTATTGTTTCTGAGCTTGATCCTGCTGTTCTTAACAAAGTAAGCTTTATTGATGCGTCCTTCGGAAACGACGCGCTCATACATCTCTATATACACGACTTTCCTTACCTTAAAAATCGCATTGTACTTTTTGATGGTGATGTTACTGAAGAAAAACTCAAGGAGAAAATCCCTGCAAACTTGCTTCAAGCAGGTGCAAATATATCTATCCTTCCCGGAGGTCAGTCTCCTGAAAAAGTAATATATGAATATCTTTGTAACTTGGAGCCAGAATCGTCTTTGCTAGAAGATTTGATTGTATATGGAGTCTCTAAAAGAGTTTTAAGGAATGACGGACCGATGTCGAGCGCTTATGAAGGTGATGAGAGAAACCGATACAAATCCTGGTTCCGAGCCCATCAGACAACTTTTGATGCCGCTGGCGTACTTTTACATTGGATTAAAGACAACTTTGAGGAAGCGCGAGACTTTGCTTCGAGGTTTCGTGATGCATATAATGCGATTGCAAAACGCACCTCTGCAGTGGAAGTATCGACACCTAAAACCATTTAAACCTCTATTATGAATGCAGGGAGGTGAGACGTGCCAGCAACATATACGCCCATAAGGTATCCTGGAGGAAAAACGAAGCTCTATCCATTGATTAGAGACATCATTGACCAGAACGAATACAATGACCGTACTTATTGTGAGGCCTTTGCGGGCGGTGCTGGTGCAGCAATGAAGCTTCTCCTAATGGAGGACGTTTCTTCTGTGATCATTAATGATTTGGATCGCGCAGTCTACTGCATGTGGGATTGCATAGTGAACCATTCTATAGCGCTGTGCAATTTTATCGATAAGGTAGACGTAACTGTCGATTCGTGGAAGCGGTTCAAGGCTATTTATAACAATCAGGGTGATGCAACTGATAAAGAACTTGGACATGCCGCCTTTTTTCTCAACCGCACCAACGTATCCGGTATTCTCAATGGTGGCGTAATTGGTGGGGTGAACCAAACTGGGAATTATCCTATCAATGCTAGGTTTTCTAAAAACAATCTAAAAAAGAAAATCAGGGCTATTGCGAAGAAAAAACACTCAATCGAGCTCTATCAGCTTGATGTTGAGGATTTTATCGATCAAGTACTTAAGCCACGAAGTAATGAGATTTTTTGCTATTTTGACCCACCGTATGTCCAAAAGGGCCCCGGACTTTACAAAAGTTCTTTCAATGAGAAAAAGCATAGAGTTTTAGCTCAGAAGATACTGAACAGCAATTTTCCTTGGATGGCCACATATGATGACGACCCCCTCGTATGCGAGCTTTACAGAGGTCGACTCTGTGATACTCTTATCCTCGACTATAGTGCCAATATTCATGGAAAAGGCGTCGAAAAACTCATTCTTTCTGAAGGAATGCAATACAAAAAGCCTCTTAATTCATCTCGCATTGACTCTGAGTGTAGCTAAGCATTTCGCGTATTACTTTATAGGTTTTGTCCCAGAGTGCAATCAAAGCTTTTCCGCTAGGCCAGCCGTTCGAACCGTGGGCTGACGAATGAAGCGAAGATAGTGTTACAGGCAGGTCATCTTTGTTCTGGGCGAATTTACGCATGTAGTCGACATCATTATTTTCCAACCCCGACATGCTATCGTTTACTAGTTCTTTGCAAGCTCGTTGAATTCGAGAAGAATATCCAGGCTTTAGCTGCTCGTACTCTGTAATTTTGAGTTTTGCTCTAAGATATGCATCTGTTGATAGCGTAATCAAAGATCTGAGCAACAGCGAACAAGCTATCGGTGCTTCATTCGCATCCAGCGTTTTCAGCTCATAATGAATTTGTGCCAGATTCGCTTCTCCTTGTGTTGGCAGAGGGGAGCCTTCCCGAGGTGCAACAGTGCGTCTATTAAAAGGATATCCCTTAGGGCGTGGTACGTTATCTTCTGCTTCATGTTCTACGCCGGCTGAGGAAGGATACGGCCCGGTACTGTTAGAGAGCTCGTTTTTGTGCTCTGAGCCGTGGGCTTCAGCGTTTCGTCCACCAAAATCGATCTGTGGCGCTTTCTCTAAAGAATTATCCTCAAATTCTTTCATGATTGCATCAATAAACACCCTGCGGTCTTGAGCGGTATAGATGTCTCCTACGCTGGTTTTAGACAATCTTTTCAAAAACCTTGAAAGCACCTTTAAATCAGGAGAGCTTGCAACATAAATCGAGTTAACAAGTTCGAAGCCTAGTCTTTCCCGAACATAGGGTGTACTAAACAGCCTTGCTAAGCTTGTTTTATTGATTTCGCTCAGCCATACTTCCTCCTGTGATCCTTTGCTGAAGATGGAATGCAGATACTCAATCAACCGCACAATCTTATCTTTTTTCCCAGAAGATCGCTCTATGAATCGAGCGCGCTGTTCGGTATTCCAAGGAATGATTCCAGCACCGCCATTTTGTCCATTATGGCGTCTCTCAATCAGTTCATTAATTTCATCCTGGTCGTCCGTGACATAACATCGCACAAAGGATATTAATGGAGGGGACAACTTTTCACATTCGGCTCTAACTATCGCGAATGAGTCAGGAAGCAGATTAGGACTATCAAGGCACCTCAATGCTGCCAAACGTCTATTTCCTTCCATCACGGTATATTCGCCATCTGTATCGTTTGGGGTTACAATCAGTATTTCAGTAGGACTCCAGCCGTTTTTGGCAATGCTCTTTGCTAGGGGGATTATTTTGTTTGTTCGTTTGTTGCCACCTTGGTCTATCAAGAGCTCGTAAAGAGCATCCTCCTCTGTTTCCACAAATAAGCAACGAGGATTATTCAAATGGAGATGTAGTTTATTGATTGAGATTTTCTGTTCGTTTCCCATTATTCTTATCTTTCCCTGTTTTGTCTAAACCATCGAACGGTTTTAGACACTCGTTTCTTTAAGCATACTTCAAGCTTATCGCACCTGCATATATTTCAAAAAGATGTGCAGTAATCTTTTTCATCACTATTGAACTCTGCGCCATAGAGCACATCAAACCGCATTGTGAGGGCTCTGTTGCTGCTGATAAAACCGAGCATTCTATTAGGGTTATAAGGTTCGACAAGGAGCTTTACCGAATGAGCTTTTCCAACCTCAATACTTCACGTGAATTTTTTGGACACGGATAACGCAGGAGTTTTGAAAGAATTCGCCACCAAGTTCGATTGGGTTATAGAGAATCTTTTGCATGTGGGAGAGCATATGCTTGTTGGTGCTCCTAAATCGGCAAGTTATTGATGGCGCTGTCCATGGATCTTTCTGTGGCCATGGGATAGTCCTTCTGGAATTATGCAGTGCGTCAAGGTGCTGTTTTTATCTTTTAGATTTTGCTAACTCGACAGCGACTATAAGAGATGGTCTGGCAGAGCTTGTCGAATATTTCAATATAACTGCTTTCCTTGAAGCTCGTCTCCATCAACGCGTTCCAAAAGATTCGAAACCAATGGGTGTTAGCATCTGTGCGGCTGCTTGTGGCGACTTCTCGACGTTAAAAGTCGTAGCAGCAAGTATAGTCTGGCGATAATGGCGGTTTATCATACCCATAATATGGTTGACGAGGACGTTGTGGGTACTGTACCCAGATCAAGCAGAATCGCCAGAAGTACGGACGGCAATTTAGTGCTGAAGAGAGCGCCGAGTGGTGCTGTGGGCGTGATGCTTACGGTCGATAGGACAACTTAAATCCTCCAAAAAGCTCGTCTGCTCTGGTTCGAAGATTAACTCGTTCAGAGTCATTCTAAGGTTTTAGAAGACTTTAATTTGCAGTGTATATTTTGTAGGTCGCTATGGCGAAATCTGGCAAGTTGTCTATGGTGTATACATCGTCAGTTTCGCGTCATAGCAACTTGATTAAATTCGGGAAGCTGATCAGCGACGATGACCGTCACCGTCTGCCTTTCAGTTTACAGGAGATTCCCTGCGCCCCTTGAAGGATCGCCCTGCCATGATAAACTCTTTTTAATTTTCAATAAACTTAGAATCTGAGGACCAATTATGACCGAAACTAAAAAGCGGGCAGCAAGAAATCGTACCTTGACCTTAAGTGATTCTGAAGTTGAGTATTACAGATCTCTCTGCTTGAGCCCGTCGCGCAACGTGTCCGCTAGTGAAATAATGAACAAGACGCTGCTTGGGGATACCTTTGATCTGCTCAGCAAGCTGCCTTCGAATAGTATTGATTTATTGATTGTAGACCCTCCTTACAACCTCTCTAAAGACTTTCATGGTCAGAAATTTGAAGCAGGTTCAAATCAAGAGTATGAACGATTTACTCGAGCGTGGATCGAGGCTGCTATCCCTCTGCTGAAACAAGACGCTTCAATTTATGTGTGTTGTGACTGGAGGAGCAGCTTAATTATTGGACCCGTTCTTCAAAACTATTTCGATATCAAGAATCGAATTACTTGGCAGCGAGAGAAAGGACGCGGAGCTAAATCAAATTGGAAGAATGGCATGGAAGATATTTGGTTTGCTACCGCTTCAAAGAAAGACTATGTCTTCAATTTAGATGATGTAATGATCCGCAGACGTGTCATTGCTCCATATAAACAAAACGGCAAACCAAAGGACTGGGAGCAAACGGATAATGGAAACTACAGAAACACCTGCCCTTCAAACTTCTGGGATGATTGTACTGTTCCTTATTGGAGCATGCCAGAGAACACAGACCATCCAACTCAAAAGCCGGAAAAGCTTATTGCAAAAATCATATTAGCAAGCAGCAAACCTGGCGATGTGATACTGGATCCATTTTTGGGTTCCGGTACCACATCTGTAGTTGCAAAAAAATTAGGCAGAAATTTTATTGGAATCGAACAAAACCCTCTGTATTGCGCCTGGGCTGAAAAGCGCCTGGAACTTGCTGAAACGGATCGCGAAATTCAGGGTTATTCTGATGGAGTGTTTTGGGAAAGAAATAGCTTGGCTGCACAAAAAAGCGCTAAACATAAGAAAGAAATAAGCCAAGCGAAGCAGGCACCAATAACAAAAACTGAGAAATCGTTCTAAGGAGTTTTCGATGGGTGTTTATAATTATGCTGTAATTAGTCTTTTAACGGATACAGTTGAGGAAATTGAACCTGGGACGAGCAAAGAAGAAATCGTTCAAACTTTGCAGGATAGATTTACTCTTGTGAAAGACAGAAGCGTATATAGTTGTTCTGAATTTGCAATTAGGGTTTGTTCCTCCAAAAGTCATTCATTTTCAAATACCGTTTTATCTCTCTCCTCTCTATTAAAATATGACGACAAGCCATTTATTGTCATTCTTGATACGCCCGATGGTTGTGAGCTGTTTTTGGCGAATACGACTTTTCTTAAAAAGATCAGCCATTCTTCCCACGAGCTAAGAACTGACAATATTAAAGGCTCTTTTAATGGTTCTGATATCCTTGCTTCTTATGATGGGATCGAGAACATTCCGTCTAACTTCGAAGAGCTTTTTGCTATCCATCAGGCTTTTACTCCCGAAGAAAACATTGAGCGTTTGGTTGAAGCGACGAACAATATCGTTCCATATAAAACGAAATTCGATATAGATAAAGAATCTGAAAAGGTGATTCTCGATGCTCCAGCGAGAGCGATTGAATTTCTTGAATCAGTTTATTTTCAAGAATTACGTGAAGACTTGAACGCACGTGTTGAAAGAGTTAAGGATGAAATTGTTATAGCTGCATTTAATGACAATGTTAATCTTCGCGGAAGAATAATAGAAGAGCTCATTACTTCAGATGACCCACGGACAATAAGGGCTTTAACAAAGAGCCTTCGAGACGGAACGATGCTGTCGATAAACACAGATCAAGGTCTCGGAGATTATGGTCGTGTGTTTGATGGCTTCACTACAGAGACCGATATTAAAACAAAAGTTTTGTTTCTGCAGAGCGCTCCAAAAGCCTACAACATCGACAAACTTTTGCAGTTTCTTTCAGAGGAGGAATCTGTCTATCTCCTTTTTTTGATTGGAATAGCTGAAGACGATGAAATTCACACTAAGCTAATACCGATTTTTGATAGCGAATTACTCGATGCAACTAAAATTCAATTTCATTGGGCTGGAAGAAGCTCCAGGGGTGTTACGCAATTCGACGGTCATGAGTTGAAAGAAATCATTTTTTCAAATCGAATTACGATAGATGCCGATAAGGCAATAGGGTATCTTGAATACTTGATATCTCTTTAGTTATATGAGTGCGGTTCGATACAAATATCTTAAACGCAAGTACAAATTCGCATTATTGTGATGATGAGGATATGGGCTAGAGTTCCGCTTAAACACTCAATGCAGTTCAAACTATAAGAAATACTCTCTAAGCAACCGTCAAGAGAGCATTTTCTGAAATCGTGGGTCGAGTGGCTTGGAGACAATTGCAGCATTCGTTAGCGCACCAAATAGCACCCAAACACACCTTATCCAAACCTCACGATAATGTGCGCGATTATTCCCACTCGATAATATAAAAGTGCTCCGCTTTTACGATTTCGCCCTTATTTTACCCATGGTTTCTTCTTGTTATCAGCAGTATTCGGTTAGCCCTTCTGAGGGAAAACTCATCCCAAACTCAGCTCTTTTCATTTACCATTTTGTGAGTTTTACGCCTGGGTTCTGAAAAGGGATTGATTTGCTACGTGACCTGCGAAAACCCGTTATCCCCGATGTGTCGGTACCTTTATTTATCCAATGCTATTTTCGAAGACGCCTTTATGGCAACGTTCTATCTGCTGGTACTGGCTATTCGTGTATCATTCCCTCCGAAACTCAAATAGGCATCGTCGCAGTTCAATACATCTTTCTTATTGTTCTCGCATAAACTCCCAGTGCCTTCGGGGAGAGCTGGTATCGATATGATGAAACGGTTTTCCGTCCTTAGATGGACAATCGAGACTTCTGTCGATCTTGTTGACTCACATTGCCCTGGTGCAGCCCCGGCACAAGCACGCATCGAGAGCGACCGAGCCTCTGACGCTGGCTTGTACTATGGAATCGGATACGGTCTTGTCTGGGTTTTGTTGATGTTAAATCAAGGGAGCCAGCCAGGACTACGAATCCAAGGCTTGCTACAGTTGCTGTAGACCTACCATTCTTTCTTGCCCTATGAGAGTCCAACGGCGCTGGCCATTGTGCTCGACTCGCTTTTACATTCTTTGTTTGGAAACCGAAAGGAAGTTAAAGTCGCGTAAGCGTAAAGTTGTAGCTTTCTCGCTGCGGTCGATATTAATAGCTGACTTCCTCACTGCTTTTATCTATGTTGGCCACCTCTTCTGATTTCTGCTCTTCCAGGAGCTTGTTGATGCCATCCCTGATTCCCTCTAGCAAGGATACGAATTCGTCAAAAACCTTTTGCTTTACCTTGCCAGCATCCTGGACATCAATTTCGTATTTGCTTCCAGGTTCGAAGTCGAAAAGTTCGAACAGCGTCTTTGCATTGGTTGAATTGTCCTTAATTACAACCTGCTTTCCCTCGCTATTGCTAAGAACAATTTCTTCCTGCTGGTTGCCTTCTACAGTGATTTTAATTACGCGTGCCATACGCTTTCAACCTCCTTGCCAGAGCCTGTCGTCCGCCGTCCATGTTTTCCGCGATCCATTCAAGAACTTCGCAGCCTTCGTCCTCGAGGCATCCAGACTTAAGCGAAAGCGAAAAGCGTCTTTTGTCGTCGCGTGAACCGGATGCGATTATCACGTTGTCTGCGTCTAGGTTGACGACGAGTAGAGGATTGTGGGTGACGAGTATAACTTGCGCCTTGTCCCTCAGTCCCTGGATTGCTGCAGATAGCTCTTTGGAAATCTTTAGGTTAGAGATGTTGTCTTCGGGCTGGTCGATAAGTAGCACATCTGCCTGGGTCACGCTTTGATCGAGCAAGACTTCGTAATATATCAGCGCCTTTTCGCCGAACGTGTTGCCGATAACTCGTTCCGAGGTGCTCTGACGTTTAACCTCCTGCTCCGTTATGCAAAGAGAATCCAGAAAAGACTCGAGGTTCTTCTTGACCGTTTCGTCGATCTTGTCGACCTGCCTAGTTCCCCTGACAGCGTTGCACAAGGATTCCTCTGCATTGATCTTTTCGATAGCGGCTTTGTCGAATCCGTCATTGAATAGGGACTTGTAGAATTCCTCTTCGATCTCTTCGACTGTTTTGGTCACGTATGAAGCGTAAGACCGGAACACATATCCGCCAGCACGTTTATCCACGTAGCCGATACCCTGGTCGTAGTATTTCGACAGTGAAGGGAAGGAAGGGTACTCTTCTTTGATGTCCAGAAACGCCTGCGCTTGCTGAATGACTTTCGAGATGACCGCTTGCTTCAGTGCGTTATAGTTTTCGGCTTGTCGATCGAGACTCGTAGAGGTCCTATTCGTGCTAGCCTTGTACTGCGTAATCGAGGTGAGGATGACGTTCTCGACAGAGCTGAACAGTCTTTCGGAGGTCAGTCTTTTCTCGACAGAATACAAGGCATCATTTAACGAAGCCAGTGCCTCATTCAGACTCTTCAACTCATCAGGGGTGTATATGAGTTCGTTGTCTTCAATCTCGGATTTTAGTTGTGTGATGATTGACCTCAATGCTGCAAAGCGATTTTCGAGTTGCGAGTAGTCTCTTGCCGCGAAGCCTTCGGTTGACACGGATACAAAGAACGTTTTGCGTAGGTATTCCTCCTTCACGGTCAAGGCGCTGCTTGCGGCTTCGTCAAGCGTTTGTTTTGCTCCTATGCGCCTGCGCACCCATTCCATTACTCGATTTGCGAACGTTGTGATTTGCAATCTGAAATCTTGGCAGTTGATTTCAGAAAAAAGAGAGCGTCCGTCAGGGTACAGATCTTTATTGTTGTTGTAGTCGTTAAATAGCTCGCCTTGGAATACCGTCTTGCTCCTATTTGGCAGGGCGGGTATCTCGATTCGGTTATTCCTTTTTGCTGCTTTAACATGGCTCTCTGAGTCATTTCCTGAAATCAGTTTAAGAAGTGTTGATTTGCCTGACCCGTTTTCACCAATTATGACGTTCACCCCAGGGCTAAGTTGCGTATCAACGCCATTTACGCTTACTTTTTCCAAGAATGGATAAGAGACGCTGTCGATTCTTCCAAATCTGGTTTCGGGGGAAGTGATTGCGAGCAGCAAACCCCTAAACGAGGGAAGGGCCCTGATGGTTGTGAAGACCGGAGTGCCCTGTTTGACGTTCTTGGAGTCATGGTTGGGGTATACGGCCCATTCGTGACAGTCGATGCCGATAAGCAAGCCGATGGAGTTGCAGAACTCACTCATGTCGACCAGGTTGTTTTTTACGATGCCTTCTACATTGGGGCTCTGAATCTCAATTGCGCTAATATACCCAATTTCCAAGTAGTCCAAAATATCCGAGCAGGCACCACTGAAAGAATTGGCACCGCCCTTTTGCTCGGGGTCAAGACTCTTTCTTTGATATGCAACCAGAATGACAGGAAGTTTAATTTCCTTAAGAATGGATTCAAAATCATCTTTCGAATACTTGTGGTCTTTATTCTTGGGAGCATGCTTGCTCATGACAAGTTCGATGGTCTCGTAGTCTTCTTTTGCCTTGCAGTCAAAATAGGCGATGGATGTGACATGGCTTTTCCGTATCAAGCAAAACATCAAATTCGATTCCGGCAATGATGCCTTTAACTGACGGGTATGACCCTAGCCGAATAAGGCCCTCGGCTTCTATGTAAAGCTTAGAATCGAACGTGTTGTGGTCAGTGAAGGAAATAAGATTGATTCCCTCCGTCTCCAATTTCTTGAAGAGCACGGGCAGGTTCTCAACGGTCGACTGGTCAACCACTCCGACACTTTCTTTATATTTACTTGCAATCGAGTGGATGTGCAAATCAATTTTTATGTTCTCATTCAGCATTATGCAGCTCCAAGCAAACCAAGTCGAAGCGATAATTGGGCGGGTTGCTTAACGATGCCTTTAGCTTTTCCCTCAAAGCGCTCTTGCCAATTATCGGTATATGTCAAGCATAACCGATTCATGGGAAACGATTCGGGCGCCATGGCAATCATCCAGTAATTTGGATAAGATATCGTTCTTGTAGAGCTGATGACGTGAGACGTTTTCCTTCTTGATGCGGAACATAGATCATGGCATCAACAGTGAATAAGCGCGGATTTCCTTGGCGTCTTATGGGAGTGCTCGAAGCCGCTGCCTCTGATGGGAGGTTTGAGCTCGTTCCGTTTCGAAAGTACTGTTTCAAGAGTCTGCGCTCTTGCGCATTCTCCTCTCGAATTGGGGGAGCACCCGCCATTCCCTGTGTTGACGGCAAGGAGGAAGAAAATGAACGTCCTTCGTGGATGTGAATTCGATCTCCATCTAGGCGGGATACCCATGCATCAAGGTTCCCGTGCCGATTCAGGGCACCTACACAGTGGCGGAGATAGTGATAACTCCTGCTTGTAAGCAGAAACACAGTCTGCGAATGGAGCCTCCTCGATGACGACCCCTGTTGCTCAAGGGGACGATGTGAAGGAAGAAGGGGTGCTTCACGTTCAGGGACGAGCTGCTCGAGTGGGGCAAGCGCCATGCGGTATGAATGCGTCGCTACATCCTTATCAGGGTAGGGATTATATTTTTCTTTGTAGAGGATTCTTTGTGTGTCTTCCGCAACGCTCTGTTATCTCGCAGCTGGCGATACCTTAGTAACGACTTGCAGGCAGATTATTCTGAGATTTGCTTCTTGTGAATATAGGTTTCTTTATTCGCGACAGCCTCCAGCATCTTCGATTCCGGGTGGTCGTCGAAGGCGACCTTCGCGATCGACCTCCACTTGCGTGGAGACACGCCAACCGATTTCGTAAAAAGAGCGGAAAAGCTCGTTGCCCTTTCGTATCCGCAGTGATGCGCTATCTCGTCTATGCTCATATCCTGGTTGGCGAGCAGCCTTTTCGCCAGCTCGATTCTCTCTGCCGAAACGAACCCGGTCACTGTCGATCCCGTTACCTGTTTGAATACCCGCTTGAATTTGGTCGACCCCATGTTCGCGATCTCGAGCAGGTCCTTCTGCCTTATTGCCTTGCCTAGGTTGTTCTCTATATGCGATACGACCTCCATAATCGAAAGACGGTCCTGCTCGGGCACGCCTCCGTACAGGATCTCTTCCATCTTGAGGAGCCTTGCCATCACCAGGTTCGCAATCCCCGGATACAGGAGACCCGCTTCCGGCCCCCGAACCTCTCTGGGGGATATCTCACCGAGCATCTTTGCGATTTCCGGATCCCAGGAAGCCTGATCTCTAAGGCCTCCCAGGCTGGTTGCCAACGGCTTCAGCGCCTTGTCGATCCTCTCCCCGAAGACGCTTTGGCAGTACCCGTCGTAGTACTCGATCTCCGTATACGAAAACCTCGCCCCTTGGGGCAGGAGAATCGAGCCGGTCTTCGGCGTCGTCTCCAGAAAAACCGAGACGCTTGCTTGCGGCATGAGGCCGTGCCGTTCGCAGCGAACCGCGAAATACCTGTCGAAGTCGAAACGGAATGGCAGGCGTTCTTTCAACGTGAAATCGCAGCAGACGACGGAGAAGGACCGCCGCGCTTGCCACGCCCAATACCATCCCTCGCATCTGAGCCCGTCGCCTTCAAAGAGCGCCCCCTCTCCGCTCCACCCATCCGACAAGACGAGACCGATCGCCTCGAGCGAGGCGGCAAAGGTTTCCGCCGCGCCTTGAGCTGCGCGGGAGAACGTCGTTTCCTTGCAGTGCATCTTCCGATCCTTTGTTTGCGTTCGGACGCAATTCCTGTGCGCTCGGACCTTTTCCTCCGCGCGCATCCTGATTTGAATTAGTCATGTCTAACATTTCTTACGTCGATTATAGCAGCGAAGGGAAGGTTGTTCGATTTTGCGAAGCAGAGTGCAAAAAACGCTCGCAGAGGGCATCGATGTCAGAACCAAGATGGCGATGCTCGCCGTGCTTATTGCGACCGGCGCCATCGTGAAGGATTACGTTCTGGGCTCGGTCCTCTTTGCCGTCGTCGTCCTCCTCTCCTTCGCAATCGGGCGCGGAAGGATGGCGGCTTCTTTCTCTTTCGCCTATCTCTTTCTCATGGGCATCTTCTGGGTCACGACGATGCTTCCGCCGAACGCCGCCGGAGCCCTCGGCTCGTTCGCCCCGGCCTGCCGCACCCGCATGCCCATCATCACGGGCA
>OGQT01002422.1_pt1 | contig 13252 bp, 12 predicted proteins | sample 1553261 | NCBI WGS metagenome assembly OGQT01 (sample SAMEA2579992, study PRJEB22360) | human gut metagenome | biome: human gut; feature: human-associated habitat; material: faeces | place: Denmark | collected 2008/2010
CGCTAGAGCAGCACGGACATGAGGTTCAGTACTTCGGTATGGAGCATGAAGGCCGCTGCGTGGGCAACCGGGTCAATGCTTACACAAGTGACATGGACTTCCACGGTGGCAGCAAACTGAGCAAGCTGACCTACCCCATCAAGACCATCTACAGCAAGGAAGCAAGAGTACAGCTGCGGAAGGTGCTGGACGACTTCAAGCCGGATGTCTGTCACCTGAACAATTTTAACTACCAGCTGACACCTTCCATCATTCTGGAAATCGTGAAGTGGCGCAAGGAGACCGGAAGGGATTGTAAGATCATCTTCACGGCACATGACTACCAGCTGGTCTGCCCGAACCACATGCTGAACAATCCGAACACTCACCAGAACTGTGAGAAGTGCCTCGGTGGCCATTTCGTGAATTGCATGAAAGGCAAGTGCATCCACGGCTCTACGGCGAAATCAGCTATCGGTATGATGGAGGCTGAGTTCTGGAAGTGGAAGGGTACCTACAAGTACATTGACACCATGATCTGCTGCTCGGAGTTCATGAAGACCAAGATGGACAGCAATCCTCTGTTTGCAACAAAAACCGTGGCAATGCACAACTTCATCGATAAGGTGGAGTGGAAGGAAACGGAAAAGAAGGATTATGTCCTCTACTTCGGTCGCTTCTCGGAGGAAAAGGGCATCGGCACACTTATTAAGGTCTGTAAGGAACTGCCGGATGTGCAGTTCATCTTCGCCGGTACTGGCCCGCTGGAAGAGACAGTAAATGGTATTAAGAACATCAAGAACGTTGGTTTCCAGAAAGGCGAAGCACTGGAGAAGCTGATCCGTGAGGCACGGTTCTCCATTTACCCGTCTGAGTGGTATGAGAACTGCCCGTTCTCTGTGATGGAATCCCAGATGTACGGCACGCCGGTGCTGGGTGCAAACATCGGCGGCATCCCGGAACTGATTCAGGTTGGCAAGACCGGCGAGCTGTTCGAGAGTGGTAATGCCGAAGATCTGAAGAAGAAGATCGAGAAGCTCTGGGGTGATAAGAAGCTGTGTGCGGAGTACAGTGCGAACTGTAAGGACATCAGCTTCGATACCATTGATGAGTATTACGAGAAAATTATGAAGGTGTATTGCGGAGAAAATAAACAAGGATGAGTGAAAGAAAAATTGCGAATAATCATTATCCAGGGCTAGATGTGGTTCGTGTTATAGCGATAGCGGGCATTGTTCTAATGCATGTGCTTGCAAATGGAAATTACGATCTAAGCGGATTTTTATTCGAAAAAGTTATCGGAACGGCAGGCAATTTTACCATTCTGTTTATGATGGTAAGTGCCTTTGGAATGTGTTGCGGATACTATGAGAAATTCAAAGCAGGAACAATTAATATAGAAGCATTCTATAAACGCCGATATGAAAAACTATGGACATTCTTTGCATTGCTCTGCATTTTGGATGTGGTGATTTCTCCAAGTGCGGATAGTGTATATGAGATTTTTGCAAATCTTACAATGTTGCAGGGGCTACTGCCAAACCCACAGATTTCTGTTGTAGGCGTGAGTTGGACTTTGGCAGTAATATTTGTTTTTTATTTGTTGTTTCCATTTTTCTGCTTTTTGCTGTTTTCAAAGAAAAGAGCATGGTTGGGTTTTATTATTGCTGGAATTTATAACATTCTCTGTCAGTTGTACTTTTTTGATGAGCAACATGTACTGGGAAATTTTATGGAGAGAGAAAACATCCTGTACAGTTCGATATTTTTCATGGCAGGTGGCCTGATTTATCTTTATCGAGATGAGCTGGAGCGGCTGAAGAATATTAGAATTGTTGCGGTCTTTTTTCTCGCAATAACAGCTAGCGCATATTATTTTCTGAGTCAAAATGACTTGGTTATGGCCGTTTTTTCTGTGGCAATTATTATTTTTTCTATAACTGATAGCGGAAAACTAGGAGAAAACAAATTAATCAAACAACTAAGCTCTATTAGCTTTGAAGTTTACTTGAGCCACATGATGATTTACCGAGTTTTGGAGAAGTTGAAGATAAATCACATGTTTGGATTAAATGCCATTTCATATGGTGTAACGGCAGTTTTAACACTTGCTGGAGCGATTGCCTTTTCTTACATCGCAAAAGTGGTACTAGAGAAATTTATTATATGTATGAAAGAGAGAGTTAATCATGTCTGAAGAAAAGAAGTTAAATGGTACGGTCATCGTCACTTATCGTTGCAATGCTCGTTGCTCTATGTGCAACCGTTATAAAGCGCCTTCCAAGCCTGAAGAAGAAATCAGCATCGAAACCATCAAGAAGCTGCCGAAGATGTACTTTACGAACATCACCGGTGGTGAGCCGTTCATCCGCACTGACCTGAAGGATATCGTGCGTGAACTGTACAAGAAGTCTGACCGTATCGTTATTTCCACGAACGGTTTCTTCACTGACCGTATCGTTGACCTGTGCAAAGAGTTCCCGCAGATCGGTATTCGTATCTCGATCGAAGGTCTGGAGCAGACCAACAACGAGATCCGTGGCCTGCAGAACGGCTACCAGCGTGGTTACGGCACACTGAAGAAGCTGCGTGAAATGGGCATGAAGGATGTCGGTTTTGGTATGACCGTTCAGGACAAGAATGCTCCTGACCTGGTTCCTCTGTACAAGATTTCCGATGAGATGGGCATGGAGTTTGCAACTGCTTCTCTGCATAACAGCTTCTACTTCGTTGAGGCGAAGAATATCATCCACGATCGTCCGATGGTTGCAAAGAACTTCGAGAATCTGGTCAATGAACTGCTCCGTAGCAACAGCCCGAAAAAGTGGTTCCGTGCATACTTTAACCACGGCCTGATCAATTACATCTACGGCCAGAAGCGTCTGCTGCCTTGCGATATGAGCTTCGATACCTTCTTCATCGACCCGTATGGTGATGTCATGCCTTGCAACGGCACCAAGGATAAAGAGGTCATGGGTAACTTGAACAATCAGACCTGGGATGAGCTGTGGAACAGCCCTGAAGCAGAGAAGGTTCGTGCAAAGGTTCGCTGCTGCGACCGTGACTGCTGGATGATCGGTTCTGTCAGCCCGGCTATGCACAAGTATATCTGGAAGCCTGCTACTTGGGTTCTGGTACATAAGTTCAAGGCTCTGTTCACTAAGCATCCGTACAGCATGTATGAGCTGAAGATTTGCCGTGACTACCGTGATGGTAAAGTCACCAAAGAGGATCTGGATAAGTGCAGCACCTGCGATATGAACTGCGTGATCAACAACGGTCTGAGTGAGGCATCCAAGGAACAGCTGAAGCATAAGACCGGCGAGGAAATTGTGGATGCTGATATCGCACAGCAGATGGAGAATAAATAAGGAAAACAATAACTATGATGATAACAGTTTTAACCCCTACCTTTAATCGGGGGGGGGATTACAAAGCCTCTGGGATTCACTGCAAAAGCAAACTGTAAAAGATTTTGAGTGGCTTGTAGTTGATGACGGAAGTACTGATGGTACGAAAAATCTAATAACTAAGTTACAAGAAAAAAGTGATTTTCCAATACGGTATATCTATAAGAGTAATGGTGGGAAACACACTGCTTTAAATGTAGGAATACAGACCATTCGCAGCGAACTTACCTTTATAGTTGATTCAGATGACTGTGTGACAGATGATGCAGTTGAGTCGATACTGAAGATTCACAAGAAATACAGGTCACAAAACAATATCTGTGGATATGCATTTCTCAGAGCGTTCCCTGATGGTAAAGTCAATGGCAAGAAGTTTGATGTCAATGAAAAAATAGGTTCCTATATCGATGTGCGCGTAAACGGTGATGACACTGGCGCAGATAAGGCAGAGGTGTTCAAAACACATTGCTTGAAGGAGTTCCCTTTTCCCGAATATCCGAATGAGAAATTCCTTGGGGAAGATCTTGTTTGGGTTAGGATGGCTAGAAAATATGAGATGGTACATATTAATAAAGCCATTTACGTCGGAAATTATCTTGAAGATGGATTAACCAATAATCGGCGTAAGCATAATATTGCTTCGCCAGTTGGGTGTATGCATCGAGCAGAGGAATTCATGGAGTCCGACTTAAAGACAAGATATAGAATCAAGGGTGGACTACAGTATATTGTATATGGGAGATTTGCGGGAGTCAAGATTTGCGACTTGATTCGCAAATCAAGACATAAAGTTCTTGCAACAGTGTGCACACCGGGTGGATTGTTCTTGCATTCACGATGGAGTAAAGCACAGTAATTCGATTGATTAAGTGCTTAAATGTCTTCTGTCAGTAGATGATGGGAGATATTTAATGAAAGTACTTGTTATTAATCCGATTATGTACACATCGGAAACAAAAAATATAAAAAGAGCGGCATCAATAAAAGACACAATGATGTATGATTTTTGCTTGGCTTTCCATGAAATGGGTCATTCTGTAACGCTGGTTGGAGGAGAGCCGTTCAAGCCGACAAAAAGTGAAACATATCCATTTGAGGTACTGTGGTGGGAGTGCAAGTGCCAAAAAGTCTGCATGCCGCACTGCTTGCCGTTTATGCCAGAGACGTATTGGTATGTAAAACAACATCGTACAGAGTACGATTTGATTATTACAAGCGAAGTATTCTCACTGAATTCATTGATGGCATATCGAGCTGCACCGGACAAGACGATTATCTGGCATGAACTTGCAAAGCATAATGCCATTATGAAGAAAATTCCCTCAAAAATCTGGTATGGAGTTATAGCAAGACTCTTCATGCGAAATGCAAAGGTTGTTGCACGCTCAGTAGAGGCAAGAAACTTTGTGAAGAAATACTGCATGAATACGGATGTAAATGTAATCGATCACGGTGTCAACCTCGATAAGTTTAAAGCATCTACTGAGAAAGATAACAGTTTTGTGGTTTGTTCGCAACTGATTGAGCGAAAGAAAATCGATGGAATCCTTGAAAAGTTTGCCAAGTATCTGGATCGGTACAATTCTACATGCCGGTTATACATTATAGGCGAAGGAGAGTTGAAAGAAAAACTTCAGAGGATGGCACAGACTTTGCGAATTGCTCCGAATGTAATTTTCACAGGAAAGATGACACACGATGAACTACTCCCGATTTTATCTAAGTCAAAGGCGTTGCTCGTTAATACGGTGAAAGACAACAATATGATTTCCATCGTAGAAGCGATTGCGGTTGGAACGCCTATTGTCACAACAGACGTTCCGCTAAATTCCACCTATATCAAAGATTATCAACTTGGCATTGCAAAGAAACAGTGGGATGAATCCGATTTGAATGATGTGGTTTCTAACAGTGAAATGTATATTGAAAACTGCATGAAATACAGATACAAACTTTCTACAAAACAAAGGGTAGAACAGTTCTTGGAAGTTAAAAAATGATGTGACTATGGAGGATAAAATGTATTCAATAGCGTATGTTGTACCCTATTTTGGAAAGTTTCCAAAGGGGTTTCAATTCTGGCTGTTAAGCTGTAAGTGCAACCCATCGATTGACTGGCTGATTTTTACAGATGATAAAACGCCTTATGATTACCCGGAAAATGTGAAGGTTACATATTGGACGTTCGATCAGATGAAGAAAAAGGCTCAGGCAATTTATGATTTCCCGATTTTCCTGGAGCGCCCGTATAAGCTCTGCGATTTCAAGCCGGCGTATGGTGAGATTTTTGCAGACGAACTGAAAGACTATGATTTCTGGGGACATTGTGATATAGATCTGGTTTGGGGTAATATCCGCAAATTTTATACGGATGCAGTTCTCGGTCAATATGAAAAAGTTGGTTTTAATGGACACTCCAATCTCTATAAGAATACACCTGAGGTGTGTGCTCGCTATAGAACACATATTGAAGGAAAGATGTACTATCGGGATGTCTATTCAGTCGATAAGGGCTTTGCATTCGATGAGCCGGGTATGGATGACATTTACGAGGCACTTCAAATTCCAGTCTATAAAAAAATTGATTTCGCCAACCTGCTGAAATATGATTATGGCTTTTTCCTTGACTGGGGTAAGGAAGAAGATGCGTACAAAAATGAACATCAGGTCTTTACATGGCACAATGGAACTCTTCTTCGCCATTATTTGGATCATGGCAAAATAAAGGATGAAGAGTATATGTACTTGCACTACTGGTGCCGCCCGACAACTTTTGCAATTAAAGAGTACGATGAACAAAAAGATTATCTGATTTATGCAGATACTACAACGGATAAGCCGTTTGAGCTGACTCCTGGCTTGATTCTGAAAAGAAGCCGCCGCAGTAAAGTGAAATACTATGCGAAGGTACTGTGGTTTAATAGGAAGAAAATCACTTGGGAAAGAATTGTATTCAATGTAAAGGGAATGCTGAACTATAAGAAGTAAGGAGGTAGCGATAGGTGGGACTTTATAAAGTATATGATAAATTTCGCCGTTATTGGCGGCAGATTCACATGCTGACGATCCGTGATGGATGGAAGAAGATGGCCTACATAAAAAAGCACGGAATGTTTGGTGCAGTGGGTGAAAATTGCTATTTCCAGTCGAATATACTGCCTGCAGAACCGTTTCTGGTCTATCTTCATGACAATGTGGCAATTTCGGCAGGCGTAAGAATTGTAACCCATAGTGCGCTGAATACTGTGTTTAATCATGAAGAAAAAACAGATCAGTATCTTTGCCGCTTCGGAAAAGTTGAAATTGGAAATAATGTGTATGTAGGTGCGGATGCAATTATCAATTATGGAGTTACAATCGGGGATAATTGTATTGTGGCTGCAGGAGCAATCGTTACGAAGGATGTTCCTTCGGGCAGTATTGTTGGAGGCGTTCCTGCACGGGTAATTGGAACTTATGAAAGTGCAAAAGAAAAAGCAAGGGCATTTTCAGCACCTTTCTTAGAAAAAGGACTGAGGGAACCCTGTACAGTCGAGGAAATGCTTCATGTCCAGTAATGAAACGACCTTAAAATGCAAACCCAAAAGGTATCTTTGGGTTGATAACTTAAAAATGTTTGCCTGTTTGCTTGTTGTTATAGGGCATCTCTATATGTCGATGATGGCAGGCGGCTGGATCAGTGAGAACAATATCTTATATTGCTGGCCGATCCAAACGGTATATACATTTCATGTGCCTCTTTTTTTTGTTTGTAGTGGTTTTCTATATCAGGCTACTGCTCCGAACGAATGGAATGTAAAAAAACACATAGGGAATATTAAGAAAAAAGCCCTCGCATTGGGTGTTCCGTATGTAACGTTTTCAACTATTACACTTTTACTAAAGAATGTATTTGCCACGGATGTAAACAACGCTGCACCACCTTTTTTGAAAACGCTTCTTATAGAACCAATCGCACCATACTGGTATTTGTATACGCTTTTTTTGTTGTTTTGCCTGATTCCTCCGGCGACAGGAAAAGGAAAAAGAAAACCGCTTGTCAGCATGGTTGTCATAGCGTGTTTCATGAAGATCATCTATGTGGGGTGGCTTGCAGATAAGGCTATCCCGGATTTGGTTGCAAAAGTGATGGCAAGTGCCGTTTGGTTTTGCATAGGAATGCTGATTACAGCGACCCCATTCAAAAAAAGTAAACTGGCTGATGGGATAGCGGCTGGGATGGTGATATTGGCATGCATCCTTTCTTACTTTGTCTATAGTACACCGACCGATAATGCAAAAGCTCAATTTATCTTTGCCAGTATTTTTGTGCTTGTGATTACATACTTTTTTCAAAGCAAAGAGCAGTATAAAACAGATGGATTGGTTAATCATAGCGCAAAGTATTTTATGCCCGTATATGTATTACATACAATTGTGGCAGCGGGCGTTCGAACCGTGTTGTTGAAAATCGGTATCTCTTCAGGAATTCTTCACTTTATGATTGGCTTTAGTGTAAGTGTTTTGGTTCCGATAGTAATTTATATCATTGCCGAGAAACAGTGGTGGCTATTATTCTGGTTTGAACCGATAAAGGCTATGAAACTAAGGAACCAGAAAAAATAAAGGGTGGAATATAATGAAGATAAAACAATTGATTAAAAAGAGTATAAGTCAAAAAACACTGTTTACAGATGTTTTTGGCTATTCGCTGACAAAGACTGGATTTGCAGATAAATACCTGGCGGGTCAGCTGACAATGTATAAATCCTATTCGTGGCTTAAAAAACACTTTGAAAATGATTTGAAACAAATCAAGACTGAGCTTCCCAAAGAACAGAATTGTGACGTGGCGGAGAAACAAGTTTGGATCTGTTGGCTGCAGGGAATGGAGAACGCACCTCAAATTGTTCAGGATTGCTATGCATCTGTCTGTTACTGGATGAAAGACTGGAAAATAACGGTTATTACTGCGGACAATATGAACGAATATGTGCAATTCCCGGATTATATTGTTAGAAAATGGAGAAAAGGCATAATTCCAACGGCGCTATTCGCTGATATTTTGAGATTGGAACTTCTTATAAAATATGGAGGTCTTTGGTTGGACGGAACTGTTTTGATGACTGGAAGAATTCCGACATATATCACTAATAGCAATTTCTTTGTTTATCGTAATGGCTGGATGGACATGGAAATGATTAATACGGCAAATTGGTTGATATACTCAAAATATAAGAATTGTTCTTTACTTGTAGAAGTTAGAGAACTGTTATATAGATACTGGAGTCGCTATTCATATGTGAAGAACTATTTCATTTTTCACATGTTTTTACGAATGGTAACAGATGCGAATCCGGAATTATGGGAACAAGTTCCGGCAATAAATCACATTGATTCTCATTTGCTGATGCAGGAACTGCCAAAGCATTATGACGAAAATCGTTGTCAACAAATTATGCGTCTGACACCGATTCACAAGCTGACATATAAGGTGGAAACATCTAAGGGGGCAACTGCCGAGAAGTTGGGAGTGTTGTTTCAAAATAGGAGAGAACAGAATGATTCAATATAGTATTTGTGACAAGAAAATTAAAGGTGATGTGACGGTATGAGTTGGAATGTGAAAGTTGGACAAAGAGTATATCATTCACATACTGTGATTTGCATCTTGGTTCTTGCATTCCAGATTTATTTTGAAATGCGAGGTGGCAGAACTTATTTCGATGAAGGACTAGCACTTGTTTGCATGTTCTATGTTATAATGCTTCTTTTAAAGAGAAGATTGGACTCATCAGACCAAATATCGGTGTTCCTTCTGATTGTGGTAATTGCTATTGGCTTACTTTCGAATGCAATGAGTGGATTGGCATATTCATGGTTCTCAGTTTTTGTGGATGTCATTGCAGAAACAAAGTTTTTGTGGACGATTTTTGCATTTAAATATTATATTACATCAGACGTATATAGCGATATGTCCAGAGCGCTGCGCCCACTCGCAAAATTGTTCTGCTACCTCGCAGGCTTATTTGCGATTATATCCCAGTTTGTGAATCTCGGAATGACTGAAAACGAAAGATATGGAATCAAATCCTATAACTTTGTTTTTCCGATGAGCTTTCAATTTCTTGCAGTTGCATTGGTTGCAATTGCTGTGCTTTCAATTTCAAAGGACAAATACAACAATCGTTTGCCGTATGCAGCCGTGTGCGTTGGACTGATCCTAGCGACAAAAAGTTCTCCGTTGCTGTTTTCGGTAATGTTTATATTCCTTTTGATTTATTTTCAAAAGAGAGCACAGCTTAAAACAAGAACAGTAGTGTTTATGGCTGTGATTGTTTTGATTTTGGGAACCTTCCAGATTCAAACTTATCTGATGAATGTAAATGCACCTAGATATTTGTTCTTCTACTACGGAGGAAAAACAGCAAATACATATTTCCCATTGGGCTCCGGGTTTGCCACATTTGGTTCGGATCAAGCAGCTAGAAATTATTCGAGATTATATTATCAATATGGCTTTAACAGCTTATTCGGAATGAATACCGAGGATGGATCTTTCTTGAGTGACACGTTCTGGCCGATGGCAATTGGACAGTTCGGATGGATTGGTTCGATTTTGTATATATTGATTTATGTGCGAATCTTCTTCTCGTTCAAGTGGATGAATTTGAATTCGGAGCAGAAAGCACTTTTATACGCTGGTTACATGCAGTATATAATTCATGCTGTTGGCTCTGCAATTCTTTCTGCTCCTGCAGGTATGATTGGTGCAATAGCATTGGCAGCTGTTATGAAGCCTGCAAATGAAGTAGAAACAATAGACTAGAATAAAAATATCGTACAGGAAGATTATGGAAAAATACAAATACCTCTTAAAAAATGTTGGCATAATGACATTGGCCAGCTTTGGGACCAAAATATTATCATTTTTAATGGTTCCGCTGTATACAAATATTTTATCAACAGAAGCATATGGAACGTATGATATCTATCAGACCACACTCTTTTTGATTGTTCCAGTTTTGTCATTGAATATTGCAGATGGAATTATGCGCTTCTCACTGGATGAAACCTATGATAAGCGTGAAGTCTTTATGGTTGGTGTCAGACGGTACATTGTCGCATGTGTTCTGTGCATCTTGCTGGTGGGTGTTAATCAGTGTTTTTCTATAATAAAAACCTTGACGTTGTACCCACAGTTCTTTGTTTTATATTTCGTTACAAGCCTGATGTCGGATGTTCTCAATAATTATGCGCGCGGAATCGAAAAGGTATCAGATGTTGCCATTGGAGGCATTATCGGTTCGGTATCGATGCTTACATTAAATGTTCTTTTTTTGTTGGTATTTAAGTGGGGGCTTGTTGGATATTTTGTTGCCAATTGTTTGTCATTTGCAAGCACAGACTTGTATTTGCTAATTAAGCTGAAAATTTGGAAGGTTATTAGTTGGAAACCGGAAAATCGGTCCTTGAAAAAAGAAATGGTTGCCTACAGTGTACCAATGGGACTTGGCAATATCGGATGGTGGATTAATAATGTCTCTGATCGCTATATCGTAACGTGGATTTGTGGCCTTGCTGCCAATGGTGTGTATTCAGTGGCATATAAAATCCCATCGCTTCTTTCGATGTTTCAGCAGATATTTAATCAGGCATGGACAATATCAGCTGTAAAGGAATACGATCAGAACAGCAGTGAGTTTTATAGCACAATCTATAAGGCGTACAACATGTGTATGGTGATTACATGTGCAGGGTTGATTCTATTTGATAAGGTTATCGCTAAGATCCTTTTCGGAGCAGACTTTTATGAAGCATGGAAGTATGCTCCTTTCCTGATGATTTCAGTAGTATTTGGTGCACTGGTTCAGCTTTTAGGAGGAATTTTCTCAGCTGCAAAAGAATCGAAGGCATTTGGAAATACAATTTTGATTGGTGCAGCAGCCAACACGGTTATGAATGTAGCTTTTGTATATGCTTGCGGACCTTTAGGGGCTGCCATTGCAACATCATTGTCGTATATGCTGATTTGGGTATTGAGACTCTATAAAGTAACCCGTCAGATGAAACTAGATATCAGCCTGATTAGAGATGCTTTGAGTTATGTGTTGCTGTATCTACAAGCTACACTCCTAGTGTTTTATAGCTATAACTGGAGTGGGTACCTGATTCAAATCGGTTTTGTAGTTGCTGTCTTTGTGTTATATTTTAAAGAATTAACAGGAGTTGCGAGGAAAGTGCTGTCACGTGTGAAGAGCAGATAATAAAAATGGCGTTTGGTAGAGAGGAATGTATGAAGAAAGAACGAAATTCAAGCATTGAAATGCTTAGAATCCTGGCGATGCTAGGAATTGTAATCATGCATACAAATGGGGCGGTAATGGAGCATGGTTCAGGAGCTGGATTTGCTTGGACACAGATTGAAAATGGCATCTTTAATGCCGGAGTTTCGATTTTTGTTTTAATATCAGGATACTTCGGAATACGACGAAGCACTCAAAAGTTGATTGAGTTGGAATCGACAGTGATTCTTTATGCGGTTTTAAGCGCATTAGTGGGATGCTACTTTGGCAAAGCGTCTATATTAAGCATAATCAAAGCTTTTATTCCTGTTTCAACGAATTGCTATTGGTTTATTTCTTGCTACATATTATTGATGATCTTCTCCCCATATATCAATAGGGCGATTGATTCGATGAGTGAATTGCAACATAGACAACTACTGTTGCTTATGTCGGCTGTGTTTCTTGTTGCACCTACTGTAATTTATTACAGTGTTCTGGGGGGGGCAAGAATGTTATAAATATGCTTCTTTTGCATTTTCTGGGGTCATATATTAGAAAATACAGTTTGGACGAACGGTTTGATAAGAAATCTCTTTTAAAGATCCTGATAGCAACGACGGCATTAAATGTTCTTTTGAATTCTTTGATCAGCATTGCTACAGGAGGAAAGCCACATATTCCTTTTGCAAGGGACTGTAGTGTTTTTATTGTAATAGAAGCAACGGTTCTGATGATGTTCTTTATGAAGGTTGAGTTCCATTCGGATTTCATTAATAGAGTTGCAAAACATGTGTTTGCAGTGTATCTTTTTGAAGGTGCATTACGGCAAATTATGCAAAATATTATTTTTGACTATAGTATATATGAAGGAGAATGGTACTGGCCCTTAGTAAATATTGCTATTGCATTAATCGCAATGGTTGGTTGTATGTCAATCGACGTACTAGCACAATGGATATTAAGACCTTTTAGAAAAGCCGTATTGAAAATGCTAGGTGGCATAATTGAAAATAGTCAAAAGATTTTCATTTGTTGCCAGCGTGTGACACTTGCAAAAAGTGTTTCAAGTGACAATGAGTCAGATTGAATACTTGGACTAAAGAGAATAAACGGAATTTTGAAACCTCGAAAGGAGAGTAAACAAAATGAATACAACATTACTCATCATGGCCGCCGGTATCGGTAGCCGTTTCGGAACGGGAATTAAACAGCTGGAGCCGGTGGATGCTTCTAACCATATTATCATGGATTACTCGATTCATGATGCGATTGAGGCTGGTTTCAATCATGTAGTATTTATCATCCGTAAGGATATCGAGAAAGAATTCAAAGAGGTCATTGGTGATCGCATCGCCTCCATTTGCTCCGCTCACAACGTAACTGTAGACTACGCTTTCCAGGATATCAACGACATTCCGGAACCTCTGCCAGAAGGCCGGACAAAGCCGTGGGGGACGGGTCAGGCAGTCCTTGCAGCAAAGGATGTCATCAAGACCCCGTTCATTGTCATAAATGCAGATGATTACTATGGAAAGGAAGGATTCAAGGCCGTCCACGAGTATCTGGTAAATGGCGGTGAGTCTTGCATGGCTGGTT
>OGQT01002423.1_pt1 | contig 13236 bp, 10 predicted proteins | sample 1553261 | NCBI WGS metagenome assembly OGQT01 (sample SAMEA2579992, study PRJEB22360) | human gut metagenome | biome: human gut; feature: human-associated habitat; material: faeces | place: Denmark | collected 2008/2010
GGATGAGCGCATCGCATGCACCGCATTCCCTACAGCTCCATACACATTCTCTGTTCCAGCCTCGTCGCACACATAATTCACCGCCCGCTCCGGTCTTATTCCAAAGCGTCCTGCCTCCATGACAGCATCGATATTTGCTCCGATGAAGATGAATTCCCAGCCATACTTTTTCTGCTGGCGCTTAACCATCTTCTGTATCATCTCATAGCTGTAATTCCGGCTGGCGTTCTCCATTCCGTCTGTGATTATCACGAACAATGTCTTCTCAGGCACATCCTCTTTTCTTGCATACTTGTGGATATTGCCGATATGGTGAATCGCACCTCCAAGCGCATCAAGCAGTGCTGTGCAGCCACCCACGTAATAGTCATTGTCCGTCATCTCTGGTACATTCTCAATCGGAATCCTGTCGTGCAGTACTCTGCTGAAGTCGTCAAAGAGCACAGTCGAAACGTACGCCTCTCCATCATCACCGCTATTTTTCTTCTGCTTTTCCATCATTGAATTGAATCCACCTATCGTGTCAGCCTCAAGTCCGTGCATTGAACCACTTCTGTCCAGAATAAATACTATCTCCGTAAGTCCTTTTTTCATAATCATCAACCTCACATTCTTTTATCTTATTGTTTTTATGTGTCAGGAAATGCAAATGTGTAAACAATCTGCATGCACGTGCGTTTTAGAAATTAACCTTGGCATGTCCACTCTGCTTTCCCTTAATATGAGTTAATAATAACCTGTATAACAAACAAAAAGGTCACCCCGCAGGCGACCTTCTCATTTTACTTTGTTTTATTCTGACAGCGAGGCAAGTCCATAGTCGAACAGAACTATATTGATCTTTATGACGCTGTATTCTTTATGTACTATATGATACTCCACGATCTTGTCCGTCTGAGAGATCGGTGAGAGTGCATATCCGGCAAGCCCCAGGAAGTCAACAGTCTCATCAAGATTCAGGCGAAGCCCGACTGCCAGTGACAGAACTTTTTCCTTCGACGGCTTTATCCTGCCCTTCAGGAGCTTTGAGAAATACTGCTTGCTTATATTTGCCGCAGTGTAGACCTCTGAATTCTTAAGTCTCTTTTTGTTGATTAACTGCTGCAGATGTTTTTCAAAGCTGTCCGTATATATGCCCTTAAGCATGTCGTCCAAAGAACCATTTGAGTTGTTTTCATGTATTCCCGAACTCTTACCTGACTGTGCCAGTGTTCCATATTCCATAAACTGAGGTCTATGTTGACCGCAAAGATATTCTTCATCGAACCTTGCAGTGTCTTGGCATTCATCATACGATGACAAAGTACGATATTCACTCAGATTTTTTTCAGCAACATATTCGTCATCTATTAAACTCTTCACATCATCATACCATTTTCCTGATACATGATATGAATGATCATCAAACACCACAAGCGTGATGTCCATCTCATGCTCCTGCAGAAATGATGTAAATGCATCAATTGCGATCTGAATTCCAAGCTCTTTAGGAAAGCCGTAAGAGCCCGTAGCCATCAGTGGAAATGCAATCGACTTGCATCTGTGTGCATATGCCATAACTAATGCTTTGTCATAACACCTTCTGAGAAGCTCCGGCTCCTGATGTCTTCCATCCACCCAGGCAGGTCCGCTTGAATGAATGATGTATCTCGCCGGAAGATCAAATGCTTTTGTGATTCCAACCTCTCCAGCCGCCAGAGTTCCAACCTTTGCCCTTGCCTTCAGAAGCCTGTCACGCCCCGCAGCCGCATATATTGCAGAGTCCACGCCAGCTCCCACGGCAACGTGCGGATTTGCCGTATTTACTACTGCATCTGCATGAACTTTTGTTATATCACTTCTAATAATCTTAAATGGCATTCGGCTGTCTCCCTGATTTGTTTGATATATTATGAACGATAATCCCCATTGATCTTCACGTAATCATATGTCAGGTCACAGCCCCATGCCTTGGCTGTAACATCGCCGATTCCGAGATCTATGTTGATGTGGATTTCATCTGAGCTCAATACCTTGGCTGCCTTCTCCTCTGAGAATGGTACGCCTGCGCCGTTGCGGCATACTGGAACCACGCCAAATTCCGACTCGAGATCTACTGCAACCTTGTCTATATCAAAGTCAGCCTCCGCATATCCGATGGCACAGAGAATACGTCCCCAGTTGGCATCCTCGCCGAACATAGCACACTTTGTAAGTGGGGAACGGATAACGCTCTTTGCCACGATAATGGCTGTGTCAAGGTCAGGTGCCCCTGCAACTGTACACTCGATCATCTTGGTTGCTCCCTCACCGTCTGATGCAAGCATCATGGTCATGCACTCCATAACTATATAGAGGGCCTTCTTGAACTTCTCATAAGCTTCGTTCTCCGTGTCGATGAGCTTGTTGCCAGCAAGGCCATTTGCCATGACTGTCAGGGTATCATTTGTGGACTGATCTCCGTCTACGGAGAGGCAGTTGTATGTAACCTTTACGATCTCTGAGAGCGCCTTCTGGATCAGCTCTGATGTGATGGCTATGTCTGATGTGATGAAGTTAAGCGTTGTAGCCATATTTGGATGGATCATTCCGCTTCCCTTTGCCATACCGCCTAAAGTACATGTCACACCGTCTATATCAAACTGGACAGCAACCTGCTTATCAACTGTGTCTGTGGTCATGATAGCATTTGCCGCCTTGTCGTTGCCGTCTGCTGTGAGACCGTCTGCAAGTTCTTTCATATGCTCCTCAAATGGCTCGATAGGGATGATCTGTCCGATGACACCTGTTGAAGCATTGATGACAAGGTTCACATCTATGCCAAGGGCATCCGCTGCAAGCTGGGATATCTTCTCAGCCTTCTCTATTCCATCTGCGTTGCATGTGTTGGCATTCTTGGAGTTCACAATAACTGCCTGTGCCTTGTTGCCAGACTTCTTCAGGTGCTCCTTGGTAACTGTAACCGGCGCGCCCTTCACCTTGTTCTGTGTATACACGCCTGCTGCCACACATGGCACCTCTGAAAATACCATTCCAAGATCATTCTTGTTCTTATCAGGGTTCAGTCCACAGTTAAGTCCATTTGCCGTGAAACCCTTGGCCGCGCACACGCCACCGTCTACATATGTATAACCGTCATATATCTTCTTGTTCATAGTAATCCAATCCCTTCTAAAATGTATTTTAACCAATCTTCATCAATTGGATGCCAACTTAATGTTCGCAGCAAATTGATACATCCTATCTATTCACCCACGCAAGGAACTTGTCCAGTCTGCCCACGGTCTTGTCTTTTCCTATCACGTTCATGATCGTGAACAGGTCAGGTGAATTCTGCTTGCCTGTTATGGCAACTCTTACTATGGTACATACATCTGTGATGCTGCCCTTGTATCCGTCAGGATTCTGCTTGTACTCCTTGACATTTGGACAGTAGCCGATCTTCTCGCCCATGACCTTCATGCTTGAGAACCAGTCCTCTGAGTCAAGGAAGAGATCTTTCTTGTACTCCTCGATAACCTCTGTGATCATCTCCGGTGTGTACTTCTCGTCTATCTCATACTGGAGATCAAGCTCATCTTCTGGTGTGTACAGATAACCGAACATCGCGCGCAGATCTGACCATTTGCCGACGTCCTTGCGGACCTTCTTGCCTGACATCTTCCACAGGTTGATGGTCTTCATGAAGCCGTCCTTGTCCTGTGTGCCAAATGTGTATATGTTCTCGTCATGCTCCTTTGCCCACTCCATGATGAGGTCGTAACACTCCTCGGCTGTGAGCTTTGAGATCATCTCCTTGCTGACATCATTGAGCTTCACCATGTCAAAAAGTGCGCCGCTGACAGGCATCTTCTTGAGTGATAATGTAAAGTCGTCTATTGTCTTGTCTGCATGTGCTGCATGCCACTCTTCGTAATTGGAGTTTGCTATTGTCATAAGGTACTCAAGCACGCTGACTGATGGGAATCCCTGCTCTGCATAGAAGCCAACCGCAGCCTCCGGGTCCTTTCTCTTGCTGAGCTTTCTCTTTCTCTGGTGCTCGCCCTCCTCGTCCACTGTAACCTCAAGCTTCATGATAGGTGCGATATGCGCATACTTTGGAAGCGCAAATCCACACAGATCAAAGAGCTGCTTGTGAAGTGGATATGATGCAAGCCACTCGTCACCTCTGATGACAAGATTTGTCCTCATGAAATGATCGTCAACTGCATGTGCAAAATGGTATGTAGGTATTCCGTCTGACTTCAGAAGTACCACATCCATGACATTCTCAGGCATCTCGATCTTGCCCCTGATAGGATCGCTGTAGATAACAGTCTTTCCTGCCTCGCCCGGACTCTTGAGTCTAACAACATATGGCTCGCCCGCTGCAAGCTTCTCCTCTATCTGCTCGTATGTCAGATTTCTTCCTACTGCATACTCGCCGTAATATCCTATGTCAACCTTTGCAGCCTCCTGCTTTGCCCTGATCTCATCAAGCTCCTCGGCTGTTGTGAAGTCAGGATATGCATATCCCTCCTGCATAAGCTTCTTGACACATGTCTGATATATCTCTTTTCTCTCACTCTGCTTATATGGACCATATATAGTCTCACCGCCCTCAAATGGTCCCTCGTCAAATCCAAGGTCAAACTTCTTCAGCGAATTGATGATCTCATTTACACCGTCCTCAAGCTCTCTCTTTCTGTCAGTGTCCTCTATTCTGAGGTAGAACACGCCGCCACTCTGCTTTGCAAGCTTTCTTGAGATCATGGCTGCATACAGTCCACCGATGTGCATGTATCCTGTAGGGCTTGGCGCAAATCTTGTTACCCTTGCTCCCTCTGGAAGATTTCTCTCCGGAAATCTCTTCTCAAGGTCATCCACTGTATCTGTTATATCTGCAAATATCAAATCCGCTAATTTGTTGTAATCCATCTCCTGTTTTCACCTTTCTGCTATATCACTTATCATCAAGAGTCTGCTTGATGATCGCTTCATTATATCCTGTCTGATTATAATTTGTATTATGTTTTACGTCAATTCCTTAAACCACAATGGCAATTGCATAGATTCCATATACTTATCGCCTTGACTTACACGTAAAATTTTCCACAACTATCTCATACACATTTACCGCTGCAAGCATCTGGTCTGAGTAGTTATACTTCTTCTTTTCTACCTTGTCAAACGATCTCATATTCTCGGTATTTCTCGCAAGCTGATGATTCATAAGGCAGTTGAGTGCCTCGCACTTTTCCTCAGGATCTGTCAGCTTTCTGGCTGTGCCATTTCCCATGATACTGCTGTAGAGATAACCAAAGCTGCAGGCATTTGGTCCCTCAACCAGATAGTGATCTGTGTCCATCTCTATGGCCACCTTCGGATCCGCTGCCAGAGCATCCACCTTCCTGCCCTCACCGGCAGAGTGGAAATAAAGCTTCAGAACATCCTCCTCGTAGGTATAACCGAAATTCAGCGGAACTATGTACACCTCGCCGCTGTCGTTGAAGCCTATTCGGCAGCAATTTCAGCGGAACTATGTACATTCCCTCTTCATCGTGAACCGCCATCCGGAACACCTTACACGAATCAAGTACATCCACTATCTCTTCACGATCTGTTATCATCCTGTCACTTCTCCGCATCTCCCGCATACAATACCTCCTTTTTCAGCGTACAATCTATTAAAATAGTATAAATGACGTCAGCATATTTGCAAGTTTTTTGAACTTTATATTATTCGGATTTTCAAAACTTTTTTATTTCTGATCCAGGCTCCACGCTTTAACTTTGTATGATGTAACTCCAAGTATCGTCTCACCGTCTATCTGAAGTGGTGTCGGACGATCAAATTCAACCTCAACCTCTTTTGCGTTGAATATATCAACATGCTTTTCGTACTTGACATGCTCCCCCTTGAATATAGAAGGAAAAATCATAAGGGTTCCAAGCTTGCCCTTGCCGTGGAACACCATAACCGAAACTGTATGCTCCGGATTCAGTCTGTCCTGCCCGGGGGTAGCCATCATTCCGCCGCCATAATATCTGCCATTCATGGTTGGCACGAGCCAGGCATTTTTATATTCATGACGGACTCCATCCACTTTCACCACAGCATTTCTCGGTTTGAATGCGTAGAGCAGGCCTTTGATAGCTATAGCCGTGTAGTTCACAGGCTTGTTCTTATGAGTTTTCTCATTCTTTGTCCTCTGGCGGTCGCCCTCCTCACAGCAGTAACCGTCTATTCCGAATCCAACATTGTTCATGAACAGCCACTTTTTGCCGTTGATCGTCACCTCCGGCAGATGCTGTATGTACTGATTTATCTGGTAATCCGGAGTGTCATGACTGTTATGTCCTATGTCCTTTGCAAAGTCATTGCCGCTTCCGGAGGCATAATAGTAGATGGTATTCTTCACATCCATGTCCTTTATGTCATTCACAAATATGTTCAGCGTTCCGTCACCGCCGCACAGGATAACCTCGTCATCCTCTGCAAGCGATCCCATGAACTCCGCATATGAAGCGATCTCTGTCATCTTCTTGAGTATAGCATCAGGATATGTATCTGCAAGTGCCTGCACGTCATACATACATTTGCCGTTGCCCGCCAGTGAATTATATAAAATGTACTTCTTTCCCATAGTTTTTACCCTTTTCATCTTTCTCAAGGACAAGTCTCACCCTGTCGCTGATCTCATTCTTCTTCATTGCTTTTACCTCATCGGCAGGTATCACATCCACCACATCTATATAGACGTCAGATCTGCGCCTCAGCACATTCCTGTAGATATTCTCCGTTCCGTGTATCGCCATGACGACTATCGGCGCATGCGCTTTCTGGGCTATCCTGAAAACACCCGTGTGAAATGGCAGAAGTCCGCCCTGTCTGTTTCTCGTTCCCTCCGGGTATACTCCAACTGCCATATCTCCCTTCTGGAGAATCTCGGTAGCCGTCTTGATCGTAGACAATGCCTTACCCGGATCTGATCTGTCTATCGGCATAAAGCAGCATCTTCTGATGATCCTGCCGAATATCGGTATCTTAAAATTCTCCGGCTTGGATACAAATGCCACATCCCACTTCTTAAATACATGCCATTCTATCAGCGGATCATAATTTGACAGATGATTTCCCACAAAGAGTGGTTTGACATCCACTGGAATCTTCTCCATGCCAGTCACATGCATTTTCACTCTTAGAAACCACATGGCAAATCCGGTGGCACCATACAGCAGATGCCTGTAGAACCTGCTGTCCTCCGTATACTGCCTGTCAGTTCTCACGAACAGACTGCACACGAAGAGAAAAAGTATGTACATCAGAAATATGGCTATGATTCCGCCAAGTATATATATAATTATCACTTTTTATTCCACCCTTTTCTAATGTCATCCATAAGCTTCATCATATATATAGACTCTGACAAAGGCATCGATTTACTCTGGAACTGTCCCTGTCTGATCATATCCAGACTCTCCATGATCTCATACTCATAACCACTTATCTGTTCCGGCACATCCACGTGTCTGATAAGCCTGTCCTCACAGTCGAACACATCTATCCCCTGCGGATTATTTATATTATCGACTATCATATATCCTTTCTCACCATAGAAGATTCCTTTTCTGTCCGATCTGCCATATATGCTGTGGGTCGTCACTGCCATCCTTCCGTCTTCGTATTTGACTGTTATGCTCTCCTGTCCGTCTACCCCGGTCTCATGCATCATGACAGACGATTCGATAGCTGAGATCTCCTTACCCATATGCATGACAATGAAGTTCAGCCCATAAACTCCCACGTCTAAAAGGGCACCTCCTGCCAGCTCAGGTCTGATCAGACGCTCTATCTTTGATATCGGATAGGACAGGTTGCAGGTCATTGTCTTGATCTCCCCTATCACACCTGATTCAAGAATTTCATTTATCATCTGTCTGGACGGCATATATCTCGTCCATATTGCCTCAGCCACATACACCTTCTTATCCGCTGCCAGATCTGCGATCTCCTCAGCCTGTGCAGCATTGTAGGTAAATGCCTTCTCGCATAGCACATTTCTTCCATGTTCTATGCAGAGCTTCATTTGCTCATAGTGATGCGAATGCGGCGTTGCAATGTATACCAGATCTATCGCATCGTCACTGACCAGTTCCTCATAACTTCCGTAAGCTTTATCTATTGCAAACTCGTTGGCAAATGCATTTGCCTTTTCCCAGCTTCTCGAACCTACAGCATACAGTTTCACATCAGTCATCCTGTTTATCGTGTCCGCCATAACGCCGGCAATCTTGCCTGCGCCTAATATTCCTATGTTCATATGCTGTCATCCTCCCGTTTTTTCTATCTGTTTTCCAGCGCTGACACTGCATATATATCTTCAAAAGTACATCTCTTTTTGTTTTCGACATATTTTGACACTACATATCAGATTATAACACACAGACGGGAAAATAGAAGAAAAACTCCTGATGCCAGCGATAACTGACACCAGGAGTCCTCCCCTTTATCTTGAGCACCATAATAAGCACCCAACCCACTATATATGTTGTACTATGCATCTCTATCGGCTACACATATTCTACAGTGTAAAATATGTTGTTCCACAATCCGCATGTTACTCTCTGTACATAAGGTAGCTGTACATATCTGCATAATCATGTCTCTCATTCTTGATGAAATCGATGGCTTCCCTTGGATGCTGATTCAGCATTCCGGTCAGCATGTATGGCACATCATAGCCCCATACTGCATCTCCCTTTGCCTTGAGCGGAACCATGTACTGCTCTATGAACTTCAAGATGTGGTACAGGTTGTACTTTGGATTTCTGAGGAATCCAAGAAGAAGCTCAAGCGCACAATTTCCTGCGCCCCTGCCCATACAGCTTACAGTTCCATCGAGCATGCTCGCACCACTCCTCATTGCCTCAACAGTGTTGGCATAGGCAAGCTTTAAGTTGTCGTGTGCATGTATTCCTATCTTCTTGCCATACTTCTCTCCAACTGCGACATATTTCTCCGCGAGTTTCTTGATCTGCTCAGGGTACAGTGAGCCGTAGCTGTCAACAATGTATATTCCATCTACATTGCTCTTACCAAGCAGCTCAAGGGCAAGATCGATATCCGACTCCTGATCCTTTGAAACTGCCATGATATTGCATGTAGTCTCGTATCCCTTTGCATGTGCATCCTCAATCATCTCGATGGCTGCAGGCATGGTGTTGATGTATGTCGCCACCCTCACCAGATCGATAACACTGTCGGCTCTGTCGATGATATCCTTCTTGTAGTCGCATCTTCCGACATCAGCCATAACTGAAATTTTCAGATCTGTATTGTTCTCTCCAACGATGGCTCTTATATCCTCCTCGTTGCAGAACTTCCATTTGCCGAATTTGTTCACATCAAACATTTCCTTGGAGGCCTTATAGCCGAATTCCATATAATCAACCCCCGCCTTGATGTTCGCTTCATAGAGGGCTCTTATAAACTCGTCAGTAAAATAGAAATCGTTGACAAGTCCTCCATCTCTTATTGTTGCGTCAAGTACCTGAATGTCAGGTCTGTAGGTGATCAGATCTCCGCCTATCATAATAGTGTCCTCCTTCTTGTTTTTTGTTTTGATTTTCTCCTCAGTTTTCTCAGTTTAAACTTACGTCACTTTAACGCGTTGGTGTATGTTAGTGGCTTTATTTAGTATAGCACATAAATAAATTAATGCAAGGACTTTATTCAAAAATGCAATCTTTGGTGATTCTGTTTTTATCCTTTTTCGCAGGGAAATCAAAGTCTTAGGATAATTTTATCCTAAACAAGCGAAATATAGCCCAAAAGATACAACTTTCTGGAACTTTGTATCTTTTAGGCCTAAATTGTTGATTTCTGGATAATTTTTAGCTCAGATCCTCGCCGTTAGTCTCGATGACCTTCTTGTACCAGTAGAAGGAATCCTTTCTGTATCTCGCAAGATCCTTCATGTCAAACTCATCTCTGTTGACATATATAAAGCCGTATCTCTTGGTGATTCCTTCGTGAGTTGACACGAGGTCGATCGCTGACCATGGGCAGTAACCCATCATCTCTGCACCCTCGTCTGCTGCCAGCTTAATCTGCTCTATATGCTTTCTTAAGTACTCTATACGATAGTCGTCGTGTACCCTGCCGTCCTCTGTAAGCTTGTCATATGCGCCAAGACCATTTTCTGTCACAATCATAGGAAGGTGATATCTGCTGTACATCTCTCTTATAGTTGCCCTGAAGCCGTCAGGGTCTATCTCCCAGCCAAACTCTGTGCGGAGAAGATTTGGATTTGGATACGCCTTGTATACCCCCGGCTCAATACCGGCTGATTGCTGATCCTTTTTTTCTGAGTCCGTCACAGCAACCGGGCTGTCATCCCACTCAACCGTTGCAGTGTTATAATAATTGAAACCTATAAAATCAGGCTTTGCCTGCGCCATGATATCCATATCTCCAGCCTCAATAACAGGGATAGCGTCATGCTCTTCAAGGAACTTCCACACCAGGTCGTTGTATCTTCCATACACTGCCATATCAAGGTAAAGCCAGTTTCTTATCGCGTTGAAGTTCTGTGCTGCCAGGACATCCTTCGGCTTACATGTGGCAGGATATACCAGTGAAATATTTGGTGCAGGACCAATCTTTGCACCAGGACACATCTCATGGAGAAGCTTCATGGCCTTTGCCTGAGCAAGGAGCATGTGGTGATTCTCCTGATAAAGCTTCTTGTATTTATTTGTCACGCCCTCCATGTTGCAGGTTCCGATCACGTCACCCACAAGTGTGAGCATGTTCTGCTCATTGATAGTCAGCCAGTACTTTACTCTGTCGCCATAATTTGTGTAGAGAAGCTTTGCAAATTCAACAAACTCGTCAACACTCTCTCTTCTCGACCAGCCACCTTTTTTCTCAAGAGCCGCAGGAAGATCAAAATGGAACATTGTGACAAGCGGCTCGATTCCGTACTTGAGGCACTCATTTATCACATTGTTGTAGAAGTCAATTCCCTCCTGGTTGACTCTGCCGGTTCCCTCTGGGAGGACTCTGCTCCACGCGATGGAGAATCTGAATGTCTTGAATCCCATCTCAGCCATGAGGGCTATATCCTCTGCATATCTGTGGTAAAAATCAGCGCACACGTCCAGCTCACTTGTTCCCGCTGGAACTGTCTTGATGTCCTGTACACTTGGTCCCTTGCCGTGTGACAGATTGGCACCCTCAACCTGATATGCGCTCGTTGATGCTCCCCAGAGGAAGTTCTCCGGAAGTCCATGTTTCTTTGTTATCACCATAGTTTTGTCCCTCCATATTTTATTTATAATATTACCAGCCTTTATTTCACGCCCTCATACTTCTGCTTATAGTTGTAAAGCGCACCAAGAAGATTCGAGTCATTGCGAAACTTGCATGTGTCGATAACCATACCATCGTAGGTCTTGGTCATCTTTCTAATCTTGTCCACATACTTCTTAACCCCCGGAACAAAGTTCGGATTGGCACTCATTCCGCCTCCGATAAGTATGACATCCGGATCGATCGTCATGTACAGGTTACAGCAGAGCTTTGCTATGGAGAAGTATGAATCCTCCACCATATCTGCGATTTCCTGATTGCCCTCATCAATCCACTGATATACCATCTCACCGGACACCTCCTCTGGCTTCATATGCATGATCTTGGATGCCTTGTATGTAATTGAGCTTGCAGTACAAGTTGATGTTACCATGAATGGGTTATATTCAAATGTCTCCTCGACAGTCAGCTCTTCACAGCATCTGACATTATCCGCCTCTTCTCTTGTCATGTTCATGAGTGCATATGACAATTCACCAGCAAGAAGTCTCTTGCCCCTGTGGATCTTTCTGTCGATGATTATTCCACCGCCGATTCCTGTACCCACGACAACGACTGCTGCATTTGTGGCCGGGCTGGCATTGCCCAGCCACACCTCTGCGAGAGCCGCACATTTGCCATCGTTCTCAAGAGCTACAGGCACACCGCCACATGCCTCTGATATGAGATCACCAAGATGTGCACCATCAAGATACTTGATCCCGCCACCGCCGTACACTATGCCGCGCTCGACATCTATCTGTCCAGGAAGCCCCATGGCAATTCCTGTTATGTCACAGTCCAGTACTTTCTCGTCATACACCTTCTTGATCTGCGCCACAAATGCCGGAGTTCCAGCCTCGGCATATCTGTCGGTTGGAGTCTTACCCTTTCCCGATATATTACCCTCATCGTCCATTAACGCATACTTTATAAATGTTGCCCCTATATCAAATACTAAATACATAAGTCCCTCCTATATAACACGTCCTCTGACAGATGACAGAACACGTAACATTATTCTTAATGTATTATCCCATCTATCCGATATTTAGCCAATTGTTTTTCATATTTTTTTTATAGAAAAATTTACAAACATGTATAGTAAACACAGGACTGACAGCACTATTTTTTCATAAGGAGGACTTATATATGATTCAACGAACAAATGCAGACATGTTGTTTACTGATTTCTATGAGCAGTGGATAACCACATACAAACAAGGCGCAATACGCCCAGTCACCATGAGCAAATATAAGATGGCTCATCAATGGCTTGTCAGGCTTATCCCAGATCTCAAAATCGGCGACATAACCCGGATTACCTATCAACAGCTGCTTAACAACTATGCCGCCGAACACGAGCGCCAGACAACGATGGATTTTCACCATCATATAAAATGCGCTATTCTTGACGCCGTCGATGAGGGTCTGATAGAAAGAGATCCAACCAGAAAAGCAATCATTCGATACAGGCGTATCACATACAAATGATACCGTGCAATACCACGCCATCACCGTTCGGGCTGCGATACTCAATACCTCCTCATCTGTCCCTTTCCTTTCTTCTGCCGCAGACACAAAAAAACCGCTGCTGATAAATAAGAAAAATGCTGATAATAATAACGCTATGGATTTCCGCATACTTTACTCGCTCCTTAATTTATATTTCCTAGATACGGCAGTCCGCCGCACTGTGATTACGTATATAAAGACCCCTCTCTATATGAAAAACGACGAACCATTTTCTAATTTATTTCAATTACACTTATATCAGCTATTATAAATGCCGTAACGGCAATAATGTGCGCGTTGGTTATGATGTTACAATCTTTTTATCTCTTTCAAATTCTATTTATTATAGCAGCGGCACAAATTTTGATAGTATATTTTCTTAATAAAATAGAGTAATTATTCATATA
>OGQT01002426.1_pt1 | contig 13228 bp, 12 predicted proteins | sample 1553261 | NCBI WGS metagenome assembly OGQT01 (sample SAMEA2579992, study PRJEB22360) | human gut metagenome | biome: human gut; feature: human-associated habitat; material: faeces | place: Denmark | collected 2008/2010
CGCGACCCCCGGCGTGACAGGCCGGTATTCTAACCAACTGAACTACCACTCCTTGGTGGATGCTGAGAGTCTCGAACTCCCGACCTACGCCTTGTAAGGGCGCCGCTCTACCAACTGAGCTAAGCATCCTTCGTTATTAAGATCTCGCTGTCTCAATCACGAAAGATTTTATTCTACTACATCTTTTAAATTTTTGCCAGCAACAAACTTCGGAACTTTACGGGCCGGAATATCAATTGATTTATTTGTCCGAAGATTGCGGCCTTTGCGAGCTGCACGCTCGACAACAGAAAAAGTACCAAAGCCGAGTAATTGGACTTCTTTGCCGTTCTGCAATGCATTTGTAATTGTGTCGATCATCGCATCAACAGCGCGCTGTGCTGCAAGTTTGGAAATGTCGCATTTAATTGCGACGGCTTCTATGAGATCTGCTTTATTCATCATTCCCTCCGAGAGAGATAAAGGGGTAAATAAACTCTGATTCGTTAATCATAGCAGTATTTGTGGGCAAATTAAAGGTTTTCTAGACAATTCTTCTCATTTGTGAGACAAATTTTCTTATCTGGCCTGAGGTTGTTGATTAACTATGAGTCTGTTTTATTGAATTTGCCCCCATATTTTTACAAGTTTCAAACCCATCCTTTTAAGTTCCAAAACCAACAAATGATTTTGAAATTGACTACCTGAACAGAGCTTGAGTCGGTCGAAATTTGTTACATAAATTCAATCGGTTTGAGTCTGGGTAAAAAATAAGAGGGCCGAAGCCCCCTCCTCTTAAACCAGTTGATCTTAGTTGCGTGCAGTCGATCCAGTAGCTGAAGTTCCCACTTCAATCTGCTGTTTCGCAGTGATAGGCTGCTCAATTGTCTGAGGTAACGCTTCAGGCTGCTTGGATAAACCGTACTGGAACACTTCGTCAATGGTGCGGACAGGACGAATCACCAATCCTTCCTTGACGTTTTCAGGTACTTCCTCCAAATCCTTCACGTTTTCTTCCGGTATCAGCACTTCTTTGATACCGCCTCGAAGCGCCGCCAAAAGCTTCTCTTTCAAACCGCCGATCGGAAGAACTTCGCCTCTCAGCGTAATCTCACCGGTCATAGCCACTTCAGCCTTGACAGGAATACCCGTCAGAGCGGAAACCAAGCCCAGCGTGATAGCGGAACCCGCACTCGGACCGTCTTTAGGCACAGCTCCTTCCGGGAAATGGACATGAATATCCGTCTCAGAGATTTGCTTGTAGGTAATGCCCAAACGAGAAGCCCTCGAACGAACCACTGTACGTGCAGCTTCTACAGATTCTTTCATCACATCGCCCAAAGAACCGGTACGTGTTATTTGGCCTTTACCCGGCATTGTTGCGACTTCGATCGTAAGCAGATCGCCGCCGACTTCCGTCCAAGCAAGACCTGTGACTTGGCCGACTTGATCGCCCTTGTGCATGACACCGAAGTTGTAGCGACGGACACCGAGGAAGTAGTCAAGATTGTCGGAGTTGGCGACCACCTTTCCTTTGGTCTTCTTCAAAAGGATGTCACGGACCGTTTTACGGCAGATCTTATTGATCTCGCGCTCTAGGCTGCGGACACCTGCTTCGCGGGTGTAGTAGCGAACGATGTCAACAATCGCAGAGTCTTCGATCTCGAGTTCGCCCGGCTTCACACCGTTCAGTTTCATCTGTTTCGGGATCAGATGTCTCTGAGCTATGTGGAGCTTTTCATCCTCCGTGTAACCGGAAAGATGTATCACTTCCATACGGTCAAGCAGCGGAGCCGGAATGTTCATGGAGTTGCTAGTCGCAATGAACATCACATGTGACAGATCGAAATCCACTTCTACATAGTGATCCTGGAAAGTGTTGTTCTGTTCAGGATCCAGCACTTCCAAGAGCGCAGCCGCTGGGTCGCCTCTGTAGTCCATACCCATCTTATCGACTTCGTCGAGCAAGAAAAGCGGATTATTGGTTTCCGCCTTAGTAAGACTCTGGAGAATTCGACCCGGCATGGAACCGATATAGGTTCTTCTGTGACCTCGGATTTCGCTTTCATCTCTTACGCCGCCTAAAGCCAAACGCACAAACTTACGTCCGGTTGCGCGGGCGATAGACTGGCCCAAAGATGTCTTACCGACTCCGGGAGGTCCGACTAAGCAGAGGATCGGAGATTTCACATTCTTGACTCGGCTTTGAACCGCTAAGTATTCAAGAATGCGTTCCTTCACCTTCTCAAGACCGTAATGGTCTTCTTCCAAAACGGCGTCTGCCTTGATGAGATTCGTGTTGACACGAGTTCTCTTGCTCCACGGCAGAGAAATCAGCGTGTCAATGTAATTTCGAATCACATTGGCTTCCGCGCTGTTCTGACCCTGCATACGGAGCTTCTTGAGTTCGCCGAGGGCCTTTTCCTCGCCTTCGGGACTCATCTTGGCAGCTTTAATCTTGCGCTCGATTTCCTCAAATTCTTCGTCGGTATCGCCCAATTCTTTCTGAATGGCTTTTACCTGTTCATTGAGGTAATAGTCGCGCTGGTTCTTTTCCATTGCCTTCTTCACACGGCCGCGAATACGCTTTTCCGTCTGCTGAATGTCAACTTCTTCCTCGAGCATGTCAAAAAGAAGTTCAAGACGTTCCTTTGTTCCAACCGTTGCAAGCAGATCCTGCTTACGGGAAGGAGAAAGAACCAGCAACTGGGCAATGGATGTGATGAGCTGTTCCGGATCGGTTAATGAAGAAATCCGATTCAGCTGATCGTTCGTAATTCTCTTATTGTTCTTTTGGTATTCGGTAAAGGCTGTCAGGATCGTCCTGCGCAGCGGCTCAAAAGTGCGCTGGGAAATTCTATCCTGAGGAATGTCTTCCACCTCAGCAAAAATTTGCTCGTCTTCTTTGTACTGAGTAACTCGGACACGGCGAATACCCTCTACCAGGACTTTGAAAGTACCGTCAGGCAGCTTCAAAGACTGGACGATACGCGCAACCGTACCGACATCAAACAGATCATCGGAAGATGGATCTTCGATGCCTGCATCGCGCTGTGCGACGAGCAAAAGCTCTTTGTTCGCCTTCTCAGAAGACGTGACATTGCGAAGAGCACTAAGCGACTTCTCGCGTCCGACGAAGAGCGGCACAACCATCTGAGGGAAGACAACAATGTCTCTCAGCGGCAACACCGACATCATCGGATTTGAATTAGTTGTACGTTTCTGAATCATCTAAATCCTTACTGCTAAAAAATACACTACGTAAGTTACTACTTGGGGACGCTTGAAAAAAAATCAAGGGCGCCAAATATTTAAAAATCGTTTCTATACTGTATCAAAAGTAAAAGGCCCCTCGCCTTAAGCCTTTCAAGATTTTGTGGCTATTTTGGGGACCTTAATCAAGGGATGGTGGATAAACAGACCATCCAAGGAGAAAAAAGGAGGTGCCGAAGCGACCTCCTATTTACCGTTATTTAGTGATGAACTCGGCTTGTCCGTCTCTCATCGTGGAGGCTTTCACCACCACTCTGGCGACGTCTTTTCTGCTCGGAATCTCAAACATAGCAGAAAGGAGTGCATTCTCAATAATGGACCGCAGGCCGCGGGCTCCGGTCTTTCTTTCCTGAGCCATTTTGGCTGCTTCTTTGAGCGCATCCGGTTCGACTTCGAGAACAACGCCTTCCAATTCGAACAATCGTGCGTACTGCTTCAGGACCGCATTCTTCGGTTCGGTCAGAATGCGAATCAGCGCTTCTTCGTCTAGGTCATCCAACGTTGCAATCACCGGGAGGCGTCCGACCAACTCAGGAATCAAGCCGTAGCGAACTAGATCCTTAGCTTCAATATCGCGGAGCACTTCGCCTTCGCTTCTATCGTCGGCCCCCTTAACATCGGCTTCAAAGCCGATGCCGCTGCGCTCAGTTCTTCTGCGAATGATCTTATCCAAACCTTCAAATGCGCCGCCGCAAATGAAGAGAATGTTCGAAGTATCAACCGGAATATTGTTTCCCTGAGGATGCTTTCTTCCGCCGGCAGCCGGAACATTGGCAACGGTACCTTCAACGAGCTTTAACAAAGCCTGCTGAACGCCTTCGCCGGATACGTCGCGGGTAATAGACGGGTTCTCACTCTTGCGGGCAATCTTATCGATTTCATCAAGATAGATAATGCCCATCTGAGCGCGTTTGAGGTCCATATTGCAGCTTTGCAGGAGCTTCAGGATCACGTTTTCGACGTCTTCACCGACGTAGCCGGCTTCTGTCAGAGTCGTTGCATCTGCAATTGCAAAAGGAACATTCAGCATTTTGGCCAAACTTTGAGCTAAAAGCGTCTTGCCGGAACCTGTCGGACCGATAAGAAGAATGTTGCTCTTCTGAATCTCAACTTTTTCGTCGGAATCATCTCCGATGAATTTGCTTCTAAGACGTTTGTAATGGTTATAAACCGCAACGGAAAGAACCTTCTTCGCCTGTTCCTGACCGATCACATATTGGTCAAGATTGGCATAAATTTCTTTCGGCGTCGGCAGTTCTCCGTACAAAATCGGATCCTGCTTTTCTGCCTCTTCTGCTTCGGCTTCTTTAGCGGGGGCTTCGGAACCTGCGTTCTTATTGTGAGCTTCGAGATATTGGTAGCGCTTCAAAGCTTCTTCAATCACACCGGAGTAACGAGCAAGCTCTTCAGTACATTCTTTACAAATGTACTGATCTCCGATGTTTGACTTATAAATTTCAGAGTACTGTCCCTTTTTGGCTCCGCAAAAAGAACAGACGGGTCCCTCTTTGTTATCGCTCATAACTTCCTTAAATCTTTAATCCGCAAAATCAATTATTTCTTTCTAATGATTTGCTCGGAACGTTTTCTAAATACGCCGTCGATAATTCCGTATTCCACTGCCTGTGCGCTGCTCATGAAATTATCGCGTTCGGTGTCGACCGCAATCTTTTCAATGGACTGGCCGGTGTGTTCGGACAGGATTGTGTTCAAACGGCTGCGCAACTCCAAGATTTCTTTCGCCTGAATTTCAATGTCTGCAGCGGTTCCGTTTGTACCGCCGGAAGGCTGATGAATCATGATGCGGGAGTTCGGCAGTGCAAAGCGTTTGCCCTTCGCACCTGCAGCAAGCAGGAACGCACCCATGGAAGCAGCCATGCCTAAGCAAATGGTGGAAACATCCGGCTTGATGAACTGCATCGTATCGTAAATGGAAAGACCGGCGTAGACGCTTCCTCCGGGGGAATCGATATAGAGCGAAATATCCTTATCCGGATTTTCGCTTTCCAGGAACAGCAGCTGAGCAACGACCAAATTGGCGCTCTGATCAGTCACCGGTCCTACCAGGAAGACTACGCGATCGCGTAACAGGCGGGAGTAAATGTCAAAAGATCTCTCTCCGCGTCCGCTCTGCTCGATAACCATCGGTATAAGTGCAGAATTAAAGTTTGAAAAGTCGGGCATACGCGTCTCCGTGGTTTGTAGTAGTTTTCAATGACAAACGGCAAGGACTAATGAGTACCTTGCCGACTTGTTTGTATTTTTCAGAGGCATTTTATTGCCTCTGACGCCTGAAATTGATTAAGCCTGCTGACCGCGACCCATCAGGTTTTCAAAAGAGATCGGTTCTTTCTTGACCTGAGCGTTCTTCAGGATCCAAGCGACGACATTGTTTTCCACAACAACCGCGGCAAGCTCAGCTTTGTGCTGAGGGTTGTTGAGGTACCAATCAACGACTTCTTTCGGATCTTCATAGCTCTTGGCGATGTTGTCGGCCAAAGCTTTGATCTGTTCATCAGTAGAAGTAATCTTTTCTTTCTCAACAATAGCGCTGATTTGCAGTCCAAGACGAACTCTCTGCTCAGCTTGGTCAAGCATGGCGTTGGCAGGAATGCTGTCGTTGGGGAGGTTAATTCCCTGAGCCTTCATGTTTTCGATGGCGTCGTGGACCAGAGCCTCTCTCTGTTCTTCAACAGCAGCGTGCGGAACCGGGAACTTGGCAACGGACAGAAGAGCATTCATGGCGCTCTGCTTAGTACGTGCTTCAAGACGAGCTGTCACTTCGCGCTGGAGGTTTTCTTTAACGTCAGCCTTGAGTTTGTCGATACCATCGTTAACGCCGAGGTCTTTTGCGAACTTGTCGTCAAGGGCGGGAAGAATTTCTTCGTCAACTTCTTTCAGCGTAACTTCGAACTGAACTTCCTTGCCGGCAAGGTTCTTGGCAGGATAGTTTTCAGGGAAAGTCAGGTTGAAAGTCTTGGTTTCGCCGGCTTTCATACCGCGAATCGCGTTTTCGAATTCGGGGAGCATTCTGCCCTGGCCGAGAGCGAAAGCGTAGTCTTTAGCTGTACCGCCTTCGAAAGCAACGCCGTCAAGAGTGCCCTTGAAGTCAACGATAACGCGATCGCCGTCAGCAGCAGTCTTGTCAGCCTTTTTGAAAGTGGCGCGCTGTTTGCGCATAACGTCGAGTGTCTTTTCAACGTCAGCGTCTGTCAGTTCGCATTCGTATTCTGTAACGGAAGCGTCTTTCATGTCAGGAACTTCGACGTCAGGGAAGACTTCGAAAGTAGCTGTGAAGGACATTGTGTCTTCATTTTCAGGAGCGCCTTCGGTCGGAGCGATATCCGGGTAGCCGGAGACGTGGTATTTGCCTTCCTGAACTTTTTCAACGAAAGCGGCAGAAACGAGTGCGTTGATTGCATCAAACTGAATTTCCTGACCATAAGCGGCTCTGACCATAGCGGCAGGAGCATGGCCGGGACGGAAACCGTGGAATTTAGCTTTCTTTGCTTTTTCGCGAAGAGCTTTAGCAACACGAGCATCGAGTTCTTTACGAGAAATCGTCAGCTCAATGGTGCGCTGAAGAGGATTCGGCTTAACTTCTTCGGCTTTTGTTTCTTCAGCCGGAGCTGCTGTGGCTTCTGTTTTTTCCTCTACCTTTTCTTCTACTTTGGTTTCTTCTGCCATTTAAATATTTCCTTTCCGGATATGCCCGAAGGGGGCTTGTTTATAGGGTGGAGAAGCAGTGCTTCCCTGTTTGATCGTCGGATTATAACTGTAAATGAACGAGATACAACTTAAAACATGTAAAGTTTGATGAAATTTACAGCTATTGATTATCATTATCAATTAGGAAAGAATTTAGCAGTATTTACGATCATTTTTTCCTTATTTTTAGAAATTCAACTTGAACGTTAGTTGAAAAGGTTCTTCACACCACGAATAGAATCGAAAAATTTTGAAGAGGTTTTACTCAATAGACGAATTGCAGTATCGGGTGAACTTCACCTCTTATATGTGTTACACGAAAGTTTCTCGATGTCCTCCTGCCCTGCCTCATTTGTGGAAGAATTTGCCTAACGCTAATAGTTAGCTCACAAATTTTTACGCTCATTTTGATTTTACTTAGGTATAAATACCTAGAAACTTTCCCTAGTTCAGATATAATTCATTTAACGAAATACCTCATAAAGGAGTCCGCGATGTATAGAGACAGTGCTAAAGCCCGCGTCGCTGCACGGGACCTTAGAAGACAACAGGTCAAGTTATTTAAGCTTGGTGCAACCATCACTCTTTGTGCTTTTTTGATCTCTCAGCTGGCAGATATGATCTTCTAGCGACGTTTCAAAAAATATTTTTTCTTTTACAAACAAGGCGCTCGAGAGTGCCTTGATTTGTTTCTGCGTTGAGCCCTGCAAAAGTTTTTGTTTTGTGTATAATTTAATTTTCTCAGCACAGGGGAATCGCCAAGCTGGTTAAGGCACCGGATTCTGATTCCGGCATTCGAGGGTTCGAATCCTTCTTCCCCTGCCATCTTCCTAGATATAATCTCTCTCCGCTAAATCGCTTTCGATTCCTACTTCTTCGCGGAAACAGATTATTTACTCATTATTTTTTCAAATCTAAAAAAATCTTCAGTTCCCGGAACATCGTTTTCTATTTCTCGATTGAAACGTTCATCTGTGCCACGATGATATTTGTTGACGTATTCAATGATATGAAAGCCGCACTTGTTCACGTAAAAGTTAATATTTCTTTTTTCAAAATATGGTGTAACCGTTTCCCAAACCTTTGTGTCGGGATACTTAGCCTCAATTGCTTTCCAAGCCGCCAGACCTAAGCCTTTTCCGTGAACCCCGGCATAGATGAAAAACAACTCCAAAGAATTCCTCTGAGTTTCAAGATTGATCTTGACGATCGCGCCGCCGACTTTTTTCCCATCATTTAAGATGACGAAAGAAGTATTGTCCGGCGCCGCAAAATCCTCTTCCAATTCCTTATCCGACGGAATAGGTTCAGTCGGACCGAAATTCTCAGCAACGGCAATACCAAAAGCTTCTTGGATTTTTTGCTTGAATTCGGATTTGTCTTTTTCTTTCATTGACTCAAGAGTTACCATCTCTGCCGTCCTCTAATCTTCAAAAACAATCTTGTACCTTCCACCGAGTTTTCTCCTCAACGGACTGCCAAATGATACTGGACCAGAGTTTTCCTTATTCTAAAAATAAGAATTTTTGGGGTTTAGCGGCGCATAATTTCCTGAACCAATATCAAATCTAATAACTTCTGGAGAAGTGCTTTGAAGAGTCGGTTTTCTTCCGGTCAGGTTTTAGCACTGCTTTGCGCTGTCATTTGGGGCGAGACCTTCATTTCGACCAAAGTCCTGTATCTCTCACCGCTTCAAATTCTCTTCTCTCGGTTCTTGCTTGGCTATTTTGCACTTTGGTGCCTTTACCCGCATCAGTCAGAAAAATATGGTGCCAAAGCTCAATGGTTGTTTGCGCTTGCCGGCTTCACCGGCACCTTCCTGTACTTTTGGATGGAGAACGTTGCACTCAAATACACAACGGTTTCCAATTTCGGTGTTTTAGTCAGCGTTGCTCCATTCTTCACAGTAGCTGTCAGCTGAATTGAAAACCCGAATCTAAAACTCTCATTGCAGTTCTTTGTCGGCTCAGGCCTTTCTTTTCTCGGTGTCTTACTACTAGTTTTCGAGGAAAACAAGAGCTTGACTATCAATCCGCTCGGAGACAGTCTCTCTGTCGGTGCAGCTTTAATCTAGGCAGTTTATTCTGTTGTAATCAAAAAACTTGCTGTTTATCAAGCGCCGATTCTGGTCTCTACAAGAACGATTTTTGGCTACGGCCTGATCTTTATTTTTGCGGCTTTGCTTCTTACGGATGAACTTCTCAGCTCAACAAGCCTGACCAAAACTGAGGTTTGAGCAAATTTGGTCTACTTAGGTTTTATCGCCTGTGCGTCTTGCTACAGCATGTTAACCATGGTTGTGGAGAGAATAGGACCGGACAAACCGCCGTCTACATTTATCTGATTCTGGTGATCTGCCTTATCTGTTCCTACTATATCCTTGGCGAAAAACTCACTGTTTGGTCCGCCAGCGGAGCGTTCCTTGTGCTCTTCGGACTCGTTTTGTCTCAATTAGATTCTTCTGTTTTGAAGAAAAAATTTCTAAAAGCTTGAAAGCCGTTAAGCAGCAAAAATCTAAAAAATTCATCCAAAATGCAAAAAGGACTTTTCACGAAGTTAGCTCCTTCAACTAACTTCAGGAAAAGTCCTTCTGCTTTGGAATGCTCTCAGGCTTCTTTGAGCATCTCTTCCGCCAGTGCGACGGCTCGCTGAGCCGCCTCTTTAAAGAAGGATTCGTAAGAAACAGGTGCGTGGCCGGAAGCATCATCGGAAATAGATCGAATCACAACAAACGGGATTTCATTGACAAAGCACACCTGACCGATGGCCGCGCCTTCCATTTCTACAGCTTCGGCTCTAAAGAAATCACGAATCCAAGCTTTACGGTCCGTATCGCAGACAAATTGGTCGCCGGAAGCAATCACGCCGGTTTCAGTATGAATGCCTAATTTCTGTGCCGCTTTCTCAGCTTTTGCGACCCAGAGAGGATCGGCATCAATGAAGACCTTATTAATTCCGGAAATTAAACCTTTGGGATCGCCGACGCCAGACGTGTCCATATCGTGCTGGCAGACTTGAGATGCAATGGCAACTTCACCGAGCTTAAGGTTAGGAGAAAGTCCTCCCGCCACACCTGTATTAATAATGGCTTTCACACCGAACTTCAAAACCATCGTCTGCGCACAAACGGCGGAAAACACCTTACCGACCCCGCTCACTGCGGCGACGACGTCCGTACCGTGCAGCTTTCCGCTGTAAAAATCAACGCCCGAAATTCTGGTTACAGTCACGTCCTGAAGCCTTGCCTTCAAAGCCTCAAGCTCAACCTTCATCGCTCCGATAATGCCGATCATTCAGTTAGCTCTCTGAAATTAATCAAAAGGAAGCGGTTCGCCCTTGCCGTTAAAGAGCGGAAGTTTTTCGAGATAAGAAATATCTGTTCTGGAAGCAGCATCGCCTTCGGCTAAAACGGCCATCTTGCCGACAACATCGGCACCCGCAGCGGCAGCAATTTCTTCCAAAGCCTGGAGGCTGCGTCCGGTAGAAATGACATCGTCAACGATCAAAATGCGTTTGCCGCGCATCTGTTCCATCTCTTCCTGATCAACATAAAGTTTCTGGTCTTTCTCCGTAGTAATGGATTTCACACCAACGCAGATGGGGTTGTCCATGTAGAGTTTTCGGCCCTTTCTAGCAACAATATAGTGTGCATCACCGTTCTGACGGGCCATTTCCTGAACCAGAGGAATGCTCTTGGCTTCGGCAGTTAAAAGGAAATCATATTTAGGAGCTCTTTCCAAAAGAGCAGCTGCGCAATTAACAGTCAGCTCGGTATCGCCGAGAATTAAAAAGGCTGCAATGCAAAGATCTTGATTAATAGGGCAGAGTTTCAGGGCACGTTTGGTACCGGCCACTTCAATATCGTAATAGCGCATCTATATCTCCCAGCGGAACAAGCACGAATAGGCGGGTATCCTACTTCAAAACACCTATAACTGCGATGATCCGCTCTCGTTAATACAGGGTTTTCCTTAGTGAAAAAACGAAGTTTTTTGTAATCGAAGAATACAATATTTTTATAGTCTGGAACGGGCCAAAAGCCTGTATGAGACTAACCAAATCCTCAAGGGTCGTACCGGACTCCATTGAAAAAAGAACACTAAACAAATGGTGTGCTTCGGCAGTAAATCGAGAGCAAATGAGCTTTCGGTTTCATTCGACCTAACTAACACTTTTTATTCTCTAATCTCTAGGAGTAACTATTGTGACCTTTAAACTCTTAAGCAAAGCTGCCCTCGCACTCGCTACCATGGGCCTGTGCCTTTCTGCCGCCTCCGCCGCATATAAATCCGAGTACAAGCTCAGCGTTGTACCCGGCGCCTCCTCCGGCTGGGGCCAAACCGCAACCTTCTTTGCCGACTGCGTCAGACAGAAATCCAACGGCCGAATCAACATCAAACCGTATTTCGGTGCTCAGCTGATGGCAGGCAAGCAAACTTCCGAACTTTTGCTCGTTCGCCGCGGAGCAATTGACTTTGCTTTAGCTTCCACCATCAACTGGTCTCCTCAAATCAAAGAATTAAACCTCACCGCCCTTCCCTTCTTTGTCGCCAACAATCCGGATCGCTATAAAGCTATCGACGCTATTGAAGCCGGAAAATCCGGAAAGATGCTGGAAAAAGCCATCGAAAAAACCGGCGTTAAGTTCCTCGGCTGGTCTGAAAACGGCTTCCGTGAATTAACTACGAGCAAAGGCCCGATCGAAAAACCGGAAGATATGAAGGGTATGAAGCTGCGCGTATGCGGTACCCCGATCTTCATTGACATCTTCTCGTCCCTTGGCGCCAACCCTCAGGCTATCAACTGGTCTGAAGCTGTGACCGGCTTTCAGCAGGGCATCGTCGATGGTCAGGAAAACCCGACTAACGGCATTAACGTCCCGACTAAAGTTTGGCAGTGGCACAAGTACTCCACCGATTGGCATTACATGATCGACCCGTTGTTCTTCACTGCCAACATGAAAGTCTGGAAGGAATTCTCTCCGGAAGATCAGAAGCTTATTCTCAGCTGCGCTACCGAAGCTGAAAAATACGGCAAAGCCCTTTCCCGTCTGAGCAACGACAACGGTCAGGCTTATGAATACCTCAAGAGCATCAATAAGCTCCCTGCTATCACCAATCCGAAGGAAGAACTTAAGAAAAACGGCATGACCGTGACGGAGTACACACCTGAAATGATCAAACGCTTCTATGAAGCCACAGCCGGCGTCCGTGCTGACTGGACTCAGAAGATCGGCCCGAATGTCGTCAAAGCTGCCGAAGAAGACATGCAGGCTGCCAAGTAATTTTTGAATTACTCAGCGACACGCCGTGTGCGGCTCCGGCCGCACCGGCTTTACCACAAATAAATATAAGAAGAACAACTATGCTTCATTTCCTCAACACCCGATTTGAAGAGCTCCTTGGGTCATTTCTCTTAGCAGTCATGGCCTGCATTGCCTTCATCAACATCATCATCCGTTACTGCACAAACCTGTCATTTTCTGCTTCCGAGGAACTGACAGTAAATTTCTTTGTGTGGATCGTACTGCTCGGCACTTCGATTGCGTTCCGAGAAAGCAGCAACTTCACGATGAATCTGCTTTACAGTATTACCCACGGATGGCTGCGCAAAACGCTTTACTTCTTCGGCGTAATTTGCTCACTGGCTTTCTTCGTCATGCTGGCTTACTTAGGTGCGATTGAGGTTATTGACGAAATTGAACTAAACGTTTCCTCTGAGTCTCTGGATATTCCGGTTTGGCTCTACACCATAGCCACGCCGCTTTTCTCGGCGCTCATTATTGTCCGAATTCTTCAGCGCACTGTTGAAGATATTCAGAAACAGAACTTCTAGGAGGAGATCATGCTTAATTCGCTGATGTCCGATCCCGGACTGGTTCTGCTGATTCTTTTTATTTTCATGCTGGTGTGCAGAGTTCCGATTGCCATCAGTCTTGGACTTTCTGCCGCCATCGTCAGCTGGCTCTTTGACATGGGCACCGACATGCTGCCCTACAACTTCTTTGCCGGCGTCGCTAAAGTTCCTTTGTTAGCTATTCCCTTCTTTATTTTGGCCGGCTTCATTATGGAAAGCGCCGGCATCGCCGCGCGTATTGTGCGTCTTGTCGAAAACCTCGTCGGCGACATGACCGGCGGTCTAGCCATTGCAACCGTAGCAGTCGCCACCTTCTGGGGCGCCGTGAGCGGATCGGGCCCTGCGACTGTCGCTGCGCTCGGCTTAATCCTCATTCCGGCTATGGTTAAGAACGGCTACGACAAAGCCTTTG
>OGQT01002431.1_pt1 | contig 13195 bp, 14 predicted proteins | sample 1553261 | NCBI WGS metagenome assembly OGQT01 (sample SAMEA2579992, study PRJEB22360) | human gut metagenome | biome: human gut; feature: human-associated habitat; material: faeces | place: Denmark | collected 2008/2010
TTAAGTTGATATTTGGGAGTTTTATTCTGGAATATTTTCATCTTTTATATAATATTTTGTTCCAAGCATTTTGTCTGGTAAATATTGTTGTTCTACCCAGTGTCCTGGAAAGTCATGTGGATATAAATAACCTTCATTATAGCCTAATTTTCTCATGTCTTCTATTGGTGCATTTCTTATATGCATAGGAATTGTTCCAGTGTCTTTAGTTGATACATCTTCTAATGCTTTATTTATTGCTAAATATGATGCATTTGATTTTTTTGATGTTGCTACATATACTGCCGCCTCTGAAAGTAGTATTCTTGCTTCTGGCATTCCTACCATATGTACTGCTTGCATTGCTGCATTTGCTACAACTAATGCATTTGGATTTGCCATACCTACATCTTCTGATGCTGCAATTACAATTCTTCTTGCTAAAAACATTGGATCTTCTCCACCGTTTAATGCTCTTGCTAAATAAAATACTGTTGCATCTGGGTCTGAACCTCTCATTGATTTTATAAATGCACTTATATTGTCGTAATGTGTATCTCCTTTTTTATCAAAAATTGCTTTTCTACTTTGAACACAATTTTTTATTACTTCATCTGTTATGTGTATGTAGCCATCTGAATCCATATTAGTTGTAAGTACTGCTATCTCTAATCCATTTAATGCTGTTCTTACATCTCCATTTGATATTGCTGCTAATTTTTTTAATGTTTCGTCTTCAATTTTTATACTGTATTGTTTTAGTCCATCTTCTCTTGTTAATGAATTTTTCAAAATTGTATATATATTTTCTTCTGTTAATGGTTCTAGTTTTATAACCATTGACCTTGATATTAAAGCTTTATTTACCTCAAAATATGGATTTTCTGTTGTTGCTCCAATTAAAATTATAAGACCATTTTCTACATATGGAAGTAGTGCATCTTGCTGTAATTTGTTGAATCTATGAATTTCATCTATAAATAGTATGCTTTTTCCTGTTGGATTTATCATAAAATTTTTTGTTTCTTCAATTACTTTTTTTATGTCTGATACTCCTGCTGTTACTGCATTTATTTTATAAAATTTATATTTTGTTGTTTCACTTATTACTTTTGCTAGTGATGTTTTTCCACATCCTGGAGGTCCAAATAGTATAATACTAGATAGTCTGTCTGCTTTTATTGTTCTGTATAAAATTTTGTCTTTTCCTAATACATGTTCTTGACCTACATATTCTTCTAGTGTTTTTGGCCTCATTCTGTATGCTAATGGTTCATTATTGTTCATAGTCTTTCTCCTAAAATTTCACATGGATTTTGTGTTGTGACTCCTTCATCCCGCTTTATTTTCCAAGTATTGTTAATCCTTTTCTTATTAATTCTTCTGTTGTCATTTCTTCTTTTGCTAGTTTATCAAATGCCTTTTCAATTTCTTTTTTGTTGTATCCTAAAACTTGTAATGCTGCCATTGCTTCTTGAATTTTTTCTTCGTTTTCTATTCTTTCTTCTAGTTTTGTTTTTATTGAATTTTGTCCTTTTGAAGCTTTGGTTAATTCTTGTATTTGTTGTTCTTTTTTCATTTTGTCTTTTAATTCTAGAATTATTCTTTGTGCTGATTTTGCTCCTATTCCTGGTATTTGTGTTAATGTTTTTACATCTTCTGATATTATTGCTAGCGCAAATTCTGTTGGCTCACATACGTCTAGCATTGCTATTGCTGTTTTTGCACCTATTCCACTTACTGATATTAGTAGTTCAAACATTCTTAGTTCTTCTAGACTGTTGAATCCAAATATACTGATGTCGTCTTCTCTTACTTTGTAATATGTGTGTACTTTTACGTTTTCTCCTATATTGCCTAATTTATCAATTGCTGATTCTGACATAAATACTTTGTAGCCTAGTCCTCCTACGTCTATTACTATGTATCCTGTCATTTTCATCTCTAGTGTTCCTTTTATATATGCTAACATAATTTTTCTCCCTCTATTAACTTTATTTGTTATGTCCAAAAAGAACCGTCCCTTTTGGACATTATATATCATAAAAATATGTTGCTTCTAAATCTGCTTCGTGCATTAGTAATGCTAATGGATATTTTTTGTATGCAGCTCCTATTGTGTTATATAGTTCTTTTGGTTCTGTATATCCCATGTGCCAACGTATTGAGTATTTTTCTTCTGGTGTTAGTTTCATGTATTCTGTTATCATCATTACTGATTTTTCTCCATGTCCATATGGTATTGTGTCGTCTACTGTGTAATATGGTACTTTTTCCCATACTCCTAGTGCGTTTTTGGCATTTCGGTAGTCTATTTTGTAAAAGTTTGCTTTGCATAGGTCATGTAATAGTGGTACTAATATTAGTGTTTCTGGGTTTACGTTTAGTGGTTCTATGTTTGTTTCTACTTTGTGTTTTAGTATTTCATATACTTTCATACTGTGTTCTACTAGTCCGCCTTCGTAATTTCCGTGAAATCTTGTGCTTGCTGGTGCTGTGAAAAAGTCTGTTTTTTCTATAAATTCTATTAGTTCGTTTATTCCTTCTCTTTTTACTTGTTTTAGTAATTCTAAAAATTGTTCTTTCATTTTATCCCTGCTTTCTTGACTTTTTTGTTTTTATATTTTATAATGTATTTAGAAAATAAGAGACCACAAAATGTGGTTGCCTAAAGTTAATTTAGTTTAGTCATATCTCCATGGGCAATGGCAGAGATATGGCTTTTTATTATTTGCTCAAAATTTTAGCTAATGCTATTATTAAGGCAAATGTGATAATAGTTTCTGCACATAGTGCAAGAAAAAGTAATTTTATAATATGTAATAAAATCGTTTCTATCATACACACCACCTCCTCTTTTGGATTTGGTGGCAACCACATTCTGCTTTTTTCTCTCATTTTCTTTGCTTATTATATAAATTAAATGTTAAAAAGTCAATAGTTTTATGCAAATTTTTGTTTGTATTGCTGACTTAATAATTGAGATAGAAAAGTTTAAATTTCTATCTCAATATTAATCTTATTATTGTCTTATATTTTTAATTCTATTAACCGCTTCAATTGTATTTTCTTTAGTATTAAATGCTGTAAGTCTAAAATATCCCTCTCCATGTGGTCCAAAACCGCTTCCTGGAGTTCCAACAACATTAGCCTTTTCTAATAATTTATCAAAGAATTCCCAAGATGTCATACCTTCTGGAATTTTAAGCCAAATATATGGTGAGTTTACACCTCCATATACTTTGAATCCAGAAGCTTCTAGACCTTCTTTTATAATTTTGGCGTTTTCTAAATAATAATTTATATTTTGTCTAATTTGTTCTTTTCCTTCTTCTGTGTAAGTTGCTTCTGCTGCTCTTTGAGTAATATATGGAGTTCCATTAAATTTTGTACAAGTTCTTCTATTCCATAATTTATTTAAGCTTACTTCTTCTCCTGCTTTTGTATATCCATTTAATTCTTTTGGTATTACTACATAACCACATCTTACACCTGTAAATCCTGCTGTTTTTGAGTAGCTTTTAAATTCTATTGCAACTTCTTTAGCTCCTGGTATTTCATAAATGCTATGTGGTATGTTCTCTTCTGATATAAATGCTTCATATGCTGCATCATATAAAATGATTGATTTATTTTCTTTTGCATATTTTACCCATTTTTCTAATTCTGTTTTATCTAATACTGTTCCTGTTGGATTGTTTGGAAAGCATAGATATATTAGGTCTACTCTTTCTTTTGGTAATTCTGGTTTAAAATCGTTTTCTGCCGTTACTGGTAAATATACTATTTTTTCGTATGTTTCAGTTTCTTTATTATATTTTCCACTTCTTCCTGACATTACATTTGTGTCTAAATATACTGGATATACTGGATCTGTAATTGCAACCTTGTTATCTTTTCCAAATATATCTACAATATTTCCACAGTCACATTTTGAACCATCTGATACAAATATTTCATCTGTTGCTATTTCTATATTTCTAGCTTTGTAGTCATTTTTTGATATTGCTTCTCTTAAGAATTCATATCCTTGCTCTGGTCCATATCCTCTAAATCCTTGTGCTGTTCCCATTTCTTCTACTGCTTTTTGCATTGCTTTTATACATGCTGGGACTATTGGTTTTGTTATATCGCCAATTCCTAATTTTATTATTTTTTTGTCTGGATTGTCTTCTGTATATTTTGCTACTTTTTTAGCTATTGTAGAAAATAGATAGCTATCTTGTAATTCTAAAAAATTTTCATTTATATAACTCATATAATTGCCTCCTCGTAAAGTTCTCCATCAAATACAGTTACAGCTGGACCTGTCATATATACGTGATTGTCTTTTTCATTCCATTCTATATTTAATGTTCCACCTAATAATTCTATATTCACTTTTCTGCCTGTTAGACCATTTAAATTACATGCTACAGCTGTAGCACATGCTCCTGTTCCACATGCTAGTGTTTCTCCTGCTCCTCTTTCCCATACTCTCATTTTGATATTTTCTTTGTCTATTATTTGTGCAAATTCTATATTTGCTTTTTTAGGAAATGCTTTGTCTACTTCTAATATTTTTCCATATTTTTCTACATCAAATTCTTTTGTATTTTCAACTATTGTTATGGCATGTGGGTTTCCCATTGATACACATGTGAATTTAAATTTTTTGTTTTCTGCTTCTAGTTCTAGATTTTTTACTGGTTGTTCTTTTGATATTACTGGGATTTTTTCTGCTTCTAATATTGGCTCTCCCATATCAACTCGTGCTGTTTCAACCTTTCCATCTTTTGTGTTTAGTACTAATGTTTTAATTCCTGCAAGTGTTTCAATTTTTACTATTGTTTTATCTGTAAGACCTTTGTCATAAACAAATTTTCCTACACATCTTATTCCATTTCCGCACATTTCGGCTTCACTTCCATCTGAGTTAAACATTCTCATTTTAAAGTCTGCAATGTCACTTTTACATATTAAAATTAAGCCGTCTGATCCTATTCCAAAGTGTCTGTTGCTGACAAATTTAGCTAGAGATGATTCGTTTTCTATTTTTTGATTTATTGCATCAATATAAACATAATCATTCCCTAGCCCATGCATTTTTGTAAATTTTATCATAATATCACCTCATTTAGGTATTAATAGTAAATAAAATATAGTTATATTTTATTGTTTTGTATTCTATCACATTGTATTTTTTTTGTAAATATTTTATAGTTGCTTTTTTTTGAATTTATTGTATAATATATTCAGAAAAAGGAAAGGTATTTTTTATATGAAATTTATAAGGAAGCTATTATTCACAATAATTTTTATAATAATTATAATCTGCTCAATTATACTATTAATAGGCAAAAATTATTACAATAAGGCTTTGAAAGAAAAACCTCTTATTACTAGAATTGATGAGGTTACTGGAAAAGAAAACTTTGTAAAATTTGAAGATATGTCAGCTGATTATAGAAATGCAGTAGTTAGTGTTGAAGACCATAGATTTTATGATCATGGTCCTGTAGATTTTATTGCTATAGGACGTGCTATTTTTACAAATGTTAAAAATAAGGAATTACAAGAAGGTGGAAGTACTATAACACAACAGGTTGCTAAAAATATTATATTTTCACAAGATAAATCTTGGGTTAGAAAAGTTGGAGAAATTTTTGCCAATGAAATTTAAAACCCGCCATAAAGTTATATTTATAATCGCCGGTAAAAAAACAGCTACAATTGCAATTATTCCTACAATTCCCACGCTTGTTTTAATTAAACTTGAATAGCTTTGAATTGATAAAAGACCTTCGCTTATTGAACTGCCGATAATAGGTACAATTGAATTTATTGCAAATCTTACTGACCTTAATCCGAGAGCATCTGCCCTTGATGCAACAGCAGTTTTCAGCGATAAATATGATACGAAAATTGCGGAAAGAGCTGATATTGACTTTGTAATCAAATTTTTAAGAGCCGATACAATGCTGCCCATATTCAAATCCCGCCGTATTGAAGAACAAACAGATATGCCCATAAAGCAGTTTACAACCGGTAAAAATACATTTGCTGATATGAAGTTGAGTGCCTGAGAAAGAAGCAATAAACTTCCGTTAACGGAAAACGAAGTCATTGCACCGCCGCTTGTGGCACAAATTACACAAAAAACGGGAAAGAACGCATATGTAAAATTTGAACAAATTTTAATTGAAGAGCAGGCAAATTTAACCGAATCATAAATTTGGCTGAGTAAAAATATCGCAATTACAAGGTTAGATACGGTTGCGTACAGTTCGGAAATGCTGTCACCTGAAAGCCGCATATCAAATGATTTCACAATTGAAGAAAGAATCACAAAGCAAACTAAAATAAGGCAGCATTTTATAGGCGTTTGAGCTTTATTTGAAAATATCGATATGATGTATTTTAAAACTTGGTTGAAAGATATATTACTTATATTTTCATAATTAAAATCATCTATACCAAGCTCTTTAAGCAGATTTGATGCATCTTTATCAAGCAGTTCAAATGAGGATAAGTCATAATCGTTCAATTTTGATTTATAATCAATTTCGTTATCCGCGAGGCAAGTATTTGGCATAAGTAAAATTATAATTATTGATAACACAGATATGATTTTAATTGTTCTTTTCATTTAAGCATCCCTGTCATAATATTGATAATAGCTGTAAAAAGCGGAAGTGAGGTTATAAGTATGATTATTTTTGCTGAAAGTTCAGTTTGATTTGCAAGGGTGTTTTCCCCGTTATCTCTGCACAAATCTGATAAAAGCTGCGCCAGCATTGAAATACCTAATATTTTAAGCATTATTTTAATGTACGGTGATATAACTGAAACACTGTCTGTCAGCGAAACCATTTTATCTATTATGCTTTTCAAATCATTAGCAATTATTGAAAAAATTATTACAGCACACACAAGATTTACAAATAAAGTAAATTCACGAGAATAATTTTTCAGCACAATATTTATTATCAGTGCAGTTAATACAATTCCTATAATCTTTATCATAAGTCAAACAACGATTTCACAGTGGAAAACAAATTACTTATTTGCGGAATAATCATCATTAAAACTACTATTACACCGGCCAATGTAGTCAGCATTGCCTGTTCTTCCCTGCCGCTTCTTATTAAAACCATATTCAAAACAGCAACAATAATTCCGATTGCCGCTATTTTAAAGATAAATTCAATATCCATTTTATCCTCCTATATCAGCAAAATTGATATAAGCGCACCAAAGCTGAAGCCTGCGGCATAAATCAATTTATAATGAGTAGAATAAAACTGCTGATAGTCTTTTTTTATTAGTCTGAAAGAGTCGCAAAACTCGGTTGATTTATCAATCTGCGTTTGAGCATCATATTTTCCTATTGAATTGATATATTCTGTTATTTTTTCATTTTCAACTTTGTTTAAAGGTGAAGTTGAATTTATATCAAAAATATCAATATCTTTTAATTTTTCGCTATTTTTTAAATATGAAAAAATCATATCCGTATCAGGCATTACAGATTTCATAAATATAGAAACCTGCGAAGCCAAATATATCATTTTATCGCAATAAATAATCTTATATTTTTCGTATTTACATATTTGAATTGATATAAGGATAGATGTTGCCATTAACATTAAAATTCCGATTATCTTCAATTTCTTCCTCCGTTAATTCAATAACATCGTAGCCTTTGTTAACTCCTTTTAAAAAAACTATATATGAAAATTCACCTGTTATAATCAGTTCTTTTAATATTTTATTTCTTACAATATCTTCAACAGATTTCAAGTGAACCGATAAAATAAATGACGCTCCGCTTGAAAAGCCGAATTTTATAGCATTAACTTCCGGTAAGTTACCTATTTCATCGCATACAATTATTTCGGGAGAAAGTGTTCTGACTGCCATTTCAATGCCTTTTGCTTTTTCATAGCCTGAAATTACATCGCTGTTAATTCCCACATCAAAACTGGAACTCAATTCTTTTCTTTCATCAATAACACTTACTTTTCTGTATTTGCCTGCATACCCGCTTGACAGCAAGCGTGTCATATCCCTTAAAATCGTAGTTTTTCCGCTTGCCGGCGGCCCTGCAATGATAATGCTTGGACTTGATTTTAAATAAAGTGTGTTTAATATATTTCTTGAACAGTCAATAATGTTATGTGATATTCTTATATTTATGCTTTCAATATTTTTTACGCTTGTAAGTGCTGAATCTTTATATACGGCTTCACCGGCAATTCCGACTCTTGAACCGTAGTTATCGGTCACATACCCGTTAATCATTGTGTTAATATGCGTGTGATATGAATTGTTACATATATTATCAAGAATAAATTTGAATTCTTCACCGCTTAAATATCTGACTGAATCGGTATAATGATTGATAAGCTTGTCATATTTACTGATAAAATAAGGCTTATCTAATATGTAGATAATAATCGGCTTGTTAATTCTAAGTCGTATTTCCGTAATGTTTGATAAAAGTACATTGTCAAATGCCATAAAACAGCTTTTTAATTCATTAGGTAACTGACCGATTATTGAATAAATATTGTCCATATAATCACCTCGCTTAATAGTATGCAAAAATTTAAAAAGATATAACAAAAATTCTGTTGAACTGAAAAAACAATTGTGTTAATATATGTATATAATATCTAAATATACGGAGTGCAATAATGGAAAGTATTTCAGCAAACATCCCAAAAACAAATAAATTTATTAACGGCGAAACAGTGAGTTATACCCTTATGGCAACAGTTTCGCTTTTTATTCTGTTTTCAATTAAACAAATTTTGAAAGTATTTATCGGTATTGGTGTTACACCGAGATGTATCATTGCTTTCTTAATTGCAAGTATTGTTTCATTTATTATTGAAAGAAAATATGTTTTCGGCAAAAAGATTTTATCGTCAAACATTAAGCAAATCATATTTTTTGTTATAAGAATTGCTGTAAATTTCGGATTTTATAAGCTTGCGGAATTCGGATTTTTCAATATGCTTGATATGCCGATTTCTTTTGCTTGGTTTATTGCAATAGTAACTTCCTTTTTATTTAATTATGTGTATGACAGAACACTTATTTTTGACTGCGGATATGACGCCGTAAGCGTAAAGCAATCAAAAACTTATAAAATTTTCTATAAAAATAGATATGTATTTTTAACTACTGTTTTGGCAACAGCTTGCATTGCAGTCATTTATGTAATATTTTCTGTTTTTCCTTTTGGCAGTATAACAGTTATGCGAATGGACCTTTATCACCAATACGGTCCGCTCTTTGCAGAATTATATGACAGAATTGTTGAACATAAAAGTCTGCTTTATTCATGGATTACAGGTGGCGGCTCAAGCTTTTTGGGTAATTACCTAAACTATTTATCAAGTCCGCTTTCATTTTTAATCTTTTTGTTTGATAAAGAAGATATTTCATATGCTATTACTTTTATTGTGGCATTTAAATGTATATTGAGTGCTACAAGCTTTAGCTATTATCTCAAAAAAAGCTTTAATAAGGATAATTATTTTTTAAGCGCATTTGGCATTTTATATGCGTTTAGTGCCTATTTTCTTGCATACTACTGGAATGTTATGTGGCTTGACGCAATGATTATGTTGCCGCTTATCGCACTCGGAATCGAAAAAATATTTAAAACCGGTGATATAAAGCTTTATACAGTTTCACTTATAATTTTGTTCTTCGCAAATTATTATATGGGATATATGTGCTGTATTTTTGCTGTTTTATACTTTTTTGTATGTTTTATCAACACATACAGCAATGACGGAAAGCTTAATGAAAACGCTGTTTATGAAAAGAAATATTCCACAAAAGCTTTAATGAATAATGTTTTCATTAACAGAGGAGTTAAATTTGCATTCGCAAGCATTATTGCAGCTTTAATTTGTGCAATTACGCTTGTGCCTGTATTTATGATTCTTAAAAACAGTTCTGCAACATCAGGTACATTCCCGCAAACATTTAAAAGTTATTTTGATTTACTTGATTTAATCACATCGCATTTTGCTCTTCTTGAAACCACAATCAGAAGCAGCGGTGACAATGTATTGCCTAATATTTACACCGGTATTCTTACTTTTATTTTATTACCGCTTTTCCTTGTAAATAACAAAATTAAGCTTAAAGAAAAAGCAACTTATGTTGTTTTAATAATCTTTTTTGTATTTTGCTTCAACAATAACTGCGCCGAATATATTTGGCACGCTTTCCATTTTCCAAATGATTTACCATACAGATATTCATATATGTATTCATTCATCATTGCTGTAATGGGATATAAAACAATTCTTAATTTTAAAGGTATCAAAGTTAAGGATATAGCATATACCGGGCTTGCAATAATTTCTTTTGTTATTATCTGCCAAAAATTTTTGACAAACAAAATGACTAATAGCACGATATATGCAACCATTATTTTTGTTGCATTATGGTGCGGTTTCTTATTCTTACTTAAAAATAAGAATGCACAAAAAAAGACTGTTTCATTTGTTTTGGTTACATTTATCCTTTGTGAAACTATAATCAGCAGTATTGTAGGCCTTCCGCTTAATCAAGATAATAAAAATTACAAAGAAAATTATAAAACATATACCGACGCCATCAATTATATTGATAATAAAGACAGCGGATTTTACAGAACAGAATTATGCTATTTAAACACAAGAATGGACCCGGCATATTATGGATATAACGGCATATCAGTCTTTTCTTCAATGGCATATGAATCGTATTCACAGCTTCAATCCTCATTAGGTATGCAGTCAAACAAGGTTAACAGTTACACCTATAATACCCAAACACCTGTTTATAATATGATGTTTAATATCAAATATTTAATTCAAACAGATGTAAGCCTTGCCCCGTCAAGTAATTTATACAAAAAGATTTATACTACATCCGATAAGAAATCAAATGTATATGAAAGCAAATATAATCTTCCTATTGCGTATTGTGTAAATTCAAAAATTGATGATTGGGTAACAGATGAAGGAAATCCTTTTGAAATTCAAAGTGATTTCGTTAAACTTGCAACAGGATATTCAAATTTATTTAAACCTGTTGAATATAACAGCACGGATTTTGATGCTGTAAGCGGCGATGATGTTACCGAAAACGGAACATATTGGTTAGAAAAAAGCGATTCATCATCAAATTACGGTACAGAAACTGTTTCACTTTCCCCTACTATTGACGGAAATTTATATTTATATGTCAAATCAAGTGACCTTAAAACCATAACGGTGAATTCCGAAAAAGTTTCAGACATTACTCAAAGTATGGAAGATGCATATATTTTAGACCTTGGCTATCACAATAAGGGTGATGAAGTATTAGTATCACTTGATGCAAGTAAAATGGAAAGCGAAAGTACATCATTTGATTTTTATTGCTATACTGCAGATGATACTGTTGTTAAAAATATGTATAATTCGCTTGCAGGCAATTCACTTAATGTTGAATCATATAGTGATACAACCATTAAAGGAACTGTTAATGCGAAAGAAAATTGCTATTTATACTCGTCAATTCCGTATGATGACGGATGGAGCGTATATGTGGACGGCAAAAAAGCAGAAACATTTGAAATCGGCGGCACACTTTTAGCCATAGAATTGACTCCGGGTCAGCACAAAATTGAATATAAGTATTTCCCTGTCGGATTTTTATATGGTATTATAATTTCAGCAGTTACGGTATTGGGATTATGTGGATTTTATATATACAATAAGTCTTCTTTAAAACTAAACAAAAGCAAAAGAAGAAAAGACAAAATAATTGTTGAATAGATATAAATACTCATAATTCTACAAAAACCTATTTACAATATTGTGCTTTTATTGTAGAATACTCGTGAACATTAGAGAGGAGCATCTTTTTACTATGGCTAGACAAACAGCAATCAACATCAACACAATTCCTATCGGTCCGCTTGGCATTATCGGTATGCCGGGATGTGAAGAACTTACCGACAAAATCGACAAATACCTTGTTAAATGGCGCAAAACTCAGGCCATTGAGCATGCGGAATCAATTGCATTTTTCGGCTATCAAAGAGATTCATATAAAATTGATATTACTATTCCGAGATTTGGCAGTGGTGAAGGCAAAGGTGTTATAAACGAAAGTGTAAGAGGGTACGATATTTATATTGTATGTGATGTATTTAATTACAGTTGCACATATAATATGTATGGCAAAGAAGTATGTATGTCACCTGACGACCATTTTGCTGACCTTAAAAGAGTTATTTCGGCACTTTGCTCAAAACCAAAGAGAGTTTCTGTAATTATGCCAATGCTTTATGAAGGCAGGCAGCATAAAAGAAGTTCAAGGGAATCACTTGACTGTGCAATGGCACTTAAGGAACTTGTACATCTTGGTGTAGAAAACATCATTACATTTGATGCACACGACCAAAGAGTGCAAAATGCCATTCCTGATAAATCATTTGAAAATGTAATGCCGACATATCAAATGATTAAAGCACTTGTAAACAATGTTGATGACTTAAAAGTTGATAAAGACCATTTAATGGTTATCTCTCCTGATGAAGGCGCTCTTCACAGATGCATTTATTTTGCTACTCAGCTTGGTATAAACCTCGGCATGTTTTATAAGAGAAGAGATTATACACGAGTAGTAAACGGTAGAAACCCTATTGTTGAACATCAGTATTTGGGTGATTCTGTAAAAGGCAAAGATATTATTATTGTTGACGATATGATTTCTTCAGGCGAATCAATGCTTGAAGTTGCTATGAAGCTTAAAAATTTAGGCTGTAATAGAATTTTTGTATGCACAACATTCGGCCTTTTCTGCAATGGACTTGATGTATTTGATAAAGCATATGCTGATGGTGTGTTCTATCGAGTATTCACAACAAACGGTGTATATCAAACACCTGAACTTTTAAGCAGAGAATGGTATGTAAGCGTTGAACTTTCAAAATATGCTGCATATTTTATCGATACATTAAATCACGATATGTCAGTATCTAGCCTTCTTGACAGTTCAGAAAAAATTGATACAATCTTAAAAAATAAAGGTTTAAAAGGATAATAATATGGCTAATGTTAAATTATCTAAATCAAAAATCGCTATTATAATAGTTGCTGCTGTTTTATTCATTTTATTAGCGGCAGGGGGGGTTCTTATATTTTTTCCCCCCCCCCCGCCATAAACCGCAAGTAAA
>OGQT01002434.1_pt1 | contig 13183 bp, 9 predicted proteins | sample 1553261 | NCBI WGS metagenome assembly OGQT01 (sample SAMEA2579992, study PRJEB22360) | human gut metagenome | biome: human gut; feature: human-associated habitat; material: faeces | place: Denmark | collected 2008/2010
ATTTCGTTTTCATGGTGTGTTGGTACTAAATCAATTCCACCTGTATGTATATCAAATTCCTCTCCAAGATATTTTGTGCTCATTGCTGAACATTCAATATGCCATCCTGGATAACTTGGTCCCCATGGACTATCCCATTTCATTAAATGATTTGCTGGTGCTTTTATCCATAATGCAAAATCATATGGATTTCTTTTTTCTGGATCTATATCAACTCTTGCTCCTGCTTTTTGGTCATTTAAGTTTATTCCTGATAAAATACCATATTTGTCTAATTTTGAAACATCAAAATATATAGCTGTAGAAGTTTCATATGCATACCCATTTTTCATTATTTTTTGAACCATTTCCAACATTTCTTTTATATGATCTGTTGCTTTACATACAACTTCAGGAGTTTCAATATTTAATCTTTCTAAATCTCTAAAAAATAATTTTGTATAATGTTCTGCTATTTCTAAAGGACTTTTATGTTCTTCTCTAGCAGATTTTAACATTTTGTCTTCTCCTTCGTCTCCATCTGATACTAAATGTCCTACATCTGTAATATTCATTACATGTTTTAATTCATATCCATTATATTTTAAAACTCTTCTTAATGTATCATTTAATAAGTTTGTTCTCATATTTCCTATTGTTGCATCTTTATATACTGTTGGTCCACAAGAATATATTTTAACTTTTCCTTCTTCAATTGGTTTAAATAAATCTTTTTGTTTTGTTAATGTGTTGTAAAAATAAATATCCATATATGCCTTCCTTTCTATTCTATTTTATGCTTTTTGCCCCACATATTGTGAGGCAAAAATTCTTATTATTCTTCAGTATTTGTATCTTCTTCTGGTAGATCTGGAGTTGGTGTAGTTTCACCTTCAGATGGTTTAGTACTCTCAGTTGGCTTAGTACTCTCTGTTGGTTTTGTACTTGATGTATCATCAGCTGGCTTTGTACTTTCTGTTGGTTTTGTACTCTCAGATGGTTTAGTGCCTTCTGTTGGCTTTGTACTCTCTGTTGGCTTTTCCTCTGGTGCTTTGTGAATATTACAATATTCAGTTGGTGAAGAGTTTTCACTCTCCCTTCCTTCTAATGTATTCCATAAATCTAATCTTTCTTTTTCTATTACATAACCAGTCTCTCTAACTTTTCTTGAAGACTCTGGACAATATTGATTTGCTAATAATCCAGACTCTGTACAAATTGTATATGTTCCTTGATGTGCATCACAAGTTTCTGGTAGTTTTCCTTCCACAAATATTTCTGAATATGTATCTGTACATTTATCTGAAGCTAACATTCCACTTGTTCTACATACTCGTGCAGAAACAATTCCGTCTGGTTGTTTAAATGTCGATTTTTCTAATCCACTATGTATTTCTTTCATTATATTAGCAAATATTAAACCTGATGATTGTTTACTTGATTTTGTAATTGTTCTTGGTTCATCAAAAGCATATAATACAGCACATGAATAATAGTTTGTAAATCCACACATCCATCTCTCTTTATCTTCATTTGTTGTTCCTGTTTTGGCTGCTAAATCCATTCCACTAATTCTTGTATATGTTGCTGTTCCTGCTGAATCATTAACTACAGATTTCATTAAATCTTTTACTATATATGCTGTTTGTACTGAACATACTCTTTCTGTTGGTTGGTTTGGCTCTAATACTATATTTCCATTAGAATCTACAGCTTTTGTATAAAATGTTGGTTTAATATATACTCCATCATTCGAAATCATTGCATATGCTGCTGCCATTTCTAATGGACTAATACCATATGTAAATCCTCCTATTGCAACAGATGCTAAATTATTATCTTTTTCATCATCTAATGTTGATACTCCCATTTTCTTTAAATATTCAATACCTTTTTGGGGAGTTAATTCTGCTTGTATTTTTATAAATGGGATGTTTTGAGAAGTTGTTAATGCTGATCTAACAGTTCTTTTTCCTGTATATCTATTATAATTTTTTGGTGTCCATGTTCCTCCAAATGTTGTTCTTGTATCCAAATATATTGTAGCAGGTGTTATTATTCCTTCTTCAATTCCAGGTAATACATCTGATAATGGTTTTATTGATGACCCTGTTTGCCTTGGACTATTTATTCTATTTAATCCTCTTGCTGTTGTTTTTTCTCCTAATTGTCCAACAGCTCCAACTACATACCCTGTTGATGGTTCTATTATAACAGCTGCTGCTTCTGCTACAATTTCATTTCCATTAGAATCTGTTATAATATTTCCCTTTGCATCTTTGGCATATAATGTATATTTATCTTCAGCCATTTCATCTTCCATTATTTTTTGAATATCTACATCTTGTGTAGAATATATCTTTAATCCACTTGTATTTAAATATGTTTCTGCTGCTGTTTTAGAAATATTTTTTTCTTGTGCAATTTGCTCTATCAATTGTGAAATTAATGCATCTGTATGTGATGAATAAACATTTCCTTTTACTCCATTTTCGAAATTAAATCCTGCTTCAACCTCAGCAACTGCTGAATCATATTCTTCTTGATTTATAGATCCACATTTTTTCATTTGTCCTAATACTGTTTTTGTTCTTTTTTTAATTTTTTCAGTATTATCTTTTCCTGAATATGGATTATACGCATTTGGTGAATTATTTATTCCTGCTAAAAATGCACATTGTGCAATACTTAAATTTGATGCATCTGTATTAAAATAATATTCTGCTCCTGTTTGAACTCCATAGTTTCTTCCTCCAACAAGTATCAAATTTAAATATAATTCTAATATTTGAGTTTTACTTAATTCATTCTCTACTTGATATGCTTTAGCCCATTCTTTTACTTTTCTTAATATTCCGTTGATTCCACTACTTTCCTTATCTTGTGTTATATTTTTAACCAATTGTTGTGTTATTGTACTTCCTCCACCTGTTGTTGATTTTCCAAAATGTGTTACAAATGAAAGAATTGCTGCTGTTGTTCTTTTTAAATCAACTCCATGATGTTGATAAAATCTTTCGTCTTCAATTGCTATATATGCTTTAGGTAAATATGGTGACATTTCATCTAGTGTAATAATTTTTCTACTTTCTTTTCCATTTAGTTCTGCTAATACGTTTTCATTTGAATCTACTATTACTGTATTTTCTATCATTGTCAATTTTGATAAATCAATTTTCAAATCATCTCCAAAAAATCCATATACAAGTCCTATTATAACTCCTGTCCCAACAACAACTAATAATATTATTAATACCAATAATATTTTTAATGTTATCGCTAATTTTGGATGTTTATACTTGAATTTCATTTTAGTATCTTTTTCTATTAACTTATTATTTGCATTTTTTGCATTTGTTTTTTGACTTTTCATATTTTTTTTATTTGAATTACTATGTTGTTTATTTTTTTTCTTTTTTTCTTTCATTAAAATATCCTTCCTTTCGCAAGAATCAGCACTTTTGAATATATTAAAATCGCAAATACATTATATTATATTTTTCAAAAAAAGAAAAGCTTTTTAAGAAATTCTTTATAATTTTTAAAAGCTTTTACACACAAAAAAAAAGCAATCCCCACATTAGCCGTAAGTTGATTGAATTTTTAAGGACCTGTCTTCGACAGGTGGGTTCCTTCTTGAATACTCATGGGCTTCTTACTACTCGAAATGTAATTTTACAAATGCTAAAGTGTAAGCTTGCACGCCATATTCAAAGATTTAAGGTCCCTCTTTAAACTTGTAGGTTCTAAAAATTCTGTCTACACGCACTACGCAGGGTTTTTGCTTTGTTCTAATTATTTATTTGTTATACATATTTTAGCATATAATTTTTTCTATTGCAACACTTTTTTGGTTCAAATTTCTTAAATTTTATATGCTAATTTTATTATATCTCTTTTTTTCAAATTTATACTCACTTATAATGATTTTTTCTTTGTTTTTTATGCTGGAATTTTTTTCATTAAATATATTATAATTTTACTCTTTTTCAATTATTTTTATTGCACATTTTATTCCATCAATAGCAGCTGTCATAATGCCTCCAGCATATCCTGCACCTTCTCCACATGGATATAGTCCTTGAACATTAATTGAATTCATTGTTTCTTTATCTCTCGTTATTTGTACTGGTGATGAACTTCTTGTTTCTACTCCCGTCATTATTGCATCATGTTCAGCAAATCCATGTAATTTTTGGTCTAATTCTGTTAATCCTTCTTTTAATGTATTTGAAACAAATTCTGGCAATATTTCATTCAGGTTGGCAAATGTTACTCCAGGCATATATGTTGGCTTTATTTTTCCTAAATTTGTTGTTGTTTTATTTTCGAGAAAATCTTCAACTCTTTGTATTGGTGCATTGTAGTTTTTTCCGCCTAATTCAAATGCTTTTTTCTCTAATTCTTCTTGAAAATACATTCCATCTAATGGCGATTCTTTATAAAAATCTTCAATAGATATATTTACAAGTAATGCACTATTTGCATTTTCTCCATCTCTTGCAAAATTACTCATTCCATTTGTTACAATTGAACTTTCTTCTGAATTTGAGGCCATTACTTTTCCACCAGGGCACATGCAAAATGTATAGCAAGTTCTTCCATTTGAGGCATGATATACTAATTTATAATCTGCAGACCCTAATCTCAATTTTGTTTTATTTCCATATTGAGCTATATTTATATCTTTTTGTAAATGTTCTATTCTAACTCCAACAGCAAAGTTTTTTGGCGCTACTTTTACTCCTAGTTCATTTAATTTTTTAAATGTATCTCTTGCACTATGTCCAATTGCTAATATAACACTATCTGTTTCTATTTTTCTTTTTTGGTTTGTTATTACAGATTTTATCTGACCTTTTTTTATTTCAAAATCTATAACTTCTTCTTCAAAAAATATTTGTCCACCTTTTTCTAATATATATTCTCTAATATTTTTCACAATCTTTACCAAATTATCTGTTCCTAAATGTGGTTTTGCAACATACATTATTTCTTTTGGCGCACCAAATTTTACAAATTCTTCGAGTACTTTTCTTGAATATATACTTGAATTTCCAGTATTTAATTTTCCGTCTGAAAATGTTCCTGCCCCACCTTCTCCAAATTGAATATTAGATTTAGGGTTAAATTTTCTATTATTTATAAATTCCTCGACATCTTTTACTCTATCTTCTACTCTTTTTCCTCTTTCAATTAGAATTGGCTTTATTCCATTTTCAACAAAGATTAATGCAGAAAATAAACCTGCTGGTCCAGCTCCTATTATTACTGGTTGAATTTTACTTGTCCTTTTTACTTTTATTTCTGGCATTTTATATTCTTCGATTTTTTCAAATCTTTTTTCTTTATTATTATCTTTTAGTTCAATATCTATCGTATAATTATAGAAAATATCTTCTTTTTTTCTGGCATCTATTGATTTTTTATAAATATACCATTTTTTCACATCTTCTTTTTGTAATCTATTTTTTTGTAATGCTTTTTCTAATACTTTTTCTTCTAATAAATCTTCTCTTATTTTTATATCTTTTATTCTTATCATTATTTTTCTCCATTTTATACTTAATTATTTTACACTACTTAACCTCAAATGTCTATATTTTGCCCAAAATATTTTTTGTCACTCTTGTAAGTTATGCAAATTAGTGTTATATTCTATATATGATGTCTTTGACATTTGTCGATTTTTTTCTGTCACAAATTTACAATTGGAGGAAAACAACATGATGATTAAAAAAGAAAATTTGGAAAAATTTATGGAAAATCTTGAATCTGCTCAGTGGATGGGACTTGAATTAAGTTGCTGTAAATTAATCGCAGAAGCTCTTTCCTATCCCAAAGCAATTCCTAATGAATATTGGTATAGTATTGATTATAACCAGTTTGACAATCTGTTTTATCTTACATTAAAACTTCCACAAAAAAAGTTTACTAAAAAAGAAATGCGACAAATACAAGATGAAATTGCAAAACGAATTATGGAAGAATTAGCTAATCCGTCATACATCAGAATTTATCCTAATATCACTACTGCTGCTGCTTTCAACTACTTTTCACTTTTTCATGCCTTAGCACTTTTAAATATTCCTGAATGGAAAATTGATATTCCTACACCAGAACAAAATTTTGAATATAATCTAGCCTATGGTTTGTTCAAATTAGATGATCGCTCTAAGGAATTTGAGAAATACGGATATTATATTTGCAACCAGCACGATTGGGCAATGAAGCATCTCAAGGAAGAATTGACAGAAAAAAAATAAACCGTTGTAACGATATTTACAAAGAGCAAACTTGGAATCCATGTTCTAAGTTTGCTCTTTGTCTTTATATATAAAATTTTTAATGCAAATTGACTTTTATGTAAATTTATGGTATTATTTTACCTGTTAAGGTAAAGCACCTTGATTTTGTAAGTTTTTACTTACAAATGTAATCACTCAATTGAGTTATGTAATGGAGGGAAAAATATGTCTCCGCCATTATTTATTTTTTTTTCCTTATGTAGGTGAATTTATTGATTATCTTACCTGTGATTGTTTTTGTAGCAATCACTTGGAGCATTTGCTTTTTAATGGATAACAAATTAGTACTTTTCTTCTTTGAAAAAGGACATTACGTTTTCTCTACTGGTACTGGTCTGAGAGGACTTGTTATCATAAAAGCAAGTGTTGGAAAAGACACTTCTTGTAAAATTACACTTACAAACACTTACACAAAATTAATTAAACATCATTGGGTTATCAATGATAAATGCAAAAGAATTTTTATCACCTACATTCCTTCTCAATATTTAGAAGTTGATGTAGATGGAAATTCTGCAAACGATTTTGTTGTAGAATGTTTGAGTTTTAACAAGAAATAATTTCAAAATCATATTCATTCCATAAAAAACGCAATCAATTAAGATTGCGTTTTTTTCTATTATTCAAATTTCTTTATATTCAACATTCTTAAAGCATTAATTATTGCAATAATAGAAACTCCTACATCTGCAAAGACAGCTTCCCACATCGTAGATGCTCCAAATGCAGTTAATACAAGAACTGCTATTTTTACAAATATTGCAAAAATAATATTTTCACGAACAATTCTCATTGTCTTTTTTGACAAGTTAATTGCTTTACTTATTTTTGAAGTTTCATCTGTCATTATAACAATATCTGCTGCTTCTATTGCCGCATCAGATCCAAGTCCACCCATTGCAACACCAATATCTGAAATTGTTAAAACAGGTGCATCATTTATTCCGTCACCAACAAATACAAGCTTTCCATTTTCACTCTTTTGTTTTAATAATTCTTCTACTTTTTCAACTTTTCCATCTGGTAATAATTCAGTATAAACTTTATCCATATTTAACTTTTTAGCAACATATTCTCCAACTTCTTTTTTATCACCTGTAAGCATTACTGTTTTTTTAATATTCATTGCTTTTAATTCTCTAATTGTTTTTGGAGAATCTTGTTTTATTTTATCTGCAATTAATACATATCCTACATATTTTTTATCAATTGCAACATATAATATCGTTCCTACTTCATCACATTTTTTAAAGTCTATTTTTTCTTCTAACATTAACTTTTCATTTCCAACTAAAATATCTTTTTCATCAATTTTAGCCCAGATTCCTTTTCCACTTAATTCTTGTGGATTTTTTATGATTTTTTCGTCAATTTCTTTGTTATATGCTTTCTTTACTGATTTAGCAATTGGATGGTTTGAATAATTTTCTGCATGTGCAACAATTCTTAATAACTCATCTTTTTCAATTCCTTCTGCATAAATATCTTGAACTTCGAAAATTCCTTCTGTTAATGTTCCTGTTTTATCAAATACTACTGTTTCTGTGTTTGCTAATGCTTCTAAATAGTTACTTCCTTTTATTAATATTCCCATTTTAGATGCTCCACCAATTCCACCAAAGAAACTTAATGGTATTGATATTACTAATGCACATGGACATGATACAACCAAAAATGACAATGCTCTATATAGCCATACTGAAAATGTACTAAAATCTTTTAATATTATTGGTGGTATAAATGCTAAAAGTACAGCTATTATAACTACTGTTGGAGTATAATATTTTGCAAATTTTGTAATAAAGTTTTCAGATTTTGATTTTTTACTACTTGCATTTTCTACTAAATCCAAAATCCTACTTACTGTTGATTCTCCAAATTCTTTAGTTACCCTTATCTTTAATAAACCATCTTTATTGATACAACCACTTAGCACTTCATCTTCTGTTTTTACAACTCTTGGAACAGATTCTCCTGTCAATGCCATTGTATCTAAGCTTGATCTACCTTCAACAACAACACCATCTAATGGTATTTTTTCTCCTGTTTTTACAATAATTATATCTCCAATTTTCACTTCATCAGGATCAACTTTTTCAATTTTTCCATCTTTTTCAATATTTGCATAATCTGGTCTTATATCCATTAAACTTGCAATTGATTTTCTAGACTTATCAACAGCATAACTTTGAAATAATTCACCAACTTGATAAAACAACATAACTGCAACAGCTTCTGGAAATTCGCCTATTGCAAATGCGCCTATTGTCGCAACAGCCATTAAAAAGTTTTCATCAAAAACTTTTCCTCTAAATATATTTCTTACAGCTTTTTTTAATATTTCACATCCTACAACTAAATAACTTATAATAAACAATCCATTATTTATCCATTCATTTGAAAATGGAATTACTAATGCTAATACAAATAATATTGCTGATATTATTATTTTAATTCCTCTTTTTTTCATTTATCTTTTTTCCTTTCTTGAAACAAAACCAAAATTGAGAAAAAATTAAATTTCCTCTATAGTACAATCAGGTTCTTCTTTTTTCACAACCTTTTTTAAATTTTTTAATACTTCATCTTTTCTATCATCTTCAATTTCCATTACCAATTTTTCTGTCATAAAACTCAAAGATGCCTCTGTTACACCATCTATTTTTTGTATAGCTCTTTCTAATTCTGCTGCACAATTTGCGCAATCAATTCCTTTTATTTTAAATTTCATTTTCATAATAATTACCTACCCTTCTTTTTATCTTTTATGTTCAATATGCTCTATCGCCACTTCAAACACTTCTTTTACATGTTCATCATCAAGTGTATAAAAAACCTCTTTTCCTACTTTTCTACACTTTACAATTCCACTTCTTCTTAATGTTCCTAATTGATGTGAAATTGACGACTTACTCATACCAAGTACATTTGCTATGTCACACACACACAGCTCATTTTTATCTAAAGCATCTAATATTTTAACTCTTGTTGTATCTCCTAATATGCTAAAAAAATCTGCCATTTTATTTAATACATCTTCATCTACCATTTGTTTTTGTGTTGATTCAACTAAATCTTGATGAATTACATTACAATCACAAGCAAATTCATTCCTTGCCATACATATCTCCTTTCCTTACTCTTTTGTAAGCAAAATAATTGAGTAATCATTCAACTTTTACTATATTATAGTTGAATAATTACTCAATTGTCAATAATTTTTATGAATTTTTTTAAGATATTTTTTATACACTTCCATGATAATTATTAAAGGTATTGAAAATACTACTAATCCACCAGCAAACTCTAATGGTATTGTTTTTAAACGTAATATATTTGATAATATATCACTTCTCACGACTATTATTTGTATTAAACATGTTATCAATATCGAAAATATCAAGAATTTATTATTTTGTCCTGATATTTTAAATGCTGAAATTCTTTCACTTCTACAATTAAAGATATGAATATTTTCCATTAAGACCATCAATGTTAGTAAATAACTTCTAATAACTTCTATTTCAAGATGTTTTATATTATATAAATAAATATAAAGTGCAAATTCTATTATCCCCATTACTGTTGCTGATATGATAATTTCATTTATCATTAATTTATCAAATATTTTTTCATTATTTGCAGGTCTATTCATTACATCTTCAACATCTTTTTCAAATGCTAAAGCATTACTTTGAATTCCATTACTTATTAAATTTAACCATAATAATTGTATTGCGACTAATGGTATTGGAAAATTAAATATCATCGCTAATACAAATAATATTATTTCAGATAATCCTGTCGATAAGAGCAAATATATTACTTTTCTTATATTATTATATGCTCTTCTTCCTTCTTCTACACCATTTACAATTGATGAAAAATTATCATCTGTTATTATCATATTCCCTGTTTCTTTTGCAATATCTGTTCCACTTCCTATTGCAACACCTATATTAGCTGATTTTAGAGCTGGTGTATCATTTACCCCATCACCTGTTACAGCAACCATTTTTCCTTCTTCTTTTAATTTTTTAACTATTTCTAATTTCTCCATAGGTGTTGCTCTAGAATATACTTTTGTTATACCTATTCTTTTGGCTATTGCTTCTGCTGTATTTTTTTGGTCTCCAGTAATCATAATTGTTTCAATTCCTGCTTTTTTACAACTTTCTACTGCTTCTGTTACTCCTTCTCTAATCGGATCTACAAATCCTATCAATCCCAGAAATATCATATCTTTAAGATCTTTTTCTTCTAGCTCTTTTGTTTCAAAATTTCTCTTATGAATTTTACTTTGAGCTATTGCTATAACTCTATATCCTTCTTCTGCTAATTGAATATTTTGATTAAGAATTTTATCTTTATTTATCTTTTCTTTCTCATTAATATATTTGCAAAATTCTAAAACTTTTTCTGGAGCCCCTTTTATAGTTACTACATATTCATTATTTTCTTCAAATACTACTGCTGAATATTTTAATTGTGATTCATAATGTATCATACTTTTTATATCAAATTGTTGTTTTATTGGAATTTTCATTCCTAATGCTAAAAATGCTGTATCTATTGCATCACCTGAATGTTTCCATTGTTTTCCATCATATTCAAGCCTTGCTTCATTGTTTACATATCCCATTTTCACTATTTCTTTTATTTGTGTTTTATCTTTCTCATCACATCTTATTTCACCTATATCATTGTATCCAATTCCTTTTATTGATGCTACACTATCATTCGGAAGAACTATTTTCTTTGCAGTTTGTTCATTTGCAGTTAATGTTCCTGTTTTATCTGTTGCTATAACATTACAACTTCCTAAGCTTTCAACTGCATTTAGCTTTTTTACTATTACATGTCTTTTTGCCATTTTATTTGAAGATACTGATAATACTATTGTCATAGCAATTGTTAATCCCTCTGGTATTGCAGAAACTGTTAATGCTATTACTGTTGATAATATTTCAGATAATTTATATCCTTTAAAAAACAAAAATATTGATACAATTATTGCAAAAATTAAAAATGCAAAACTTATTTGTTTTGAAAATTTTTCTATTTTTATTACTAATGGTGTTTTTGAATCTTCTGAAAGTAATACATTTTCAGCAACTTTTCCAAATTCTGTATATTGACCTGTTGCTATTACAACACCTATTCCTCTTCCTTTTGTAACTATACTTCCTGCAAACGCAATATTATCTCTTTCTGCTAATTCTGTTTCTTTAGGCAATGTTATATCTAATTTATTTTTTGGTTTTGATTCACCTGTTAAAACAGATTCATCTATACTTAAATTTTTTACATCTATTAATCTCAAATCAGCAGGTACTTTATTTCCAGATTCTAATTCTATAATATCTCCAACAACTATATTTTCTGAATCGATTTCTTCTATTTTTCCATCTCTTAATACTTTAGTTCTAATTTTTATCATATTTTGAAGCTTTTCAGCACTTTTTTCTGAACTCCATTCCTGATATGTTCCTATAATTGTATTTATTCCTATTACAACAAATATAAATATTGCATCTGCTTTACTTTGTGTTATTATTGAAAATATTGCTGAAAAAAATAGTATAAATATTATTGGATTTTTCAGTTGTTCAATAATTATGTTCCAAATAGTATTTCTCTTACCTGTTGGAATTCTATTTAATCCTTCTTCTTTTAATCTTTTGTTCGCTTCTGAATTTGTTATGCCTTTAGAACTTGTTTCTAATTGTTTTAATATCTCTTCTTTTCCTTTATACCACATAAAAAAATCTCCTTTGAATTATTATGCACTCAAAAGAGACCTTTTATTAATTTTTTTCATACTCATTATATATGAGTTATTAAGATTTCTAAGCAATCAAACATATAAAAATTCAAAAATATGCTTATATTAATACATCATGTATTTGTTTTAATATATTGTCATCTACAATTTCTTTAAAAATAATAGAAATTTTTGTTCTTGTTATTTCTATATTAAAGATTTCTAATTTATTTTTATTTGCAATTTCTAAAACTTTTTGCAATATATCATCATTTGAACTTATTCCATATCCTATAACTGAAATTTTTGATATTTCTTTTTTTACAATGCTTTTTACTCCAGAACTTTCAAGATTATGTGTTATTTCTGTTCCTTTTTTATCATTAAATGTTGATTCTGTAATTATTGGTACAGCAAATTTTTCTCCTATTTCTACACATCTATCATGAAGTACTTTTGCTCCTTCACTTGATAATGAATACATTTCTTCATAAGATATTTTCGTTAGTTTATCTGCATTAGGTATTTTTCTTGGATCTGCTGTATATATACCATCAACATCTGAATATATGTAGCATCTTGATGCATTTAATTCTGCTGATAATGCTACTGCTGTTGTATCAGATCCGCCTCTTCCTAATGTTGTTATATTATTATTTTCATCTATCCCTTGAAATCCTGTAATTATTACTATATTTTCTTTTAATTCTTTTTTTATTCTTTCAGTATCAATTTTTATAATTGATGCATTTTGATAATTATTGTTTGTATATATTTGTGCTTGATATCCATTTAAAGATATTGATTTGTGCCCAATTAAATTTAATAATATTGCTAATTTAGAAGCACTTACTTGTTCCCCTGTACTTAGCAACATATCTAATTCTCTTTTATTTATATTTTGAGATTTAGTTATTTCTTCTAATTCTTTTGCTTGTTTTAATAAATTATCTGTTGTTTTTCCTTGTGCTGATACTACAACAACTACTTTGTGTTTCATCGCTTTTTCTATTATTTTATTTGCTACCATCATTAATCTTTCATTATTTGCAAGTGAACTTCCTCCAAATTTTAAGACTACTGTATCCATATATAATCTTCCTTAAATAGTAAAAAATAATAGTTATATTTA
>OGQT01002443.1_pt1 | contig 13153 bp, 10 predicted proteins | sample 1553261 | NCBI WGS metagenome assembly OGQT01 (sample SAMEA2579992, study PRJEB22360) | human gut metagenome | biome: human gut; feature: human-associated habitat; material: faeces | place: Denmark | collected 2008/2010
CAGTGACACGAGGATTTTCAGTCCTCTGCTCTACCGACTGAGCTATCTAGGCTTATTGTGACTTCACATCATAATATCCTGTAGTAAACAATCAAGTTATTCACCAAAAGACTTGATTAGTTTACCACATAAATATCTTATCCGTCAACAATTATTTTAACTGTTATTATTGTTCTCAGCCATATATTTCTCATATAAGTCCGGTCTGTACTTCTTAGTACGTTCTAACGACTTCTCGTGCCTCCACTTCTCTATATTGCCGTGGTGACCTGATAATAATACTTCTGGCACTTCCATACCTTTGTAATTGGCTGGTCTTGTGTACTGTGGATATTCTAATAAACCATCTGAGAAGCTCTCTGTCTGGGCTGACTCATCATTATTAAGTACTCCCGGAACTAATCTTGAAACTGAGTCGATAACAACCATCGCCGGAAGCTCTCCACCTGTCAGGACATAATCTCCAATTGACACATAGTCTGTAACTATGCTTTCAAGTGCTCTCTCATCAATTCCCTCATAATGTCCACACAGAATTACAAGTTCTTCTTCTTTGGCAAATTCTTCTGCCATATGCTGATTAAATGTATGCCCCTGTGGTGTCATATACACAACCCTTGGTCTGCCTGAACATCTTGATGCTATGCTCTCATAAGCATCGCACACGGGTCCCGGCTGCATAACCATTCCTGCTCCTCCGCCATATGGGTAATCATCTACCTTCATATGCTTATTATTGGAAAAATCCCTTATATCAACAGCTTCTATAGACAATACTCCTGAATCTATAGCCCTGCCTGTTATACTTGTATTCAACCCATCCAAAATCATCTGTGGAAATAGTGACATTACATAAAATTTCATTAGTTAGACGCTCCCGATATATTATTAAGGAAGAATGGGTAATAGTTATGATTAAGGTTATATCCACCTGTTGATACATCTGTATTAAGATATCCAGACTCATCCTTAAATGCATCTGCTATATCTATAAATGTCATTCCATACTCTGTCGCCCTGGCTGCAAGTGTGCTGTTAGCTTCATCAATAGCCGCCTGTGTTATCTTTACATTTGACTTTGCCTCAAAGCTCTGTGTTATAGGAAGAAGTGACACTACATATACCTTTACTGATGGAATTGCTTCCTTAAGCGATTCTACTATTGAACCTATTCTCTCAGCTACATTCTCTCCTGACCTTGTTCCATAGTTAAGGTCGTTAAGTCCAACAAGGACATATACCTTAGATGGATTAGCCGCCGCAACACTTGACACTGAATTAAGTGCCTTATCTGTTGTAAGGTTATTATCTGAGAATATGCGTGATGTGTCAAGATAACCATATTCACCTATACCTGATACAATCATATCACCAAAGAATACTGCATCATCATAATTAGAACGTGATGTGTATTCCTGTATCTCTGCCTTAGTTGTAATCCTGGCAACTCCGCCTGATACCTGAGCTGCTGATGTTGTACTGCTTGTTGTGCTTTCTGTTACAGCTGATGTTGTACTCTCTGTATCAGCTGCACTTGTTGTTTCATTGTTAGACATCTCTATAGATGACTGTGTAATAATTATATCATTGTTATTATTATTGTTATTGGCAAGTATTGTCGCCTTATCTTCCACCGGCTTTCCAATACTGCATAATTTAAGAACAATTGCAACAACTGCAATAACTACTACAGCCAAAATAACACCTATTACCGGCTTCTTATACTTGTTCCATAATCTCATCTTACGGTTAAGAACTATTTTATTCTTTTCCTCGTTATTATCTACTGCCATTATACATTACTCCTCATTCTTACTTCTGTGTATTATATTTTAACAGCATTATCTACCATCTAAGACGTCTTAACACTGTAGCTGAAGTCTTTCTTAAGCCTATATTAAGAATTCCGTCTTTAAGTCTGTAACCTTGTCTGTCTGTTGAATATCCGCCCTCAAATGTTACCATTATCTGCTCGACATCATCATCCATAGCAAGTCCAGTCTCCCAGGCAGGTATATTAACTCTTATCTCATCTTCCCCATTATTAACAACAACTATCACTGCATCATCTGATGTAAATCTTCCATATGCAATAACATTATGTGCTGAATAAAGCTGCTTATACGAGCCGGTTCTTAATACCTCATTCTCCTTGTGCATCTTTATTGCTGCCTTATGAAAGTCTATAAGCTCCTTATCTTCATGTCCCCATGGATAAGTTCTTCTGTTATCAGGGTCTGTGAAACCACACACTCCCGCTTCATCTCCATAATATACAGTTGGTGCACCCGGCCACGTCATCTGAATAATGACAGCCTCCATAAATACAAACTTATTCACATTCTGATTAGCCACTTCTGATCCAAGCTTATCAACCCTGCCAACCATATGGTTAGTTCTTGTAAGAAATCTTGAATGGTCGTGGTTAGAAAGCTCATTCATAGATATAGAATAACTTTGTCCACCCATTCTTGCCATATTATGGTGCATAGCGCCAAAAAAATAATCAGGATTACCTAATGAATCAGGGCGCATTTCATCACTATGCTTCTCCATTCCTGTAAGAAACCACGTTACAGGCTCCATAAAGGCATCATAATTCATAATCGTATCCCATTCATCACCCTGAAGCCAGTCATATGAATCACCATAATTCTCTGCAAGTATTATTGCCTCCGGATTAGCTTCCTTAACAGCCTGTCTGAACTTTTTCCAGAATGTGTGATTATATTCCTTGCTGTACCCAAGGTCAGCTGCAACATCAAGCCTCCAGCCATCTACATTGTACGGTGGAGATACCCATTTCTTTCCAATATCTATAATATACTTTTCAAGTGTATCTGAGTCTTCATAATTCAGCTTAGGAAGTGTATCGTGTCCCCACCAGCCGTCATATGAACCATTATCCGGCCACTGATTACCATAGAATTTAAAGAAGCTGTGATATGGGCTTTCATACTTCTCATATGCACCGCAGGCATAATCGTCATCACTAGAACTGTAAATGTGTTCCCTGTCCATCCATTTGTTAAATGAACCACAATGGTTAAACACTCCATCTATTATGACTTTCATTCCTCTGCTGTGTATCTGTTCTACTGCCTTGGCAAAGAACTCATTACTCGCTTTAAGATTTTCCTTACTTGTAACCCTGTTAATATATCGTGTTGCATTAGTATTGTTCTGGTCACCTTCTTTTAAAAGTTCCCCATCATCTTTTACTATAACACCAAAATGTGGGTCTATATAATCATAGTCCTGTATATCGTACTTATGATTAGATGGCGAAACAAACAACGGATTAAAATAAATGACCTCGATACCAAGCTCGCTAAGATAATCAAGCTTATCAAGCACGCCCTGCAAATCGCCACCATAGAACTCTCTTACACCCATATTGGCTGGATATTTATCCCAATCCTTAACCTGACAGACGTGTTCGCCTATATAACTGTATTCATCATCAAGCACGTTATTAGATTTATCACCATCGCAAAATCTATCGGCAAATATCTGGTACATAACTGCGCCCTTTGCCCAGTCAGGTGTCTTAAATCCCGGCATAATCTGGAAATTATAATAAGTATTAAGTTCTTTAATAGCTCCTATCTGATTGTAATAGCATACAACCTTTCCAGTCTCTACCTTGAAATAATAATATAATTTGTCATTATTAACTTTAATCTCAGCCTCGTAATAATCAAATACTCCAACTGCCTTAATCTTTGTCATAGGGTATTCTACATTATTAACATATATATACGCCTTGTCTACATTATAACGACCTGTTCTTAATCGTATCTTAACTGTATCACCCGGCATAGGCTCTGCCGGACATCTGTAATCGTTTGTCGCATCAGAAAATAAAGCTCTTGTATTAATGGTTGGTCTTGCATTACACATATACAAAAGCTTTCTTTCCCATGATGTAAGGTTCTCAACTCCTGCGCTTATTATCATAGAAAATACTCCTTGACATTAATCATATATAATTTTATATCATTACGGGTATTTATTCAACTGTAAGATATATTTATTAAGATTTCTTTAATTTACGGCTTCTCTTAACTCGTAACGATGGCATAGGTAAGAGCGTTTCTGCTTCGTAATTTATTTACTTTATAAAATACGCTCTTACCTATGACGCGGTGCTCCTCGAATAGATAATTTAAAAAATTTCCATTCCTGCAAGCAGGATGGAAGATTTCTTTAAATTATCCATTCTCATCGTTACTCGTGCAAATAAAAAGGACAGTCTGGGGGGACTGTCCTTTTTGGAGAAGGTATTTCACTTATTATGGGGTGTAGCAAAAAATATATAATGTATTGGGGGTTTTTACGTTAATTATAATATCATACAAAGCCCCATAAGTGTTCACAAACTTTACAATAAATTGCAACTTTTTTTGTGAATTATTACCAAATGTTTTTTGTGTATAAATACATTTCCATTATTTAACTGCATTTTAACTGCAAAATCTCTGTTAATACCTAATTATAAACTCTCTCCATATGGCTTATCTTCAAACAAACTTTCAAATTCTTCTCTTGAAATCTTCTCTTTCTCAAGAAGAAGTTCTGAACTTCTATGAAGCACGTCCATATTCTCTGATATAAGCTTCTTAGCCTTGGTATAACACTCATCTACAATTCTCTTAACTTCTTCATCAATGAGTGCTGCTACATCTTCACCATATGGTCTTGTATGTGCAAGGTCTCTTCCGATGAATACCTCATCACTGTCTGTATCATAATTAATAAGACCAAGCTTGTCAGAGAAACCATACTTAGTAACCATATCTCTTGCTGTCTGTGTTGCCTGCTTGATATCCTGTGAAGCACCTGTTGTTATATCATCAAATATGAGTTCTTCCGCTACTCGTCCACCAAGGCTTACAACGATATTCTGAAGCATTTTCCCCTTAGTGTTAAACATCTCATCTCTTTCAGGAAGCGGCATTGTGTAACCTGCCGCACCCATTCCTGTAGGAATGATTGATATTGTATGAACCGGCCCAACATCTGGTAAAAGGTGGAATAATATAGCGTGTCCTGATTCGTGGTAAGCTGTAATCTTCTTCTCTTTGTCAGATATAACCTTACTCTTCTTCTCAACACCTATTCCTATCTTAATAAATGCTTCTTCAACATCTGCGTTAGTTATATATCTGTTCTTCTTTCTTGCCGCATTAATAGCAGCTTCATTTAATACATTTTCAAGATCAGCACCTGTAAAGCCGGCTGATGTTCTTGCAAGCTTATCAAGGTCAACATCATCACCAAGAGGCTTCTTAGCTGCGTGTACCTTTAATATTTCAAGTCGTCCAGCAACATCTGGTCTGCCGACAACTATCTTTCTGTCAAATCTTCCCGGTCTTAATATAGCTGGGTCAAGAATATCAATTCTGTTAGTAGCGGCCATAACGATAATTCCTTCATTGACACCAAAACCATCCATCTCAACAAGCATCTGGTTAAGTGTCTGTTCTCTCTCATCGTGGCCGCCGCCCATACCTGTTCCTCTTCGTCTTGCAACAGCATCAATCTCATCAATGAATATAATACAAGGTGCGTTCTTCTTAGCTTCCTCAAACATATCTCTTACTCTTGAAGCACCAACACCAACAAACATCTCTACGAAATCCGAACCTGATATGCTAAAGAATGGTACGCTTGCCTCTCCGGCAACAGCTTTGGCAAGAAGTGTCTTACCTGTACCAGGTGCACCTGTAAGAATAACACCCTTAGGTATTCTTGCACCAAGAGAAGTATATCTTACTGGATCTTTAAGGAAATCAACTATCTCCTCAAGTTCTTCTTTTTCTTCCTGAAGACCAGCTACATCCTTAAATGTAACTTTATTATCAGCACTGCTTATCATTCTGGCCCTGCTCTTTCCAAAATTCATCATCTTGGCATTGCCACCGCCACCAGCCTGTCTTGTAAACATCATCATAATGAATACAATAACAAGAAGGCTTAAGCCAAATGGAAGTATAGTTGTAAGCATAACACTCTGTCTTGCAACATCTTTAAGTGTATATTCTATATTCTTATCAAGTAAAAGTTCTTCTACATCTTTAACATCTGATACATATACACTCTTAACTGACTGCTCACCGCTCACCTTAACAGTTACAACACCAGTTGGAACTTCTGCATTCTGTCTTATGGATACGCTCTCTATCTTACCCTTGCTGATATCGTTAACTAATTCGTTATAAGTATAATTGCTTGTACCTGTATTCATTCTTGCAACATACATAATAAACATCGCTGCTATAATCACAATAATCATATAGATTCCCATTCCTGAAAATCTTACATTTTTCTTATTATCCATATCAATCTCCATTCTTACATATATTCGTAATTAGGTAATAATCAATTCTCATCATCAAGATGAACAACTCCTATAAATGGAAGATTTCTATACATCTGGTCATAGTCAAGACCATATCCTACAACGAATTCATCCGGAATATTAAATCCGTTATACTTAACATCTATATCAACTTCTCTTCTGTCTGGCTTATCAAGAAGTGTACATATACATATGTCTGCTGGATTTCTTTCCTCTAACATAGGCATAAGTCTGAATAAAGTATTACCTGAATCGATAATATCTTCTACAACTATTACATGTTCGCCTTCTATAGACTCATCAAGTTCCTTCTTAATTACAATATTACCACTTGAAGTTGTTCCGCTTCCGTAGCTTGAAGTCTGCATAAAATCTATCTTTACCGGAACTGTTATTCTCTTGGCAAGTTCACAGCAGAAGAATATGCTTCCCTTAAGAATACATATAAGCTTAATTTCCTTACCCTCATAATCAGCGCTAATCTTAGCACCAATCTCTGCTATCTTCTCTTGAAGTTTGTCCTCTGAAATCATTACACTTATCTTGTGCTTATTTGACATAATTAATTCCTCTCTTTCAATATAAGCTGTATTTTAAATACGTTCTTTGTAGAGCCTGTGACCCTGCAATCTTCGCATCTGCGCACACCACACGCCCATAGCACGCGGTTATTATCACACACAAGCAGTATTTCATCTCTGTGTGAAGCAGGTATCTTGCGGTCTGTCAGTTCTTTCTTAAGCTTCTTGGTATTACCGCTTTCCGATACCACAATCCTATCCTCGACATTCTTAAATCTGATATCAAGTAACTTATTAAGTTTATCATAATCAAAATACTTCGTATAGCTGTTATTCAATTTATTTACGCAAATTTTACCATTTGAAGCATTCTCCGCCAATTCTTCGTCATTATCATTATTGTCATAAACGGACATTTTGATACTTGCTGAATACATTTTATCATACTCCGGTATATATACTGTCTTATCTATATCAACAATTACTTCACTATCTTTACTACATTTAGTGATATCTATGCGATGAACCTCTACAAGTCCTGCATCTGCTGTTAGCTCTGTGTCCGCTCTATATCTGTTACTTGCTGTGTCAGAAAATGTATTCTCTGCTCTGTTCTTTCTTTCAAGCACAATATATTCATATTCACGCACTGCCTTTATTCCATATACCGAGTCTACCTTTCTTCCTGTCTGAAGATTAATAAGCTTGTATACATCATATACATTGACCGAATATATATCCTTAGCCCTTCCTGCAAGCTTAACAAGCGCCTTATATATAGCTCTTTTTCCAAGCACCTCATCTGCCTGCCCAAGCTGTTCAACTGATAATCTTATCCCTGCACCATCCTGTATTGCACAGCTTTTGTACAGCTTGTCTGCTTCTTTATCAACAAAATTCTCAACCGCCCGTACTTCTTGCGCCATAAATGCAATATTCTGCACAACATTTTTATTAATATGCTCACCCATATATGGCAACAGGACATTTCTTATTGAATTCCTTGTATAATCGTTATCATAATTAGTCACATCTGTCACAAATGACTGGTTTCTTAGTACAAGCCAGCTTTCTATGTCCTGTCTTGTTATGCACAGAAGAGGACGGCATATGTTATCCCTCACCGGCACAATTCCTCTTATGCCTTTAAGTGATGTACCCCTCGCCATATTCATAATAACCGTTTCTGCCTGGTCATTCATATGATGGGCAACAAATATCCTTGTCTTATCATACTGCTTTGAAAGCTTGTCAAATATATCATATCTTTCAAGTCTTCCAGCTTCCTCAACAGTAAGATTATTCTCCCTTGCTATTTTTTCACATTGTATATTGTAGCAATGATAATCAAGCTTAAGACTTTCACACAGCTTTCTTGTAAACTGCTCATCATCGGCGGCTTCTTTTCTTATACCATGATTAACGTGTACAATATGAAGCTTTACGTCTTTATTATTATGTATAATATAATCGTTAAGCATAAGCATAAGACAGACAGAATCTGCTCCGCCTGACACACCGACAACTGCATTACTGCAATCCTCAAGCATATTATTAGCCTTTATGTATGCCCATACCTTTTTCTCTATATTATTAACATCCATATTAAATGCTTTCTCCTGTTGTTTTATATGGCAATATTGCCCAATTATATATTTATTTGTTGTAGGTGTCAAACAGTCCGAACACAAGCACTGTGCAGTCATCACATACTTCACAATTATTATATGACATTGACTTTCTAAGTATCTCGTCAGCTATCGCTTTAGGCTTTTTCATTACGACTTCCTCGATAATCTCTACCATTTTCTCCTCTTTATTAAGACACGGAAGATTATCAAGCACACCATCGCTCACCATAATTACATAGTCACCATCGTACAACTTCTTGGCTGTGCAGTCGTAATCTACCTTTTCAAGCACACCAATAGGAAGTGTGGACGATTTGATTATCTCAACCCAGCCCTCTCTTTTAATAAATGTAGATACTGCCCCTAACTTTATGCAATGCATCATACCTGACTGGCAGTCAACAACACTCATATCCATAGTTACAGGGCTGTCTTTGCCACTGCAATTAATGTATGCCGTATTGATAAAATCTATGGCTGTCTTCTCCTCAAATCCGGCATCTATACAGTTCTCCATAAGTTCTATAACCATTCTGCTCTCAATAAATGCCCTCTTGCCACTTCCACAGCCATCTGCAATTGCCGCCACAACTTTACCACACGACAGGCTTGATACCATAAAATTATCGCCATTAAAGCCGCTTTTTTCTTTACATTTTCTTGCAACTCCTGATAAAAATCGGAAACGGTTCTCCTGATGAAACACATACTGCTGGCAGTTGTCGTTAATGACAAGCCTGTTATTATGGTCTGAATAGTATCCAACCCCCATAACATCACATACTATTTTCCGTATCTTTCTCTCTGCGACACAGCCCTTGCCAAGAGTTCTTGCAAGTATAACAACTTCACTCCTGCCTGTCTTGTCTTTTAATATATTGACATCTTTAATAACTATTCCTGCGACAAGTGCCCTTGAAGCCATATCTCTTGCAATTCCCTTAGACGGCTTATCTGCCTGTAACTGCATAAGCGTGCAGTCCTCAAGAATATCTGCAACAAGAAACAACTGTCTTTTAAAGCTGGGACTTTGTGCTTCATCACCTGATGCACACTCATATGCTTCTCCCAGACGGCGAAACGTCTTAGCTGTTTCGGACAATCTGTTTATCGTATAAGTCATACACAATCCATCATTCTTAACTGCCATAGCCCCTCATTTCTGGTCTAAATATACTGTTTTCTTAAACCGAACACCATTATAATAGCAGTTATATAAAAAATGTGTCGAACCCTGTTACGTTACTTCTTCCCTTTAAATATTATCTCATCTGGATATATAAGTCCGAATTTATCCTTGGCAATCTCCTCCGCAAACTTCTTCGTCTGCACATACTTCTTATATTCATTAAGCTCTTCTGTACGCTGTTTTTCTTCATCAACCTGTTCCTGAAGCTCTTTAATCTGCTTTTCGTACTCTACATTTTTGGCTTCAATATTCTTCTTGCCATTCCATAAAAGCACGCCAAGACCCACAACAACAAGCATAGCAAATACCATACCCAGAATTGCTGAGCGTTTCTGTCTTTTTCTTCGCTGTTCCCTTTCTCTCTTTGTCTCAAATCTCATCTATATCTCTCCATTCTTCGGTCTGTCTTTCCTTAATGACTGCAACACTATTCTAATCACAGACACAAGCATTTTCAATGGTTTCAGTAAAATTCCTACAAGCCTTACTCCATATTTTATGTAATACACGCTTAACGCCTTAAGATATAGAACTGCACCGCACACAAGCCCCACTACAATAAATGATCTTATAATTCCGCTATTAACATAGAAACATATAATAAATATCCGTATTCCTACATATATCCAGTATATAACATCTTCTACAGCAATCATAAATACACGCCGGTGTCTTATTATTCTTCTTATTATTCTTATCGTATCATATTGAAATGCGAGCACCATTCCCCACCAAAGTGCATATAAAAATGTGCCGCTCTCCCATATAATATCACCTGACATAAGCATTATTCCCCGCTACTGCTGGACTTATATAATTAACTAATCTTTATAATGTCTAAAAGATGTATTCACAATTATCTAAATAACCTGTTCACTAATGAATCGCCTTTTTTCATACTTATGCTGTTCTGTGAATACACAAGTGAGTCAACCCTGCCATCAACATCAAGCTCCCCCTTCTCAACTGACAGCTTATTAACGTGAAGTGACTCCCCTTTTATAACAATAACGCCATAATCTGACTCAAGTATTACCTTTGACGGTTCAAAGGATACAACGTCAGTAATACCAGTAAACTGAGCCTTCTTTCTATCTTCCATTCTTACTGCATGAGGATGTCTTACCCTTTTAATATCGTCCATAACTGCCTCCATATATTATACATTTATCTTACCTGTCTAATATATTAGGCGGTGCGCCAAAAAATGCTTAATTATAACTTTTATTTAAACACATTAAACTATTAGATATGCTCAAACATTAAATATACTTAATCATTAAATATATTCAAACATCTCCTTAGCTTCTTCTTTCTTAACTGTGTCCTTTACGTCTGTAACTCTCACCTTAACATTCTTATTACCAAAAGATATCTCTATTATATCTCCTGCCTTGACATCAACTGATGCCTTAGCCACTTTACCATTAATCATTACCCTGCCTGCATCACACGCATCATTAGCTACTGTACGTCTTTTAATAAGTCTTGAAACCTTTAAATATTTATCTAATCTCATAATCTTCCTCCGGAATATCTGCCAATCGCAATTAACTTATATTAATATGTAAATGCCTGAAGCCGTGCAATATTTCTAACTTCTGGCATTTAGATGTATATGGCAAATGGTATTTTGCCTTACATCATATTATTATATTAAAATTATCTGCTAATTGTCCATATGTCTGCCCAAAAAATCCGCCGCAACTTTAACTATTCTTTTCTCGCTCTCGCCAAGCTTCTGTTTCTTGTCATTGCCAAACATAATAACCATACCCAGAACATCTCCGGCACATATTATCGGACTTATCACCTCTGACTCACAATCATAGTCTGTTACCGCTTTTACATAATCATTCTCACTGGCACTTGCTACAACACTCTGCCTTTTATCCATAATATCATTAAGTTCTTTGGTAATATGCTTTCCCTGTACATTCTTTTTCTGTGTTCCTGCTGCCGCAATAACACAATCCCTGTCAGTTATTGCAATTGTCATTCCTGTATTCTGTGCTATGGACTCCGCATATTCCACTGCAAATTCCGATACATCTGCCATCGGAGAATATTTCTTTAACACAATCTGCCCATCCATATCTGTATATATCTCCATAGGGTCAGTTTCCCTTATTCTTAATGTTCTTCTTATCTCCTTTGGTATTACAATTCTTCCTAAATCATCTATACGACGAACAATTCCAGTGGCTTTCATACAATCCTCCTTATTTTCAACATAATCCATACACGCTGTTTCTCTATGCTCATTCAATGGTTTATCGAACTATTTTCCATATATTGCGTTGTATGGGTAGTATGTGAAAATTGTGAAAAATTATACATTTTAAAAAGGCTAGTCATCTAAATTCTGCCATTCTTCTCTTTTGCTGACTATATCCATATTGCCAGCATATAAACCACCTAGTATAATACAATAATTATCTGTGGTTTTTCCACATAATATGCAACAAGAAATCCATATAGGCAGGTTGTTTTGCGCGTTTTGACCTGCTCCTTTTATTATGTTATCATTTAATTATTAAATGTTTAAATGCGTTCTTAAATGGTAAAAATATGAATTAGTGTTATGCGCACCCGACACGCTATACTTATAACTGGGGCGCAGAAATGAGGATATTTATGATTATAGATTTTCATACTCACAGCTTTCCTGATGACATTGCGGACCGTGCCGTAGGACGACTTGCTCAAAGCGGCGGTATACCTAATTATCTGGATGGACGTGTAGACTCTATCAAAGCTTCTATGAAAAAAGCTGGCATTGATTACTCTGTCTTACTGCCTATAGCAACAAAGCCGTCACAGCATACGACTATCAACAAAATAGCCATAGAAACTAATAAATCCTTTAAATCTACTGGAATAATATCATTTGGTACAATTCATCCTGATAATGATGACTACAAGACTATAATAAGTGACCTTGCCAAAGCTGGTGTTCCAGGAATTAAGCTTCACCCTGTATTCCAGCGCACCAATATAGATGACCCAAGATGTCTTAGAATAATAGAATGTGCAAACGACAACGACCTTATTGTATCTATCCACTGCGGTATGGATATAAGCTTTCCTAACTGTGATGAGGCAAGCGTTGAACGCCTTGCCAATATGATAAAAGAAGTCCCACCACACAAACTTGTATTAGCCCATATGGGTGGCTGGTCTATGTATGACGAAGTATGTGACCAGCTAATTGGAACACCAAATGTATGGCTCGACACTGCACTTGTCTTAAAAAGCACCCCGGACAACAACTTCCTCTCCAAAGAGAAATTCGTCCAGATGGTCCGCACACATGGCTCTGACCACATTCTCTTTGGAACAGACAGCCCCTGGTCCGACCAGTCCGAGTCCCTCCACCTCCTAAGGACAAGCGGTCTCACCCCAGAAGAACTCACAGCCATCGAAGGCGGCAACGACGCCACACTGC
>OGQT01002451.1_pt1 | contig 13128 bp, 9 predicted proteins | sample 1553261 | NCBI WGS metagenome assembly OGQT01 (sample SAMEA2579992, study PRJEB22360) | human gut metagenome | biome: human gut; feature: human-associated habitat; material: faeces | place: Denmark | collected 2008/2010
AGGCATGCTGCCGTGGCCGAAGGTGGACTTCAGCAAGTTTGGTGAAATCGAAGAAGTGGAACTGGGCCGTATCCAGAAAATCTCTGGTGCGAACCTGAGCCGTAACTGGGTGATGATCCCGCATGTTACCCACTTCGACAAAACCGATATCACCGAGCTGGAAGCGTTCCGTAAACAGCAGAACGAAGAAGCGGCGAAACGTAAGCTGGATGTGAAGATAACCCCAGTTGTCTTCATCATGAAAGCCGTTGCTGCAGCTCTTGAGCAGATGCCTCGCTTCAACAGTTCGTTGTCGGAAGACGGTCAGCGTCTGACCCTGAAGAAATACATCAACATCGGTGTGGCGGTGGATACCCCGAACGGTCTGGTTGTTCCGGTATTCAAAGACGTCAACAAGAAAGGCATCATCGAGCTGTCTCGCGAGCTGATGACTATTTCTAAGAAAGCGCGTGACGGTAAGCTGACTGCGGGCGAAATGCAGGGCGGTTGCTTCACCATCTCCAGCATCGGCGGCCTGGGGACTACCCACTTCGCGCCGATTGTGAACGCGCCGGAAGTGGCTATCCTCGGCGTTTCCAAGTCCGCGATGGAGCCGGTGTGGAATGGTAAAGAGTTCGTGCCGCGTCTGATGCTGCCGATTTCTCTCTCCTTCGACCACCGCGTGATCGACGGTGCTGATGGTGCCCGTTTCATTACCATCATTAACAACACGCTGTCTGACATTCGCCGTCTGGTGATGTAAGTAAAAGAGCCGGCCCAACGGCCGGCTTTTTTCTGGTAATCTCATGAATGTATTGAGGTTATTAGCGAATAGACAAATCGGTTGCCGTTTGTTGTTTAAAAATTGTTAACAATTTTGTAAGATACCGACGGATAGAACGACCCGGTGGATAATGGGCGTCATAAAAAAAACGTCAGACCCGCCGGAGATAAATATATAGAGGTCATGATGAGTACTGAAATCAAAACTCAGGTCGTGGTACTTGGGGCAGGCCCCGCAGGTTACTCCGCTGCCTTCCGTTGCGCTGATTTAGGTCTGGAAACCGTAATCGTAGAACGCTACAACACCCTTGGCGGTGTTTGCCTGAACGTCGGCTGTATCCCTTCTAAAGCACTGCTGCACGTAGCAAAAGTTATCGAAGAAGCCAAAGCGCTGGCTGAACACGGTATCGTCTTTGGCGAACCGAAAACCGATATCGACAAGATTCGTACCTGGAAAGAGAAAGTGATCAATCAGCTGACCGGTGGTCTGGCTGGTATGGCGAAAGGCCGCAAAGTCAAAGTGGTCAACGGTCTGGGTAAATTTACCGGGGCTAACACCCTGGAAGTTGAAGGTGAGAACGGTAAAACCGTGATCAACTTCGACAACGCGATCATTGCAGCGGGTTCTCGCCCGATTCAACTGCCGTTTATTCCGCATGAAGATCCGCGTATCTGGGACTCCACTGACGCGCTGGAACTGAAAGAAGTACCAGAACGCCTGCTGGTAATGGGTGGCGGTATCATCGGTCTGGAAATGGGCACCGTATACCACGCGCTGGGTTCACAGATTGACGTGGTTGAAATGTTCGACCAGGTCATCCCGGCAGCTGATAAAGACATCGTTAAAGTCTTTACCAAGCGTATCAGCAAGAAATTCAACCTGATGCTGGAAACCAAAGTTACCGCCGTTGAAGCGAAAGAAGACGGCATTTATGTGACGATGGAAGGCAAAAAAGCACCCGCTGAACCGCAGCGTTACGACGCCGTGCTGGTAGCGATTGGTCGTGTGCCGAACGGTAAAAACCTCGACGCAGGCAAAGCTGGCGTGGAAGTTGACGACCGTGGTTTCATCCGCGTTGACAAACAGCTGCGTACCAACGTACCGCACATCTTTGCTATCGGTGATATCGTCGGTCAGCCAATGCTGGCACACAAAGGTGTTCACGAAGGTCACGTTGCCGCTGAAGTTATCGCCGGTAAAAAACATTACTTCGATCCGAAAGTTATCCCGTCCATCGCCTATACCGAACCAGAAGTTGCATGGGTAGGTCTGACTGAGAAAGAAGCGAAAGAGAAAGGCATCAGCTACGAAACCGCCACCTTCCCGTGGGCTGCTTCTGGTCGTGCTATCGCTTCCGACTGCGCAGACGGTATGACCAAGCTGATTTTCGACAAAGAATCTCACCGTGTGATCGGTGGTGCAATTGTCGGTACTAACGGCGGTGAGCTGCTGGGTGAAATCGGCCTGGCAATCGAAATGGGTTGTGACGCTGAAGACATCGCACTGACCATCCATGCGCACCCGACTCTGCACGAGTCTGTGGGCCTGGCGGCAGAAGTGTTCGAAGGTAGCATTACCGACCTGCCGAACCCGAAAGCGAAGAAGAAGTAATTTTTCGTTTGCCGGAACATCCTGCAAATTAAGAAGCGGCTATTCTGGCCGCTTCAGATTGTTGATAAAGTGCTCGTGGTTGATGCCGGATGCGGCGTAAACGCCTTATCCGACCTACAAAAATCACGCTACATCAGGCTATTACTCAGTCAGGCATCCACACATTGCCGGGTGGATATCCCCCCGGCAATCTTCAATTACTGATCCGCAGTTTTATCAAATTTGCCCAGTACTTCACGCTCATAAGCCAGCGCTTTCTTACGGTCAAATTTGTGTTCCCATTTGGCAATCACCAGCACCGCCAGCGCATTACCCACCACGTTCAGCGCAGTACGCGCCATGTCGAGGATACGGTCAACACCGGCAATAAACGCCAGACCTTCCAGCGGGATCCCTACGCTGCCCAGCGTTGCCAGCAACACCACAAACGACACGCCCGGCACGCCAGCAATCCCTTTCGAGGTCACCATCAGCGTCAGCACCAGAATGATTTCCTGCCAGATGGACAGGTCAATGCCATACAGCTGAGCGATGAAAATAGCGGCAATACTTTGATACAGCGTCGAACCATCAAGGTTAAAAGAGTAACCGGTCGGCACCACGAAACTGGTGATCGACGCCGGTGCTCCGTAGGCTTCCATCTTCTCAATAATTCGCGGCAGCACGCTTTCAGAGCTGGCAGTGGAGTACGCCAGAATCAGCTCATCTTTCAGAATACGAATCAGGATCCAGACGCTTAACCCGCACAGGCGCGCCACAATTCCCAGCACTACCAGCGCGAAGAACAGAATGGCGAAATGCACCAGCAGCACCAGTTTCGCCAGTGGCCACAGAGACGAGAAACCAAAGTTAGCCACCGTCACCGCAATCAGCGCAAACACACCCACCGGCGCATAACGCATCACCATGTGAGTCACTTTAAACATGGTTTCAGAGATGGAGCGGAAAACTGTCACCAGCGGTTCACGATGCGTCGCGGGCAGGGATGAAAGCCCCAGACCAAACAGCACCGAGAAGAAGATGATCGGCAGCATTTCGCCTTTCGCCATCGACGCCACGATGTTCGTCGGCACCAGCGACAAAATCGTGCCCATAATGCCGTGGGAACTGCTTTGTACCGCTTCCGTAGTGCTCTGATATTTCGAGATATCGACGGTCGCCAGCTGCGACATATCCACCCCGGCACCGGGCTGGAAGACGTTCGCCAGAGTGATCCCCAAAATGATGGCGACGGTGGTGATCACCTCGAAGTAGATAATGGTTTTCGCACCAATACGCCCGAGCTGTTTGGCATCACCAACACCCGCGATACCCACCACCAGTGTGGAGATCACAATCGGCACAACAATCATTTTGATCAGATGGATGAAGATATCACCCGCCGGAGAGAGCAAATTGACGACCAGCCAGTCGCGGCTGTCGCTATGGTGGTGCAGGTAGCTTCCCAGGAGAATGCCCAGCACCATAGCAAACAGAATCTGCCAGGCCAGGCTGAATTTTATATTTTTCATCAGAATAACTTCCTCAATGGAGCGCCGTTCCCCGTTCAGAAACGCGAGAACGTGACATACTGCCAGGGCATGAATTGTGTTGCGTTGGTTTGTAGATTTTTTTAACGCTTATGATCAGTATCATTTGCGCGGTATGTTGCGCAACCCTTTAACAACAGAGCTTTTCGCTGCATTAATGCATAATAACGCGAGTTTATGGCAGGATTAATGAATAACCATTTGTTATAGAAGGATTTTTATTTGTTTAATCTGCAATAATACTGATTGGTGATTATTTTTGATTATATGTTCATTCGATTATTTTTTATGCAGCTCAATAACATAATCTTCATCACCAGATGATTAATCTGATCTCCGCTGCAACAATTTCGCCATATTAATCGACTCGACCAGCTGTGTCCGGTTGATCCGGGGTGAGTTGAGATCCATCACTTTTTGCCATAGTTCGATGGCTTGCGCGTAGTTCGCCTGCATAAACGCATCGGAAGCCAGCAGCATCAGAGCGGTGATTTCGTTAGAGTCCAGCGCGAGGGCTCTGTCGATCATTGCGCGAGTCTGGACGGTCATATGTTGGCTGGCCTGGTAATACAGCACCGTCGCCAGCGCCGCATACAGTTCAGCGTTCTCACCACGTAGTTGCAACGCCTGACGGTACGCCAGCAGCGAATTGCTGTAATCGTTTTGCCACAGATAATACTCGCCCAGTAACGCCCACTGTTCGCTGTTTTGTGGATTAGCACGGATTTTATCCTGCAATGCCTGAAGCTGCGCTTCCGGGGTTTGCTGGCTGGCAAACTGATGCAGCGGATCGCGCTGACGCTGATACTCCGTACGTACAGCCTGCCATTTTGGACTTAACAGATAACTGCCGACACAGAGAAATACCATCAAAATCGTGAGTGTTGTCAGCATTTTCACCGGTATTTGGGGCTGTTTCATCGCTTCGCCCTCACTCGCCAGAGGATCAGTGCCATCAGCAGTAACAACACTACTGGCAGCGCCCACAACACCAGCGTCTGACCCGTTAACGGTGGGTTATAGCGAACAAAATCTCCGTAGCGTTCGGTCATCCAGTCAATGATTTCGACTTCACTTTTCCCCTCTTCCACCATGGTGTAAACCTGATGGCGCATACTGACTGCCACCGGCGCATTGGATTCCAGTAAGTTCTGATTCTGGCACTGCGGACAACGTAACTGGCTGGCAATATTTAACGCCTGTTGCTGTTGTTGCGGATTGGCGAATTGCCAGGTGTCTACAACCTGAGCGCGCGCAAAACAGGTAAATAACAGCAGTAGCGTGAGAAGCCCTTTATTCATCGCGCTTCCTTCCCCGCCATCCGCTTAACAATGCGCCCGCAATCATCAACAATCCTCCCCCCCAGATCCAGCGCACACCGCTTTGTACATACAAACGAAAAGCGTAACGATCCGCTCCGGTTTTCTCGCCCATGACCGCATACCAGTCATGGATGCCATTCCAGCGAATTGACGGTTCCATCATTTGCTGACGACGTGCTTCGTAAAAACGCCGCTCCGGCGTTAATTCACCAATGCGTTGCTGATGGTCAAACAGTGCCACTATCGCTTTTTCACTGGTGTAATTGCCTTTGGCTTGCAGATCGAGGCGCTCAAAACGGAAGGTGTATCCTGCCAGCGTCACCTGCTGACCCGGCTGTAAATTCAGGCTGATCTCCTGACGGCTGACGCTGGAAACCACGATCCCCGCGGCAAATAACAGCACGCCCGCATGCGCCAGCAGCGCCGGAAGCTGAGCACGTTTGCCAGAGACAAACGTCGCCAGCACAATCACCACCAGCATCAACAGAGCAAACGGTAACGTCGCGCGGTTAAAATACGGCGCGCCAACGGAGAGGCGTCCCCAGCCCAGCAGGCCGTAAATCATCGGATAAAGCGTTCCCACCAGCACGATCAGTAGCACTGCGCAAAACAGCAACAGCGTAGCGAGGATTAACATTTCCCGCGATAACCCCGAAAAACGCACCGCCGGGCCACCGTCCCGCGCTCGCCAGCCATACAGAGCCAGAGACGCAAGGCTAATCAGTGCAAACAGGCTGAACAACGGCACGGCGCGGACGTTATCCAGCGCGAACGCATGAACCGAAACCAGAATGCCAGAACGGACAATTAAGGTGCCCAGCAGCGACAGCATCAGAGTTACTATCGCCAGCAACAGCGACCAGTGGCGGAAAATCCCCCGCTGGCGTGTCAGGGATAAACTGTGCAGCAGCGCTGTGGCAGAAAGCCAGGGTAATAACGACGCGTTTTCCACCGGATCCCAGAACCACCAGCCGCCCCAGCCCAGTTCGCAATAGGCCCACCAGGAACCGAGGATGATCCCCGCTGTTAATGCGCTCCAGCCAGGTAGTGCCCAACGCCAGCAAATTCGGGCGCAGGTACCACCAAACTCGCCGCGCAGTAAACTCGCCAGCGCCACGCTCGCCGCCACCATCAAACCGCCGTAGCCGAGATAAAGCAGCGGTGGATGAAAGATAAGACCGGGATGTTGCAGCATCGGATTGAGATCGCGCCCTTCTATTGCGGGCGGAAATATCCTCACAAAAGGATCGGACCATCCGACAACAAACAGCAGCAGTGCGGCAAGTATCAGCGATAAAACCGTTAACGTGAGCGGAAATAGCGGATCGGTTTGCTGTCGATAATGCCAGGCAAACAGCACGCTCCAGGCGGAAAGCAGCAGCACCCAAAGCAGCAGCGAACCTTCATGACCGCCCCACACCGCCGCCAGTTTGAGTTCCCACGACAGCAGGCTATAGCTATGTTGGGCGACATAAATGACCGAGAAATCGCTGATGAGAAAACAATACGTCAGTACGCCAAAGGCGAGCAGCAGGAGCGCGAACTGCGCCAGAATGCCGATGCAAGTGAGTCGCATCATGGCAGGCCAGCGCAACCGCACTCCCGCGAAGGCCGTCAACGGGGTCAACACGTTGACCCCGAGACTTAACAACAACGCCAGAAAACCGACTTCAGGAAGGAATACGTCCAGAAACCACCTCTGTTCTGGCTTACGCCACCGTCAACTGCCCGGCGTAGAGAATGAAAAAGCGCAGCATCAACACGCCGACCAGGCTGGCCCCACACGCAGCCAGCACGGCAGGAATGCCGGAACTGCGATTGACCCACGGTTTGAGCAACATTGGCACAATCAGCCCCAGCCCGGCGACACCAAGCCAGAACCACCATGTCCAGAAACCGCCGCCCAATGCCGCCACCAGCGCACGCACTTTACCGTCATCGCCCAGCGCCAGACCGACAAAAAACGCCACCAGCAGGAAGATTTCACCCCATACCACGGGGATTTCCATACGGTGTACAAAGTGCGCTTCCGTGGAATGCGGGTTACTGCGTTGGCGTATCGCCATGGCGATCAGCGCCACCGCCGCACCGGACGAGATGCCGGAGAAGAGGAACAGCACCGGCAGGATCGGGTTATTGAGGAACGGATACGATTTCAGCGCCGACAGCAGAAAGCCGGTATAAGCCCCCAACAACACCGCCAGCACCAGCATCAATGTTTCCAGTCCGCGATGAACGGGCGTCAGCAGGCTCAAGACCTTTTGCACGATCCCCAGCTTCGGCAACCAGCGTTGTTGCAGGGCAAGCAAATCATGTTCAAAGATTTTCGCCAGCCACAGCACCAGCACCACCATGTAAAGCTGAAACAGCATCACCCCCATCGACATCACCGAGGTAAAACTGTAGTGGAACATCAGCTTCCAGAAGGTCCACGGTCTTGTCAGGTGGAAGACGAGGATCAACAGACCGAGGATCACCGCGCCAGGCCCGACAATCAGCGTGGTGCGCAGCAACGTACTGTCTGCACCGCCCGCCTGCGGGTAGACACGACGTAACAGTACGGCCAGCGTCACCAGACCGGCAGAAATACCAATCAAAAACAGGTAGATGGCAATCGGCCAGTCCCACACCAGCGATTCAAAATGAAATGCGGAAGTCTGCGTCATTGGCTCACCTCCCCGTATTTAAACGGTACGCGGTACAGCTTCGGTTTGGTTCCCAGCGCCAGCTTGTAGCGGTAAGTGGGCTTCTGGCGCAGCAGTTGCGAAATCTCACTGCTGGGATCGTCCAGATTGCCAAACGTCAGCGCCTTCGTCGGGCAAGCCTCAACGCACGCGGGCAGCTTACCGGCCTGCAAATGGGTCTTACGGCAGAAATCGCATTTGTCCGCCGTCTTCGTGACCGGATGGATAAAGCGCACGCGGTACGGACAGGCGGCGATGCAGTACTGACAACCGACGCAGAGATCCGGATTAACATCGACAATCCCACTGGCAGCGTCGCGAAAAGACGCACCGGTCGGGCAGACATCAACGCACGGCGCATGATCGCAGTGCTGGCAAGACTTACGGAAGAAGCGATATTTCACATCAGGAAATTCGCCCTGCGGCTCGCTACGAATAATCGTCAGGCGCGAGACGCCTTCCGGCACCTTGTTCACTTCCCGACAAGCATCCATACAGGCGGTACAGCCGATGCATAACGACTCGTCATGCACCATGCCGTAACGCACACCATTGATATTCAACGTTTTCGCCACCACGCGTCCTGCGGTGCCGCTGACGGCGGCCAGCACACCGACGCCGGTGAGAAACTGGCGACGTGACCAGGTCATGGCTGCTCCTTAAGCAACGGAACAGACGCCGGGTTAAAGTTCGGATTGGTGCGTTGATCGCTGTGGCAATCGACGCAAATCTTAATCCGTCCTTTGTCACTTAACGTCTGCATCGTATCTTGCTGTGGATGCAGGGAATGGCAGCTGGCGCACGCCACTTTGGTTACGTGGACATCGTGCGGCCAGAACGCTTTTTGCAACTGTTCCGGCAGATGGCAGGACATACAGACGCTGTTCTGCTCTCCAACCTTGTACATCGGCTCGTTAAAGCGCATCACATCTTTCACCCCTTCGCGGTGTTGCGGTGATGGCTGACCGTGGCAGTTGGTGCAGGTGACCGGCAGTTTGTTATTCGGGTTGATAACGGAAGCATGTTTGCCATGCATACCTTCGGTATCTGGCTTATGACAGTCCAGACAGGCGGCATCCGGGTTACGCTGCTGGGTAACTTCGTAGCGATCACCAGATGCCTGCGCCGCAGGGGTAGCGGTAATTCCGTTCAGGCTCCACAACAGGCCCGACGCCAGCACCCCGGCAGTTAATAACGAACGTAATACGCTCATATTCACTCCATTGTGTTTTCCGCCCCTTGCGAGGCGGAACGGGGTTATTGGCTTAACAGACCGTTTTTACGTGCCTGCTCTTCCCACTGCGGGATCACCGTTTTGATGAAGTCCTGCTTCTCGGCCTTGATTTGCTCCATGTTCAGGCCAATGGCCTGCTGGGCTTTCTCTTTGGTCGAGATATCCGGGATCTGGATTTCATGGGTTATGCCTTTGGTCGCCAGCAGGCGCGCCAGTTTGGTGCGTGCATCCGCCGCTTTATCCATCGCCGTACCGAGCATCCTCAGACCTTCTTCCGGTGCGTGCATATGAATGCCGTGGGAAGCGATCGCCAAATCCCAACGCCACTGGGCATGACGGATATCGTCCTGAATCGGCTTCATTTCGGCTTCCGTTGCGCCTGCATCCAGTGCCGCTTTCGCTTCGAAGTGAGCGTGAACCAGTTGATCTTCAACCTTGATTTTCAGGTCGTTAATCGACTGCTTACGTTCCGCGACCACTTTTTGCAAGGCAGCTTTGTCCTGGGTATGGCAGTTCGCACAAGTCTGGGCGAAGTTATCAAACGGATTACCAATTTTATGGTCGGTGTAGAGTTTGCCTTCGGCGTTCTGCACTTTTGGCATATGGCAATCGATACAGGTCACGTTGTTTTTGCCGTGAATGCCCGCTGTCCAGGTTTCATATTCCGGGTGCTGCGCTTTCAGCATTGGCGTTTTCGACAGGGAGTTAGTCCAGTCAGAGAAGGCAATTTTGTCGTAATACTGCTCCATATTTTCGACTTTCATGCCGTCATCCCACGGGAATTTAACCGCTTTGTTTTTGCCGTCGAAGTAATACTCCACATGGCACTGACCGCAAACCATCGATTGCTGGTCGAAACGTCCGGCTTTCTCGAAAGGTTTACCAATGGCTTCCATCGCGCGAGCCGCATACGGACGGGAAAGGGTTAACTCCGGTTTGCCTTTGGCGAACTCTGGTGAGGCGGTGTTATGGCAATCGGCACAACCTAAGTTGTTGACGATTTCCGGGCCGCCGCGCGCCCATTTTCCGTGGAAGTAGCCATCTTCGCCGTCTTTCTGGATCAGACGCGCCACATCCGGGCTTTTACAACTCCAGCACGCCATCGGTAGCGGACCATCTTCAGCGTTTTTCGGCGCACCGGTACGCAGGGTTTCACGCACATCGGTCACAGCAAAGGCATGTCCACGCGGCTTGTTGTAATCGCGCGAGAAGGGATACCCTGCCCACAGGATCACCAGCCGTGGATCTTCCGCCAGGGCGTCAACACGCTCTGACTGTTCCGAGGTAGCTTTCCAGGAGAGATATTGATCGGGATGCTGCGGGGCAAAGGTTTCATTCTTCGCTTCCACAGTTACAGGTGTTGCGGGAGCAGCCGTTTGTTCAGCGTGAACAGAAGTGAAAAAGAAAAAAGGAATCAATAAGCTGAAGATACGGCGTGCGTTTATTTTTATCCTTGTCATAGGGCTTCATCCGAATTGCGCCATTGTTGCAATGGCGGTTTTTATTGTTTTTCACGACAGTAACCGCACCTACACTGTCATGACATTGCTCGTCCCTATGTGTAACAAATAACCACACTATGAATGTTGTCTTTAATCAATTGTAAGTGCATGTAAAATACCACTTTAGAGTTAGTCAGTATCTTCCTCTTTTTCAACAGCATGCATAACTGCATGTTCCTCAAAGAATTAATCAACTTTTGTTGCTGACCTTCAAAAATTACCCTGCCGTTTATTTGCACAATTCTACTTTTGCGTGATCTGTCGCCCAAATACTAAACAAAACTGCCAATACCCCTACATTTAACGCTTATGCCACATATTATTAACATCTTACAAGGAGAACAAAAGCATGAGTCAAATTCACAAACACACCATTCCTGCCAACATCGCAGACCGTTGCCTGATAAACCCTCAGCAGTACGAGGCGATGTATCAACAATCTATTAACGCACCAGATACCTTCTGGGGCGAACAGGGAAAAATTCTCGACTGGATCACACCGTACCAGAAGGTGAAAAACACCTCCTTTGCCCCCGGTAATGTGTCCATTAAATGGTACGAGGACGGCACGCTGAATCTGGCGGCAAACTGCCTTGACCGCCATCTGCAAGAAAACGGCGATCGTACCGCCATCATCTGGGAAGGCGACGACGCCAGCCAGAGCAAACATATTAGCTATAAAGAGCTGCACCGCGACGTCTGCCGCTTCGCCAATACCCTGCTCGAACTGGGCATTAAAAAAGGTGACGTAGTTGCGATTTATATGCCGATGGTACCGGAAGCCGCGGTCGCGATGCTGGCCTGCGCCCGCATTGGCGCGGTACATTCGGTGATTTTCGGCGGGTTCTCGCCCGGAGGCCGTTGCCGGACGCATTATCGACTCCAGTTCACGACTGGTGATCACTTCCGACGAAGGTGTGCGTGCCGGGCGTAGTATTCCGCTGAAGAAAAACGTTGATGACGCGCTGAAAAACCCGAACGTCACCAGCGTAGAGCATGTGGTGGTACTGAAGCGTACTGGCGGAAAAATTGACTGGCAGGAAGGGCGCGACCTGTGGTGGCACGACCTGGTTGAGCAAGCCAGCGATCAGCACCAGGCGGAAGAGATGAACGCCGAAGATCCGCTGTTTATTCTCTATACCTCCGGTTCTACCGGTAAGCCAAAAGGCGTGCTGCACACTACCGGCGGTTATCTGGTGTACGCGGCGCTGACCTTTAAATATGTCTTTGATTATCATCCGGGCGACATCTACTGGTGCACCGCCGATGTGGGCTGGGTTACCGGACACAGTTATTTGCTGTATGGCCCGCTGGCCTGCGGCGCGACCACGCTGATGTTTGAAGGCGTACCGAACTGGCCGACGCCTGCCCGTATGGCGCAGGTGGTGGACAAGCATCAGGTCAATATTCTCTATACCGCGCCCACGGCGATTCGCGCGCTGATGGCGGAAGGCGATAAAGCGATCGAAGGCACCGACCGTTCGTCGCTGCGCATTCTCGGTTCCGTGGGCGAGCCAATTAACCCGGAAGCGTGGGAGTGGTACTGGAAGAAGATCGGCAATGAGAAATGCCCGGTGGTCGACACCTGGTGGCAGACCGAAACTGGCGGTTTCATGATCACGCCACTGCCTGGCGCTACCGAGCTGAAAGCCGGTTCGGCAACACGTCCGTTCTTCGGCGTGCAACCAGCGCTGGTCGATAACGAAGGTAACCCGCTGGAGGGGGCCACCGAAGGCAGTCTGGTGATCACCGACTCCTGGCCGGGTCAGGCGCGTACTCTGTTTGGCGATCACGAACGTTTTGAGCAGACCTACTTCTCCACCTTCAAAAATATGTATTTCAGCGGCGACGGCGCGCGTCGCGATGAAGATGGCTATTACTGGATCACCGGGCGCGTGGACGACGTGCTGAACGTCTCCGGTCACCGCCTGGGGACGGCAGAGATTGAGTCGGCGCTGGTGGCGCATCCGAAAATTGCCGAAGCCGCTGTGGTCGGTATTCCGCACAATATTAAAGGTCAGGCGATCTACGCCTACGTCACGCTTAATCACGGGGAGGAACCGTCACCAGAACTGTACGCAGAAGTCCGCAACTGGGTGCGTAAAGAGATTGGCCCGCTGGCGACGCCAGACGTGCTGCACTGGACCGACTCCCTGCCTAAAACCCGCTCCGGCAAAATTATGCGCCGTATTCTGCGCAAAATTGCGGCGGGCGATACCAGCAACCTGGGCGATACCTCGACGCTTGCCGATCCTGGCGTAGTCGAGAAGCTGCTTGAAGAGAAGCAGGCCATCGCGATGCCATCGTAACCCACAATTGCCGGATGCGAGTCGGTAACGGTTTGTAGGCCTGATAAGACGCGACAGCGGCGCATCAGGCGCTGGTTGCCGGATGCGGCGTGAACGCCTTATCCGGCCTACATTCGGCAACGGCTGTAGGCCTGATAAGACGCGACAGCGTCGCATCAGGCATTGATTGCCGGA
>OGQT01002457.1_pt1 | contig 13087 bp, 14 predicted proteins | sample 1553261 | NCBI WGS metagenome assembly OGQT01 (sample SAMEA2579992, study PRJEB22360) | human gut metagenome | biome: human gut; feature: human-associated habitat; material: faeces | place: Denmark | collected 2008/2010
CCATATATCTTGTATAAAATTTTATTTTTAGTTCGTCTTTTACATAATGATCTAATTCATTTAAATAAATATTGGCAAAGAACTGACTGGTATAATTACCAATTGGAATTCCAACTTCGTTGCCATCGTCAAGAATTTTTTTACTGAATTCAAGTAATTTTTTATCTTTAATTTTAGATGATAATATTTTTAATAATATTTCTTTATCTATACTATAAAAATACTTTTTTATATCTGTTTTTAAAATGTAATAGTTTTTTCCATATAGTTTAGTTGCATTTCTCAATTGATTTTGAACACATATAACTGATTTATGTGTTCCTCTATTATCTAAACATGCATATGTATCATTGATGAACCTTTTCATGAAATAAGGTTTTATAAACTCTTCAACATACCATTGATGAACTATACGATCACGATAAGGTAAAGATTTTATTATTCTTTCTTTTGGTTCATGAATAACAAATTCTCGATATTCTCCAAACTTATAAGTATTATTTTTTATCTCGTCCATTATTCTTATAAGATTAGTTTCTAATTCCATTTCAAATATTATTACTTCTTTTTTAGTTTTTTTACCTTTAGAAGCACGTATGTGGGCACTTAACATTTTTTCGAAAGTCAATTTAGATAGAAAAACATTTTTTATTGTTTTAGGCATGAATTTATCCAGCCTCCTAAAGACATACTAACTAAATTTATTTTTCTACTCCATGCTTCATAATTACGAATGTTTATATATTTTCTTTTGTATGATAATCTAGCAAATACCCTTTGCATTTTTAAATTGATATCAAGTTCATTTAAGTATTTTAATTTTTCCTTTTTATCAAATGACTTATATGCCAGTAAAATATACTTGATACCTTCGTAGGATGAATTTTTTATTGTTGCAACTATGCCTGCTTTAGTTGAATTAGGATATTTCTCAGTGATCATTTCAAGATATATAATAAAATCCATGTATATTTGATAAATTCGTGTTTCTTCAACACAGCTAGCTTTCACTAATGAGCTTCTCCTTTACATCCTTTAATATATTTAATGCCTGCAAGGGCGTTATAGAATCAATGTCTAAGTTGATTATTTTTTCTTTAATTGAATCATCAATATTAGTTTTTAAACTATCTATAACTTCGACGTCTAAGTTATGATTTTTAAAAACACGAATATAGTTATCAAGAACATCAGCAGGAAAACCACACTTGTATGATTCACTTGAAAATTTCACTTTTTTTAATACAACATAATCATTGATAGTATCACAATCTTCACCAACAAATATATAAAATTTGCCGGATTTAAAAAGATATAATTTGTTTGCATCTTCTTTTTTTAATTGCAAATACTTTTGATATATCACACTCAATATTACCACCTCCTTTAATGCTATTAAAAAAGTGGAAACGATCCACTTCTTTTCATCTTTGATGTTCATCATTTTACTACTAACCAAAGACATTCTTTTTTATATTTTATTCTACTATGTAGAAAGGTTATAAATTTCTAAAATAAACACTAAAACAAAATCCGTAGATTAATGATATAAAATATAAATATATTTTCCTTATCTTTGTTTACATGAAGAATAATCTTATATATTTTAGTGGAGAGAACAAGGCGGAACCCGATGTTAGTGTTGGCACCTCCTGTGTTCCTATTGAAGTTGAACTGACCTGCGAGAACTCCATTGTCGTAATTGCCGCCTCGATTGAACCAAGGATAAGTAGAGTCAACAAAGTTCGAATTGTCGCCGTAAGGAGTAAAAAGAGTCAAAAAATCTAATTTTAACAACTTATAACCTACATTTATACTAAGACTAATAAATTAATATTTTAAACTAACCTACTAGACATAAATGCCAAAAAAGCGATTCCTTTCCGCTTAAAAAGAAGGCGGAAAGGAATATTAAAAGTGAAAAAAGTAATTGTAAAAAAACAAGTTTTTTTACCCTAGGAGAGAACAAGGCGGAACCCGAGGGAAGTGTTGGCACCTCCTGTGCCCCTACTGAAGTCGATCTGACCTGCGAGAACTCCATCGCCGTATCCGCCGCCTCGATCGAACCAAGGATAAGTAGAGTCACCAAAGTTCGACTTGTCGCCGTACCAACTATTATGGTATCTAGAGTTGTTGTCTCCGTCTAAATATGTTTTAAATGGTCCCATTTCTCCTGTTGCATCTCCTAATATTCTATATTGATAAGATGTCATTGTTGATGATGATGAATATACATCATAATATTTAGAATCATAATTAGCAAGAGTTGTAGCACTAAAGCCACTTAATCCTAATTGACCACTCATATATGAAGCTACATATTCATGTGCTCCACCTGACATATCATATATTCCACTTATATTTCCAGTTGTACTTGCAAGATAACCAATACTTGTATTATAGGCGTTATTATATGTATTTCCATCGCCATAAGTTCCTGGATACGTTTGTTGATTTGTACTTGGAAGTGCTGAATATCCTGTTTTATATGAACTATTATTATTGATATTAACTTCCGCATTGATTCCATATTTGGAATGGCTTAGATATGCTACTGCTCCCCATTCGGTATTTTTCATCATATGTGAATTCATTGCTCTTTTGTAATTATAAGATGCTGTAAACATATTCATGACTGTTGAATTTCTCCATGAGTATGAGTTTGGTTTTATTATTATTTTGCTTGAATCACTTGAATTTACTTGAGCAGTAGTTGCACTTGTTGCTCCTTTGTATCCGGTTTCAAACTTTCCTACCCAAAATCCATTTACTCCCATACTTATAAATGCTGGATGTGTCATGTATTCACCATTTTTACAATTTCCACTTGACCCACTTGTCATTGGAGTTTTACATGATACTCCTGTTACATCTGCTGTATCTTTTGTATCAAACACGATATCTATTTCATGAATATTTTTTGAAGCTGTTCCAGTATTCCATAACTTATATTTATATTTTGGAATCCATACAAAGTAACTTTGAATGTCGCTTTCTTTTATTGTATCTCCTACTTTATAACTTGCACCACTATTAAGGATAACTGCATTTGCCCAAACTTTATCACAGTAGTTATACCATACTTTACTTGTATCAGCATAAGTTACAGTTCCATCATCTGACAATTTTACTGGTATTAAACCATCTTTTAAAACTGGCTCTGCAACTCCTTTTGAACAAGATGTTAAATTAGACGCTTTACTATAAAGTTCATCTAATGCATCTTGTACATTTTTGGATTTTAATAAAGATGAAGAATTATCATAATATACATCTTTTCCAATAATTAAATCTGCGGCATACGCTACACTTACAAATAGTATTAATGCACACATACCAATTATCAATATTTTTTTATTTTTCATAACACCACTCCTCTAAACTAACATCGAATTAATTTCATCTTCATTATCTTCTATCTTTGTTTTTTCATTAATGTTTTCTTTATTCTTATTAAACCAACCAAGAAAAATTGAGTTTCCTCTTACCGTATTTGGCAAACCGTCATAAGTAGTATTTCCATCATATATTGTATAAGGTTTATCAATACTCGCCCCAATCGAAGAATAGAAAACAGCTTTATTTTTCTTAACCGTTGTATCCCGTGATACATTTTCGTATGTTAATCTACATAAAATTGTCTTTTCAGTTGTATCACTTTTGCTTATTGTCATCTCTCCAGAATTAATTTGTTGAGCACCAATTAGATAGTCAAAATTATTAGTGATATTTAATGTCGTGTTATCACTTGCTGAGCAACTTAACTTAGCTGATTCATCATACTCTGTTGCATTATTTCTAATATAATAATTGATTTTTAGCGATGATTCACTCATAGTAAATGTGAAACTTGATAAATCATCTGATAAATAATCAAAATGATTTTTAGAATCTACAAATACATTTCCAATGTAACAATCTAAATCACTTAAGTTAACTGCTAATAAAGCACTTCCATTTGTGGATAACTTACTGCTAACCGTTGCATAACCTATTGTCATAAGAATTAGACAACATATAAGTATACTATGTTTAGATAAATGATAATTTTTTAATTTATTTGCAATTTTTTTCACATCTTTTACCTCTAATTATCTATACTTTCTTTATTCTTAATTTAACTATAGCACAAATATTTCTTGCAGTAAATAGTTCATGTGAATATTTTTATTTAAATAATATCATACTTGTAATGAGGTGTGTTATGAGATTAAACTTTAAAAGTTTGCCTGAACTTTTAGCATTTAATATCAAATATTATCGTTATTTGAACGGTTATTCTCAAGAAAGGCTGGCTGAATTATGTAAGTTAAGCCCAAGATATTTAACAGATATTGAAAGAGGAATACATTGTCCTCCAATTTCTAGGCTTGAGGTTTTAGCCAAAGCACTTAATATAGAGCCATATGAATTATTGCTAAATGGAGATCGAGATAAGAAAATAATTCAAAAGATGAAATCATTCAGGCAATATAATCAAAAATAAAAACGAATCGTCTGATTCGCTTTTATTTTGAAATGTTTTTAGTTTTTATATAGTTCATCATATTCTTCTTGTGCTTCAATAGCTTCTAGAAATGATAATTTAGCTTCACTTATTGCAAGCACAGCAAGTGATATACAACTTGATGAATACTCTAATCTGTCATCGATATATTTTTCTAATTTTTCTTTATCCTTTAATTCTTTTTTCTCTTCTAATTTAGATTTAAGATCGTTTATATCATCTTGAATTTTAGTTATATGACTAGAAAATTTTTCGTGAGTTTCTTGTTGCTTTCTTTTAATATTTTCTTTTGCAGCTTCAATATTCTTTTTAGTTTCATCTATTTTTTTGTCAACATCATCTTTGACATACATACATTCTAAAACTGTAGTTTCAGTTGCTTCCTTTAGATGTTTATTAACTTCATCAAATTCCTTATTAATCTTTTTTAATTTTTCTTTCATTTCTTTTTCTTTCATAAAAAATCTCTCCTATCCTATCTTATTATACCTACTATTTATAGATTAATACTCTAATCTATAAATAGATTGTAATATTTTTAAGTATTTTTGATAAGAGCAAAAAAAATAATTTGTATGTTATCTATACAAATTTATCTTTTTGTTATCTTATTTATTATTGTCTTTCAAATTGTTTCTTAAAATAACCTTGAAGTAATCTCTTTCATCATAAAATTCTGGAGCTGGAAGTCCATATTTTTCCATTTCTCTTTTCATAGTTGGTATTCCTGAGTGTCTATTTTCAATGTAATCCAATTCTTCAAGAATTCGTATGATAGTAGGATTTCGAACTTCTAAAGAGGATGCCGTTCCCAATTTTTCCAATTTGTTTGAACCATATAATGCTCCTGGGCTTACAATTTCTATTCTATCACTATACATATACACAGAAATATATGAACTCTCAGTTTGAGCAGAATAATCTCGATGAATCAAAGCGTTCAACACGGCTTCTCTTACCGCCTCTAACGGATATTCTTCTCGATTAATTCTTTTACCTGATTTGTCTATTATTATGCTTGTTTTCATGTTTCTTCTAATAAATTTTATTGTTTCTTCAAGCATTTCTTCTATATTTCCATCAACTCTTCTATTATCAATAAAACGTTCTCCAAGATTGCCTGTATCACCAAGTTCAATTCCTGGAACTACAACACAAGCTACAAAAAGTTGAGGATAAAAATTTTGAGGATATTTACCAAAAATCATATTTCCAGCCAACGTTGGATGCAAATCTTTGTCAACTATTCCACATAGTTTCAAGCTTCTATTAAAATCATTTGTAGAAAAGTGAGGTTTACTATTTTTTATTTTTTCGATATAGAAATCTATTTTTTTTAAATCCAAATCATTTAATTCAACTCTATCATCAGCTCTTATATCTTCAAAAACATGCTCTTTGTATGTCAAAAGTGAATTCAATTCATAATCTGTCATCAAATCATCCCTATCCCCTATTCGAGTATAAGATCCTTTTCTTATCCCTGCAGGCTTATAATAACACGGCTTATTATTTGGTGTCAATTCTTCTATTTTAACTGCAACAATTATTTTTTCCTCGAATTCTAAAGACAAAATATCTGGCCTTAGTTGTGGGTACATAGAATCACTACATAAATTTGTTATTTGTTTTTGAATGTCATTTACATCATATACTCCTTCTGTTTTAAAATTATTCCTTTCATCTAATCCAAATATAATAATTCCACCATATTTATTAGAAAAACTAGAAAAAGTGTCATAGCATTTTTTAGGAAAACCTAGAGTTGCTGATTTGGCTTCAATCATATTTGTTTCAGAATTGTATTTTCGCAAAATATCTATCGCTTTGAATATATCCTCTTCCATATAATCATCTCCTATAGATATATAACACTTTAAAAAGTTGGTTTTCTTCTTTTTTCATTTAAAAACTACAGTTTTAAGCTGTAGTTTTGCGTGTTTATTCTTTTATAATATTTTTACTGCATAAATATGTTATTAGGAAATATCCTCCGTATATAAGCACAATAATCATACTGGTAAATATAACTGATTTTAATAAGCCATTGTTTCCAAACATTTCAAGGATTTTTAAAGCAAAACGCATACCAAATATCGAATGTATTATAGCAAGCAATAATGGTGTCATAAAGAAGATAAATATTTCCCTGAATAACGATTTTCGTATTAATCTATCATCAGCACCAATGCGTCTTAGAATAATATATCTATTACGATTATCACTAGCTTCACTCAAATTCTTTAATGCAAGTATAGCTGCACTTGATATTAAGAAAACTACACCTAAATATATTCCTAAGAAAGTTACAATTACTCCTAATCCAACTGATGAATCTTCTAGATCAGTTTTAAACAAATATCCGGCATTTCTGATATAAGAATTGGCTTTTTCAAAAATATCGTCAACATCATATTTTTTATTACGATTAGTTTCTTTATAAACTCCAGTAAAATAATTACATTTTGGTTTTACTCCTTTCAAGACCGAATCTGGAACAACAATTATACCCGTATTGGTTTTACTATTTGAAATCTCCACAAAGCCATCGATACATTTTTTGTGTTTAGGCTTTAATTCATGATTAAAAATTTTCACTTTAGTATTTTTTTCTAAAGCCTCATTTCGCATATTCATCATTATTTCAAAATTAGCAACAATTATATATTCATCTTCATTTAATCTTAATTCACTTTTCTTATACAATCTAGCTATTTTATTGTAGTCACTTAAAGACATAATAGTCTCATGTGGATTCTCGGCATATCCATATTTTTCCATCAAGTAATCGTACATATTCCCTACCGAATTGGAAAAGTAGAAAGTATCATCATAATAAAAATTAACAGAAGTATAATCGCTTAAATAATTGTTATAATCAAATTTATTTTTGTCATATCTTTCTTGAACAGTTAAATTTTTATATTCCGAATCATCATCATAACTGTAAAATACAAAAGCTTGAACATCAGTAGGTGTTAACTCCTCTAAATTTTTTGTAAGTGAGTCTCTTAAAGAAAAGGAACTAGATAATGCACATATTGTGATGAATAACATTAAACAGATTATGCTCATTGATACCACCGTGGTGTTTATCTTACTGCTTAATTGCCTTAGCATGAACGAATTTAATCCTTTATAGTATATTCCTTTAATCTTACTTACTATTTTCAATACAAGTCCGGATAAACTCCACATTATTAAAAATGTAGAAATGACTCCATATATAATTGGTTTTATAATATCCTTTATATCTTTTAAATTGGATAAACCATCAGTTACCATATAGTACGCATATCCAAGTAAAGCACAAGCAAACACAAATACAAGCAAGCATACTAGTGGATTTTTAATCTTAACTTTTTCGTTCTTTTTGCTTGAATAAAGCAAATCTATTAATTTACATCTTGTAACCACTAACGTATTAAATATCATAACTATTAAATACATTATTCCAAAATACACAAAAGTTTTTAACATAGCTGAAATTGAAAATACAAAATGATATTTTTCCATATCAGCATCAAAAAGGGATGCAATAATAATGCTCATACCTTGAGATAAGAAAACTCCAAGAAGAAGACCTGCTGCTAAGGAAATTATACCAATCATTAAGGTTTCTAAAAACAATATAAGAGATATTTTTCTTTTACTCATGCCTAATGTCAAATAAATACCAAATTCTTTATTTCTTCGTTTTATTAAAAATCTGCTAGCATAAATTATCAGAGCCCCTAGAATGAATGATACAAAAACACTTGTTGCAGATAAGACAGATTCTAGTAAACTAATTATTTCTTCGGTTCTTGAGTTTATTTTTAACATTACGACTTGAGAATCAATTGAATTAAAAATATAAAATATTGATACTCCTAGTACTAGAGTAAAAAAGTATATCGCATAATCTTTAAAACTCTTTTTTATATTTTTAAACGATAATTTAGCGATCACTTAAATCCCCTCCAAGTATAGTTACAACATCGATAATCTTGTCGAAGAATTCTTTTCTATCCAAGTTTCCTTTTTCTATTTCATTAAATATACGACCATCCTTAATAAATATTACTCGGCTTGAATAAGATGCAGTATAAGCGTCATGCGTAACCATTAAAATAGTCGACTTTTTTTCTTTGTTTAAATATTCTAGGCGTTCAAGAAGCATTTTCGCTGATTTTGAATCAAGTGCTCCTGTTGGTTCATCAGCAAGAATCAATGATGGATTTGTAATTATTGCACGAGCAGATGCTACTCTTTGCTTTTCTCCACCACTCATTTGATAAGGAAATTTATCAAGTACATGTGTAATATTTAAATATTTACTAACTTCCTTTATTAATTCATCTAAATTTTTTACACTTTTGTTTTGAATAGACAACGCAAGAGCTATATTATCATAAGCAGTTAAAGTATCAAGTAAATTGAAATCTTGAAAAATAAAACCCAACTCTTCTCTTCTAAATTCACTTAATTTATTTCCTTTTAAAGTTGTGACATCCAAGTCATTTAAATAAATATGACCGCTGGTAACTTTATCAATTGTTGAAATACAATTTAGAAGAGTTGTTTTACCACTTCCACTTGCTCCCATAATCGCGATAAATTCACCACGTTCAACATCAAAACTTATGTTATCGATAGCTTTAGTTAAACTTGATTTACTACCATAATATTTTTCAATTGAATCAATCTTCAATATTTTTTCCATATATTTCACCTTCCATGCTTTGATTATATGCTAACTTTATTAATTAATCGTGATTCTAATATTTCAATATCTTACAATTTTGTAAGGTTAAATCTTATAAAGGTCATTTTTACCAAAAGTAATTGCTATTTCAAAATATTTATTTTCTTCACTTGTTGCAATTATTTTATGTCCAAGTTTTTCAATGAGCTTTTTACTTATGTAAAGACCAAATCCAGTTGAATTACGCATCTTTCTTCCGTTTTCTCCAGTAAATGATTTATCAAAAACGTGTTTTAAATCACTGGCATTTACACCTATTCCATTGTCTTTAATATGTAAAGTCGTCTCTTTTTCATTATCTTCAATATAAAACATAATATATGATTTCCTACTATTATCACAATACTTAATAGAATTATTAATTATTTGATTAAGTATGAATACAAGCCATTTTGAGTCGGTTAAAACTTTAATATTTTTAACATCAACAGTAACATCAATATGATTTTCAAGTATAGAATCTTTATTTTTTAAAAGCACTTCATTAATTATTTTATCGATACTTGCTTCTTTGATTAAAAAGTCTTTTTCAGCATAGTTACTTCTAACATAATAAAGGATTTGATCAGTTAAATTATCTAAACTGTTTAATTGATCTAAAAAATTCTTATTAACAGTTTTATTGTTATGATACATAAGCATAAGCCCTGCTATAGGTATTTTTATCTCATGAATCCACATCTCCACATATTCTTTAAAATCTTCTGTTTCGTTTCGGTAATTGTTGATATTCTCCATCATTGATTTATCAATTTTATATAAAGCATCATAAAAAAATTTCCCATCTAAAAATTCAGGTTCTTCTAAAGTCTCTAAAATCAAATATTTTTTATCCAATAAATTCAAGTTATTTAAAAAGTTATCATAATATTTTTTTCTTTTCAAATAAAAAGTTAAAAAGTCGACAATAAAATAAATACTCAATAAACTTAAAATCATAATAGTTAAATATTTATTTACACCAAATAAATCAAGTAGAAATAATAAAATGATAACTAATATTATAAATAGTATTATGTTTTCTTTTTTTTCTTTTATATATGTTCCTATATTCATAATAAGATATACCCTAGCCCCTTCTTAGTTTCAATCGCATCATTTAATGAAGCATCACTTAATTTGCTTCTTAAACGGCTTATATTAACTGTTAAAGCATTATGATTAACATATTCGTCATTATTCCATAGGTTAGTCATAATTTCATCTCTAGATACAATCTTACCCAAATTGTCAAACAAACACATGAATATTATCATTTCGTTTTTAGTAAGTTCAATTACTTTATCACCACTTTCCAACTCACAACGCGATTTATTAATAAAAAATCCTCGATACATCTTATTTTGTTCTGTATTATCACATCTTTTTAATACAGATTGAATTCTTAATATTAAAATATTAGGATTATAAGGTTTCGTTATATAATCATCTGCTCCATAAGTGATTGATAAAGCCTCATCAAGTTCATTATTGTTGCTAGTTACCATAATAACAGGAACATTGCTCTTTTCTCTTATTTTTTTTAATACTTCTTTACCATTTAAGCATGGAATATTGATATCAAGCAAAACTAAATCAGCGTTACTTGCAAATAAAGACTCATCAACATTTGAAAAATCTTCAATACAATAAGCATCATAGTTGGCATTCTTAAGAAGACAAACTAGTTCTTTTCTAATTGTTTCATCATCTTCTACTATAGCAATTTTCTTCATAGTTTCCTCCGTTACTTTATTATATCAAATTTTTTATCTTTTCTACCTTACTTTTTTGTAATGTTTTTTATCTTCATACATAGCTTCATCAGCTATTTTAGTTAAATCATTTAAACTTAAGTTTTTTTCTTTATAAGCAACCCCTATAGCGCAACTGTATTTAGTTTCATTCATTCTTTCTTTAAGTTTTTTTACAAATTCTTCAATTTCTAATTTATTTGTATTGTAACAAACGATTAAAAACTCGTCTCCTCCCACTCGATATAAACACATATCCTTTAAAATTATTTCTTTTATCAATTCTACCAAAGTCAAGATAGCCTTATCTCCCTCATAATGACCTAAAGTGTCATTTATTATCTTCAAATTATTTAAATCTATACTGATTATTGCATTAATTTGATTTCTGTTTTTATTTAAATCTCTTTTTAAAGAACAAGGGATTTCAATTTTTATACTATTCAGTTTGTTAATGTAGTTTAACTCTTGATCTATTCCAATACAGTCCAAAACATTATTTTCTTTATAAAAAACTAAATATTTATCATTACAACTTTTTAATAAATTATTTGATAATACATAATCTAAGTCTTTATATGTGTTGGAGAAGATAGCATTCTTAGGATAATTGTTTTTGGGTATAAATTCTTCTTGTAGATATTCTAATGTTTTAAAAAAATTATTAATATTCATAATTGTAGCTCCTTATATATATCACCGCTATGTCGGTGAGGAAATGTAAAAAATAAAAAACTATAATAAATGTAGTAGAGAGGGGTGTGCTTTCATCATGATTTCTTATAGACCATTTTTTGAAACTATCAAAAGAAAAGGCATATCCCAATATTCTTTAGAGAATGAATATAATATTTCGAAAGGGACACTAGACAGTTTGCGACAGAACAAAAATATAACACTCTATACTGTTGAAAATTTATGTGATAAATTAAATTGTGAACCTTGGGATATATTTGAATTAATAAAAGAAAAGTAATTCAGAAATGATTCATATTGTAGTATATGAATTTTTTATTTTCAACATAATAGGATATACTTAATCACGATTTCTTCTTGTTTCTAATTGGTGTTCTCCTATTAGTTCTATTTGGTAAACTAGATTATCAAACTCATCATTTTTTTCACCTGTATATGAATAAACAGTATCATTATAAAGATCAATATCACTAAATTCTTTGATTTTGGATCTGACCATTTTAGAAAATTCTTCATAAGTAATGGAATTTGATTTTTTTTCTTTATTTATATTTAACTTTGTTTTTATATATTTCTTTACGAAATATAATATCTGAGAAAAATATATATCTTTTATCAATGTGATTCCCATAAATTTTTCATTTAAATTACAATAATCTATTAGATTTTTTTCAAGAAAGTCATCTAGATACGGAAAAGGAATATCTAATTGTGCATCAAAGAATGGATTATGTTCTAAGGATGATATAATGGCCAAAAGCCATATTGCCTCTGTAAAACTACTGTTAAAGGCATTTGGGTCATAATCATTTAAATAAATCTGCTCATTGTTTAATTGTTTTATATATTCAAGATAAGTATCAATACCAAAAGATTTTAGTTCAATGAAATTATCAAGTTCACTATAAACAAGATAATTTTCATCTGTAGAAGATAACTCTATGTCGTACTTATCTAAATCTTTTTTTCTGTAGTTACCAAAGAAAAAAACATTTTTATTAGGTATTTCATTTATATCTGGCATCATATCCTTTCTAAGTAAATCTAGCGATTTAAAAAAATCGTATATATACATAATTTATCTCTCCCTTCATGTTATGCATAAATAATACATATTAGCATAATATCATATATATGCTTCTATGTCACCCTCTAATATCACTCTCTTTTGACACTTTTCAACAATCCTGATAAGTTTTATAGTACTATAAGATGAATAATAGAAAAATATCTATTATTCAATTGATGTAAATGTAATCGGGTATATAAAAGTGAAAGTTTTATTTAATTTATATAATCATATAATTAATAATAGGTTTAATTATAAAAAACACATCAACTAATAATTATCCAATTAAATTGATGTGTTTTTACACTGTAATTTATAGACACATTTGTTTAGTT
>OGQT01002458.1_pt1 | contig 13087 bp, 17 predicted proteins | sample 1553261 | NCBI WGS metagenome assembly OGQT01 (sample SAMEA2579992, study PRJEB22360) | human gut metagenome | biome: human gut; feature: human-associated habitat; material: faeces | place: Denmark | collected 2008/2010
AAACGACGGCCTGAGGCTAGTCAACTAGAGGCTTTTTCAAGCCTCGGCCTTTAGGACGAGGTAGTTGACCGTTTTCGCCCTCCTTAATATTTAACGTGATCGGCGTTTGCTCAAACGTACACCGCACGCATTCCCATCCGGCATCCGAAAAATCTTCTAAAACTGCAGTGATCAACCAATAGCCGCCCTTCGAATCTTCGATGTAATCGCCGGTCCTCGCGAGAGGTCTGTATTGAGCCCATGGGCGTGTTTTTCGGTCGTTTGAGGCATAGAGGTACAGCTTACGAATAATTGTGTTCTGACCCGCCAAATTTGCATGATCCAACGCAGCGTCACCTTCGCTCTGGAAATTACCGAGAATGTTTTCAGCCGGAGCGTAAAACGCGGTCATAATCCCGCTAACGTTTTCTTGCCCTATAGAGCGATAGATTTTTAGCTTTGCATCTGCATAGTTTTGATTTATCGCACGTCGAACAATGTCATGAAGATTCAGCATGTTAAGAATGGATTTTGTGAGTAATACTCTTTTCTAAATTGCCGCTGCGCATGAGCGCTTTATCGGTTGTCGTGTTGCTAACCGCTGCCTGCCCTTTTTGCTGGCGCTTAGCTTTCTCAATTTCGCCCATCGCCTCCAGCATAGCCATGGTCAATGGAGATCGTTTGGGAAAAGGATTAGACGCTGTACCGTTATTTCTAATCGTTGCTCTAATATCAAAAACAGCCCTGATACACATGCCCTCTAACGCAGACTTTACATCATGTGTTTTCTTGAATTGAGATTCAAAAATCTTCTTCCACTCTTTATTTTTCTCGGCAAACGTCGCACGCATGAATGGGCGCGGGGGCAAATGAAGAATGGCAAAATTTTGAATCCAATTACCCTCTTTATCTTTTATCGGCAAACCCAAGACGCTTGATAGATAAACATTCTGTTTGGCCGTTACCCTCTGATCCCATCCATACTCAAGATACATCCCAATGGTGGCGATATCCGGCATCATAATTCCGATTTCAGCATGGGTATTTTTATTTAGAACCGCGTTCTTTTTCAGATCGTTAAAAATACCGTGATCGGTAATTTTGATACCCATAAGCTACCCCCAAGGATGGTAATTAGAGCCTCCATAAAACCGGCCTCCGACGCGATAACGAGCCGTCATGATCCAGTACTGCGCCCCGCATCGTGTCTGCGCCCACCAGTCCCCCACATAAGAATTCGTTTTAAGCAAATCAAACGAAGTAGAAACGGAGCCTTGAGAGGCGCTGGAAATTCTGCCTACAGGCCCCGTCATATTTTCGTCTAACGTTAGGAGGTGACACATAACCAAATCTAAAAGACGTTTACGCAAATAGATATGGTTGTTAGGATCATATGGCGCAAAACTGGTGCTATCTGAGTTCCCTACGAACTCTGCCGCCATACCAAAATACTCAGTAAGAAGTTCGTTCGAATATTTAGTTTCATCCGAAAACGCTGGGTATAGCGTTCTAAAATTCTCTGGATCAAAGATAACAACAGCCATAACTCTCTCTATACGTTTTTAGTTTCTTGAACTCCGACTTTGGCCGGGTCAACAGGATTCACTCCATGATCAATCTCTTTTAGCTCATCAGTACGAGACTTAAATTCTTTTTCGTCTTTCATTGGAATAATGCAAGGCAATCCGCCGTTTACGCCTGTAAATGCGGCTTCTTTTCCGTGCATTTTGAGAATATTTTCCCAGTCTGCTTTATCAATCTTGAAAGCTATCGCGTTGCCTTTCCCGAGCAGAATCCCCTCTCTTTTAGAACGCAGATCGTCATTAAGCCCGGGGAATACAATCGTTTTTGTTCCACCGTCACTGCATGGAACATCATCAAATTTCAAGCCGTGAGGAAGGGAAACAGCCAAAACAACAGTTGCTGCCGTTTTTGCCGCTGATTTTGTTTTTTTCGTATCTTCAAAAGTTGAACCAACAACAGTGCCGCCCTGAGCGAGTGTTGCAGCTTCGTTTTTCGCAGGTCTTGCCATATTCTTAAATCTCCGTGAATGAATAAAAAGGGGACCGAAAAGCCCCCTGTTTGGTTTAAATGAAGGTTACACCCCCAGCATAGTTGCAACGAGGCTGGGTCTGCGAATGATGGAACCCCATGTGCCACCCACAACTTTCTGTTTAAAAGAAGAGAGTTCAGGAACGACACGGCCCAGGAAGAGTTTTTCAGAGTATGCGGTAATGCCAGTCTGAACACCCATCAACTCAGGAACCACCATATAGAGCATTTCTCCTGCAGTAGTGCTGAGTTCGGGCAACTGAACAATTTCAAGATTCGGGAATGACTGTTTGAGCATAGACATAGCCGTACGACCGAAATTGTTAGGTTGGGTCAAGTATGCGGCTCGTTTGTTGCTGATAGCTAAAACAATACGCATATTCTGATCAACCAGTCCCGCGTTCTTTCCTGAAATCTCGATCCAAAGCTTGTTGATATCATCGTAGACGAGATTAGCGGCGCCCTCAGGGTTGGCCGCCACCTTAGCAGGCCACGTAGAGTTGCTGTTTACAGATGTCGGGGCAATAGAAGCAGGAAGATTAGGATCATTTAACATCCCGTAAATCTTCTTGCCCGCTACCCCGTAAAGTGCGAACTTGTTATGTGCCATAGCAAGCACATAAGCTGCGGCCTGCTGCTTAGAGCCAACAAGATTTAATTTTGCCTTCGCCGCAACTCCCGCTTCTCTATCGCCGTATTTGATAACAGTTTCAAAGAGGAAGTTTTCACGCGTCGGATATGCAAAGTTGACGTCAGAAGAAACATTTTCCGTAAAGTCGGAATAAGGGGTCACATTGCCTGCAAATTCTTCTACCGGGAAGGTAAAGAAGTTGTAGGTCCAGTCTCCCTTGCGTTCTTCGCCGAAAACCTTAGAAGCATTCTGGGCGCCAAATAAAATCGGAACAACGTTCGGATCAATGAACGTCGTAAATAGCGCAGGCACGCCCACAGAAACAGGTGTCTGCAAGGCCGCGTCACGAGCGATAGAACGCGCTGCGGCCTCGTAATCAACTTTGATTTTTCCGTCTTTCGTAGAGTTAAACGGCATAAAGCCTTTAACGCCTACGCCGCCAATGCCCTTTTCTTGTGCTAGCTTGAAGTCATCCATGTTAATTTTCCTCGATTAGTTGCCACTAGCCGCTGCGGGTGTAATAGACAAGCCGTGGTTAGAGATAATGATCGTGTCATCCTTAGCGCCAGCCGTACGAACTACCCAGCCCGTATCATTCGCGGCGCCGGCAGCTCCGAATGTGATGTTTCCGGTTGTGGGATCACAAAGAACCGATTGCCCGACCGTAGCAGCGGCCGGAGCAACAATGTAGTAATCACCGCGTTCGGCGATTGTGAGCTCAGCGCCCTCGGGATAAATATCAGTATCCTCATCATAGGACGGCAGAGAAGCCGTAAAAGTACGCTCTACAAGACCTACTACCTTATCCCCTGCAGCTCCTGTCGCAGAGGCTACAGGGAATTGAACAGCCGTTGTGGAGCCCGTTGCGGCCTTAGCAAAGACGAAAGTACCGCAAGCTACGGTTCCATCGCTCAAGTAATTGTGAGGCGTATATACCGCCTGATTGAAAGCGACCTGCTGACCGGGAACGCCAATCGCAGGATAGAGATTTACTGTTTTTTGCAACATCTAAAAAACTCCTATTAGTTAACTTTTTCAAGAATGGAAGTGAGCGCGGTACGTTCGTCTTTCGGCGCCGAATCGTGTGCCGAGGACTTCGCAGAACCCTGACGGCCCGCGATATAAGCGCGATAAGCGATCCGAGCCTGAGAGGGGCTTACACCGCTGATTCCGAGTTTCTTCAAAGCGGCCAAATAAACCTGACCAGCAGAGTCGTACGCACCTAAACGAATTGCACCTACAATCGGCTTGACTTCCTCAATTGCGGTCATTTCGTCGACAAGTGCGGATTTAAGGGCTTTGAGCGAATCAGACGCTTTCACCGTTTCTTCTGCCTTTTCTTCGACGCCTTTCACTTCTTCACCGTCATCTTCGGCCTCTTTGGCCGTGAACTTGTAGCCTTCCTTGAAAGCATTCTTGACAGCGTCCGGAGCGTCATCAAGGCCGCAGGATTTCAAAGCGTCTTCAACACCCTGCAAGTAACGCTCTTCACCTTCGCGCTCATGATCTCGATCAATGCGTTTCGGATCAGCTTTTTCACGTTTTTCGCCGTAAAGGACGCCAGCCTCAAATCCAGCCTTGAAAGTCGGATCTTTCATTTTTTCGTCAAGTTCAATATCGTCATCCTTTGTTTCGTTTTCAGCGGGCTTGGGTGCTTCATCGCCAGTAGCCTTTGAGTAAGCCAAGTCAGACAACGTATCCTTCATTTTCTTGAGATCGTCATCGCTCATCCCCTTGCTTTTCAGCTCGTCGAGAATTTTTGTAATGGCGGCCTCTTTGTCTTCATCAGAGGCGTCTACAACATTGCCGTTTTCATCAACCTTGTGCAGGTCGATAATTTTCTGGGCGAGATCAACTTCTTTCTGCTCGGTGCCAGCGTCTTTGTTTTCAATATCTGCCATATTGATTTCCTTACCTGTATCGCTAACCTTCACGGTCGGGCCAGCTCGCCCTTTCTCAACTAGCGCCAAATGGTTAGCTCTAATTTGACGCTGTACAAAATCGTAGTGTTCCCCATCATCCGTATCCCCTGACTTAAACTCAGGAATATATGTGTACGCTAGGGACAGCTCCTTCATGCTTCCATCATTGATACGGTTAATCGCGTCCTGATCGAAAATATGAAGAGAGTTCATTAAAAACGGGGCCTCAAAAGCCCCGTCGGTTCCGGTAGTTCCAATTCTCGTTTTCTTATCCTCGGGCTCCCCCGTGTCATCGTGGTGCTCTAGATGAATCGGAATACCATTTATCGATTTGATTGTTTCTTCGCTTGCAAGTTCTTCCGGCGGTCTGTATGCGTGATAGATTTGTTCAGGATCCAGTCCTTGAGCCTGCCAGCCTGAGATTTCACGGCCTAAATAAGGTGCCACTTGCACGCGCGTTAACGGCGAACGTTCGACGTGTAGAAAGCCATTCGCGTCAACCGTTCTCATACTGGCCGAGTCGAACGCAATACAGCGATCTTCTTTATTCATTACCTAAACCTCAAAATATGAGCTGCCCTGTCGTCAAAATCCAATGACAAACTGGACTATCGACTTAAACAAATAAAAAGCTAAGTAGCCTGCAAAAGTCCACCGAATAACAAAGAACCACTTGGGGTAGGCTCTGACAAAATCCATGACGAATCTCCTCGTCTGTTTTGATAAAATTAACTTCATGGTCGATGTTTCCCTAAGCTAATCGACTACTAAAAACCCCGTTGAGTTCGCTGCTCACGGGGTTTTGTTTAAATTCTTGGTTTAGTCCTCAATGACAGGACGAAACGTACAGCGGCACCAATACAACTCACCCGGCATAACTTTTTTGTCTACCGCCTTGTCATAAAGTCCTTCCGCGAGATTGAACGTTTTCCCGTTCATCTCTATATGCGTCGGACGGCTTGAGTACTGACCGGGTACGTGAATCCAAACGCCTCGCTTAATCCCGATTCCTTCACAATTCTTTTGAAGAATTTTTTGACTAATTTTTGACGTCTGATCTATCGCTACTCGCCTAGCACGTTTCTCGGTAAAGCCTTTCGTAGCTTCCAAGGTTTCAACGATGTGGGAGTACGTGTTCTTGCCTTCGTATGCGTCTAAAAACGCCGCCCGAATGTTCCCTATATCGCTGGAATTTATGCGCGTTATAAGACTTACTGTATCAGTTATAAGCTTCGGTAATTCATCTATAGCCTGAGGCGTTATGAAAAACGATTTACGACTATTACGCATGGCCTGCCTGAGAACGGCCGCAGGAATTCCCGCGGCTGTCAACGAGGCCTTTTGGGAAACCGAAATATCAGCCGACAGGTTACGTACATACCAGTCTGCGATCTTCTGCGTTTCTTTGTCCGCTTCTCGTAACCATGACATCATGTTGCGAGCAATAAACTCATCAATATTCCGCTTGAAACGTTCAGGATCACGGAGCACAAGGCGATTGATTTTGCGCTTAATCTGCCTAAGCCTTTCACGGTCTATTGGGTCATCGGGCCTAAACGTTAATGACACGTCTTCGGCTAAGAGATTTTCCTGATCGATGTACAGCAAAATCTCATTGATAACACGACGCCTAAACGAGTTAACGAACGTCAAAAGTTTCTTCTCGAACTTTCGACTCATCGCAGGACTGGCGGCAATGCTGCGGGCCGTTTTCAATGAATTTCTCCCGATTTGTCCACGTCATCCAAATGAGGTTTGTTTTCCGGCGCCGGCACTTGCCTCTTTGATAAAAACTCCTGCATAGGGCCGTTAGTCGCCGCAGGATCATCGGTCATCAAATCACCCTCCATATCGTCAGGCAATTCATCGCCAATAAAATCCAATCCGGTAGCCGGATCACGTTTAACCGATTCACGAACTTCTTCGGCACTGATAACGTTTCTATCTTGAAGCACGGCCAACATATCGACTCGAGTTTTAGCAGTCATAGCAATGGCTGCGGCGTCATCCTCGCCCAACTCATTAAACATGAAGGAAACTGAATCATCAATTTCCCCAAACTCAACAAGCTGGATAATTTTTAAACAAGTCTGAATCGCGTTCCGGTTTAATTCCTGCTTTGATTTGATATGGTCGTAATAGTTCCTGATATCGCTCTGACCTGTAGCATTAAAGCCACTCGGAGAAATACCCAAGAGTTTTACCGCAGGCGTGCGGTTAATGCTCGCTATGAACTCCAGCGACTGGCGAATAATATCAGTCACGCCAGCAATCGTAGCGGTAATGTTTTGAACGTCTTCGGTTGAGTCGCAGGCAAACACAGAATCATTGTCGCGGTATCTCTGCAGGAGCGACATTTTCCCGTCGAGCTGCTCGATACCTCCAGCCTGTATGACCTGAGTAAAATCCGTCTTGAAAACTAAGAGATTCAGCTTGTCTAGGATGTTTACGCCTGCTGCACGAGCCTTGTTCCAATGAAGAACGTAATCCCAAAGAATTTGGGCCTGCGGAATTCCGAAGAAATTGTATGCAGGCTTGAGCAACTGCGGGGGCTCGTTATCAACCAGTCTCAGAAGTCGCGAGGCGTGAACCTTGCGCCCTAAAACGTACCAATGTGTAGGCCTCATGTAATCCGCTTTTAGCGGATCAATAGAGTTGTACATACCCGGCGATACGTTTATCGGGTCAACTAAAATAAATTTAACGTCGGAACCTTTTTTGACCTCAGCTGAAACGTCTGAAATATTCAACGGCAAATCCAGGTTCTCAGCTCCGGTATCGATAAAGATCAAGGCCCCGCCCATGAATCCAACCAGCGACTGAGCGCGATTGAATAAAGACCGTAGTCGGTACTTTGATTCCTGCAGGTCTTGTAGCTTGTCGATTGCTTCATTCTCAACATCATCGCCGCCGGTAACCTGAATCCACTCTCTGGTCATGTCATCTGCGACGGTTTGAACGCAGGTACGAATCATGCCATTTTGCGCGATTTGCTGAAGGACACCATAGCCTACAAAAGATGTTGTAGGAAACTGTCCCAGCGCCATAGCGTGACCCGTGAGCGTGCTCTGTAACGCCGCTAGGCTAGCCTCAAACGCTGAATCATGAGCCATTGAGACGGCCTTGCTATCTTCCTCGTTTAAACCTTGTAACCCGAGGGTAACAGGCAACGAGGAAAGCGCTTTAACTTCATCTTCCGTTAATGTCTTCCCTTTTGGGAAATACGGAGCACTGGCGGCCTGAGCATAATCCACCACACCAGCCCGTTTCTGCAAACCTAACGGGCGGTGTTTATCGTTTGTTTTTTTCTTCATCGTGTTAATCGAAAAAAATCCGCCCACGAGCTACGCAGGCGGTCAACTCATCCAAGAAGATAAAACTACTCAAAACCTCGGAGGCCGCTTCAAAGCCTTCAGCACATCCTTAGACAGAATGTATGTTGCGTTGTTTCTAAAGTAATTAAGACATTGACTTAGGGAGTCGACACAATCGTCGTGAGCGCCGGCCGGAAAATTGAGTAATTCAGCTTCAAATGCGCCCATCCATGGCGTTTTCTTCGGGTCAGGCAGGTACACATTGCCAGCCTCAAAAAACGGCGTTATAGCGCTCGCACGAGCCTCCTTAGATTCCTTCGGAGTAATCGGGACAATGCCGCTGACCGTTTTTTGAAGTTCTGAAATAATCGCCGAACCGTTCGCCTTATCTTCGACCAACTTGCGTAATGCTTTGGGCCACTTTTGCGCAAGAATGAGGAACATCTCGCGCGTTTTAACGAAGTCCCATTGACCTCGGACCTGATCGAGCAAATAGAAATCAGCGCCTTTCTTGCCCCACACCTGACCCACCACGTAGTCAGAATTCTTAGAATCTTTAAACGTCATATCCCACGACGTCACGATCTGATCAAACTCAGGAGGCAGGCTTGATTCTGTCCAATATTTGAACCATTCGGATTTGAATACGTTGCCTCCGTCGGGTATCGGGTGCTGCTGATACAGCGCGGCCCAATCTCGCGATCCAACAGTTTTCTGAATCTTTCTTAGCTGATCTAACGAATAACGTTCTGGGTGCAGCGCTTCGCCTTTTCGTCTATGAGTTTCGTCCTGCTCAGCAATCGCCGGATAGTTAATAACCGTAAAGTTATCGCCCTGACCTGTCCCCATGTTTTCGATGAGGCGCCCGATCAGGTCATCTAAATGCCAGCGCGTAGCCATAACGATGACGCCTCCGCCAGGGGATAAGCGCGTATACGCCGTAGACGTGTACCAGTCCCAAATAGACTGTCGCACCGTGGCGCTGTTAGCCTCTGCACGATCTTTCACAGGGTCATCAATGAGTAGGCAGTCTGCGCCTTGGCCTGTAATACCGCCTCCGACGCCGCATGATCTATAGGCACCGGAATGTCCGACAATCTCAAATAAATCAGATGTTCGAATGTACGACCCTCGCGAGTCCGTCCGGACTCGCGAGCCATTTAACGTAGTTTCAGGAAATATTTCTCTATATTTCTCGTCGTCGATAATTCGCTGGACGTCACGGTTAAAACGCTGGGATAAATCCGCGCTGTAAGACGTGGCAATGATTTGCAAGTCAGGATAACGACCAAAAGCATAGGCGGGGAAACGGCGGGAAACTAATTCCGACTTTCCGCTTCTAGGCGGGCAACAAATAATAAGCCTAGGATTTTTCTTTTGTATTACGTCATCTAAGAACTTATCCAATGCGTCGCAGATTTCACGATGAACCCAGCCCATCAGGTAATCAGGTTTAGTCCGCTGGGTAAAGTAAGCAAGAGATTTACGAGCTTTCCAAAGTTTTATTTCCGCCAGACTTGGAAGTGTCCGAATCATTCAAAATAGCCTCCAACGCCTCTAGCTGACTTACGCTTAATTTCGATAAATCGTACTGCTGCTTAGTCTCAACTTTTACAGCGTCGCCCTCGGCTCCAGTAATCTCTTGTCTTACTGTCTCTCTCCAGCCGCAGCGAGATTTCATATAAAAAATGATTGCGGCCGGATTTCCCTCTTTGATGAGAGACATGAGTTTTCCACCCACAAAAGCATTTGCTTTAGCTTTCCCCTTTTTTATAGCGGTCGCAAAATTCGCAAAATCTTTTTTTCGATTCTGCAAGGTTCTATAACTAATGCCTAACGCTAAAGCTATCTCTTCTTCGTTATCGCAAACCTGAGCCAGTTGTTCAACCTTATCAAGGTCAATTTGAATGCGTGGACGAGTCCGCTTCTTTTGAACTTTTTCTTCCATGCCTTCAACCTGCCTGTAGTTAACTGGTCATATCGATGATCTTCTGGATTAAATCCTCGGGTCCGAAACTTTTAACGAAATCCTGAACCTGCTCTTTGTACTCGATCGGAATTGAGAGCGTCAGATTAAAGCTATCTTCCTCAGGCTCTTCTTCTTCCGGTTCTTCCTCTTCGGCGGGTTCGGTCGTTTCAGACAACAAAGTATTCAACTCTTCGGCGGAGAACCCAGTAACCGGCGCCAAATCGGTATCTTGCAATTCCTGCAGCTCGACGCTCAAGAGGTCTATATCCCATCCAGAATTTAAAGCGATTTTGTTATCTGCGAGGATATACGCTTTCTTTTGAGCTTTGGTAAGGCCCGACAACTCGATAGTAGGTACAGTTTCCAAGCCGAGCTTCTTAGCAGCCAATAACCGTCCGTGCCCAGCTATTACACCGTTTTCTCCATCGGTCAAAATCGGATTGTTAAACCCAAATTCTTTAATCGAACTTGCGATTTGCGTAACTTGTTCGTCCGAGTGCGTACGAGCGTTGTTCACGTACGGGATTAAATCTTCGGTACGCTTATAAGTAACTGTAAGCTGTTTTTGTTTCATTCGTAAAAGAAAACCGCCTAGCGTTTCCACTAGGCGGCAACCTCAACTACCCAAGGAGAATGAGCAGTGATTACAGAGCATGCTCAAGCTCTATTCGATCCTATGTGAAGGATCGAATTTCCTTAATTATTTGATCGCCTGTACTATCTGAATCATGTAGTAGATCAAGGCAACCAGACCTGAAAAGAAAGCTGCCGAACCGATTACGCCAGCAACAACCCCTTTCCAAAAAACTTGTTTTTCTCTCAAGAACATAATTTCTTCTTCCATGTTCATTGATATAATCCTTCTGTCTAGCTCGTTTAAACACGAAAACCCCGCTCAGCTCTCTACTGAACGGGGTTTGTTTTATTCGTAACTGGTGGCCCCAGCACGATTCGAACGTGCAACTTAACAATTATGAGTTGCTTACTCTGACCTATTGAGTTATAGGGCCGAATTTGGCTCGGTGAACGAAGCCCGCCGAGAGGCTTAAGAGGTGCCGTTCTACATATACAAGGTAGGACAGCTTTCGTTTACGGTTTTCGATTTTCAGGAGTGACCGATTTAGGCTCTATGACAGTATTTGTATATTGGTTACCGTAGAAACGAAAAACCGCTCGTGGACTCATGAAACGTAGAAGAGAATAGCGAGCGGTCGAATTCTTTTGACTTTTTCTTGCGTTGTTTGGCTTAACTTCTTCGCCTGTCGTTTCCTTCAGGCGCGCCGGTTCCTCCGCAAGGAACCTTCTCTGATTAAGCCAAAAAATCGGGCGGCTGATACACAGCTTGGAATTGTCTACTGACAACTATACACCAAAAAGAAGCCCCTCGGAAGGGGCCAATTTGTCGATAATCTGATTGAGTTTGTAGTTTTATCTAAATTCTCTTTAATCTATGTTGACCAATGCTGGCAACGCAATTTTCGCCAGTTCAATGACGTTTTCGATCGTCAACGGGACACCTTTTTCTTTAGCGTATTTCTTTAGTTTTCCTATGAAATTATCAGTTCGAAGAGATTCAAGGAGCGAATAGCCCTCGAAGGTTAACTCTGGAGCGCCGGTACATGCGTAACTAAAGTACCCGTCAGCGCTTTCCTTAATTTCAATGTTTTCAATGTAATTCGCTGAGGCTAGAAGTTTGATATGGCGTAAAACAACGGCTTGCGCTGGATTCTGCTTATCTTCCAAACGTTCAGAAAGTAGCTGTCCCTCTCGCCATTGAGAGATACCATCTGCATCCTGTAAAAACTCTTTGATTGTCTCTGCTTCAACGTGAGCGAGAATCGTTCTGATTAGGCTCCAATCAAGTCGCATTTTTTTATCTTCCTTTCATTGATTTGTTCAAAATACCGAAGTTTTAAGGCGAAGAATAACAAGGCGTCCTGAGTCCAAGCATCTAACATTTTCGGGCGCAAGCGCCAAATTTTCCGTCCTACACGATTGAGAGAGTTTCCCGAGCCGAATACGTAGAGCAGAACAATTAGCTTGGCAGTACGAACGTTTAGGCCGTGAATACCGACGGATAAAACCTCAGTTTCAGACGTGGACATGTTTTGCCAAACGGTATTAAGCATGTCTGCGTCTTTTTGGTCAACCTCGATTCCGTAGTCGTCTGATCTATCCTCTGGGCCCGTGTAATCCTCCGAAAAATCGGTTTTGTTTCTTGTTAGTGCAAGGGCTCTCTCTACCGCGTAGGCAATTGAGACATTTTTGACAACACGGTCACGGTATGCACGGCGCCAGTTGTCCAAACGAGGTCTGAGATCATCAATGAGTTTTTGTTCTGTTTCTGTCATCCAAGAGTCCTCAAGTAACTAAACGTGCAGTAGAGATAAATAATTCCGATGGCCGATAACCCAAAGAAATCCAACTTTTTCCTGAGCTTGTCGCGGTGCTCCAAAAAATCCGCAATCTTCTTAGCGACCCAAAGAAGGGCGAAGATTGCCATCACAGAATTGAGCCACCAGAAAACAAATGCTTCAACGTTAAAATGCCTGAACATTCCAACCCCCTCCCTCTTTCTTCGGTTTCGGCGTAACGACAAACAGCGGAATCGGGCACTCATCGGCACAGACTTTGCATTTCACCTTTGCATCTTCTTGGAAGATCCTCAAAGAACCCTTAACCTCATGCAGTTCTAGCGTTTTATCCGGACGCATGACCAAAAAATCAGGCGTGTATGAGCATCGGTTTGAGGCAATCTTCCACGTGAAGCGCTCGAACCAATATTTGAGGATTAACCCGGCGTTTTTCTGTTGCTCCAAGTAGTCCCGATAAGCGGCCTCGGTTCGGTTCATTTCACCGACCTTGAGCCTGCCTTTTGCTTGTAAAAACCTTTTCATTTATCCCTCCTAATTGAGTTTGTGTTGTTTGGTTGAATTCTTTGATGCTGTTTCCAGAACATTAGAGTTCCGTTGAGCGATGATCTGAGCGTGCGAAGGCCAACGTTCAAACTGTGAAAAGAAGTCTCTCCTGCGTTGAATTTGCTCGTCTCCCGCTTGTTCAAACACTGAGCATCTAGCAAACGAGACTGGATAGCACTCGATGCCGGCGCCTTTGTCCGGATGGTGGCAGTAGATGTTCATGTCCCCAAAGGACTGCTTTGGAGGAAGATGCTTCTTTCCGTCTGGTCCTATCCAGAAGGCCTGAGCATGAATGCAGTAGA
>OGQT01002466.1_pt1 | contig 13062 bp, 13 predicted proteins | sample 1553261 | NCBI WGS metagenome assembly OGQT01 (sample SAMEA2579992, study PRJEB22360) | human gut metagenome | biome: human gut; feature: human-associated habitat; material: faeces | place: Denmark | collected 2008/2010
GGGGGCAATGGCTTCGTCTGTAGTTCGCTTAATGAATTAAATAGTAAAATAACATATTTTGGTTGTAGCCATTTTTTATAATTATGGTATACTGTGTTTTGAGAGGTAGTGAATGGAATTTAATTTTAAATGTAGAAATGATACCAGGTTGAAAGTGAATGGGGAGAAATGAATGGATAAAATTGGACATTTAGTTATGACAAAGTCATTATCGGGAAATATACACAGAGCACATAAAGCAGCATTATTGTTTGGAAGTATTCTGCCAGATCTGCTGGTGTATACTTATCTGGAGGGTCATACATGGGAAGCAACGTTCGAACAGATTACAAAACAGATGGAAGCGTTAGAGGCAAAAGGAAGAGGCGGAAGCTTTTCTTATTTAAAACTTGGATGGATTCTTCATTATGTGGAAGATTATTTTACCTATCCGCATAATACGATTTTTGAGGGAACAATTCCAGAACATTATGCTTACGAGAAAAAAATGACAAGGTGGATGAGGGAGGGAGCTTTAGAGCAGATGTCCCTTCCGATGTGTAAAAAGCTTGATTCTGCTGCGGAAGTGGAGGAGAGACTTCAGGAATTACATGACAGATACCTTTCACAGAAAATGTGTTATGAGAATGATATGGCATATATGCGGCAGATGGTTTCGGAAATATTGAATTGTTATGCCGAGATTTTTGTGAGAAAGAGCGAGTTCGCACATTTTATGGAATGGGTGCGGAAGAAAGTTGGAATAATGACGGGATTTGTTTCTTAGAGTGTGTTTGAAAAATTTTTATATAGTTCAGCTAAATATGGGAAACTTGTTTTGTGAAATAATCGGCGATTGAATTACAGAGGATTCCTGACTGACTTCCTAAAAGAAGCCATAGAGCATTTTTCAAACACGCGCTAGTATCTTTTGCTTAAAAAAGTTCAGAAAATCTTGCGTAAAAATCCAGAAATGAAGTGAATTGACTTTAAAATTTATTTGTTCCTATAAAAATGCAAGAAAAAGCGCAAAAAACATTGACAAAATGAAGGAAAAGGATTATAAAACTTCATGTATACAAGAAATGGCTTGTATACATGAAAGGAGAGGACAAAAATGAATACATTAGTCATTGTTTTAATTGCTGCTGTTTTATTGACAGCTGCGTATGCATTTTATGGACGGTGGCTTTCTAAAAAATGGGGAATTGACCCAAAAGCAGAGACACCAGCTCATAAGTTTGAAGATGGACAGGATTATGTTCCAACTGACGGTTGGACAGTATTTAGCCATCAGTTTTCATCTATTGCTGGAGCAGGCCCTGTAACAGGAGCAATTCAGGCGGCAGTATTTGGATGGCTTCCAGTACTTTTGTGGGTATTAATTGGAGGTATTTTCTTTGGAGCAGTTACCGATTTTGGAGCATTATATGCCAGTGTAAAAAATGATGGTAAGTCCATGGGACTTCTGATTGAGAAATACATCGGTAAACTTGGAAGAAAGTTATTTCTTATTTTCTGCTGGCTGTTTACTTTAATTGTTATCGCAGCTTTCGCTGATATGGTAGCAGGTACATTTAATGCTTATACGGTAGATGCCAATGGTGTGATTGCACTTTCCGATGCAGCAAAAACAAATGGAGCAGCAGGAACAATTTCCCTTTTATTTATCGCATTTGCAATGATTTTTGGTTTACTTCATAAACATCTGCATCTGACAGGATGGAAGGAAACGGTTGTTGGATTAATCTGTACTGTAGCAGCACTTGCTATTGGTATGACAATGCCAATTACATTAGGAAAGGACGGCTGGACATATATTACATTTGTATATATTTTCTTTGCGGCAGTACTTCCAATGTGGTTATTAAAACAGCCTCGTGATGCGATGACAACCTATATGTTTATTGGAATGATCGCAGGAGCTGTTGTTGGATTATTAGTAGCGCATCCTACAATGAATCTTCCTGTATTTACAGGCTTCCATAATAATCAGCTTGGTGATTTATTCCCTATTTTATTCGTAACCGTTGCTTGTGGAGCAGTTTCTGGTTTCCACAGTTTAGTATCTTCCGGAACATCTTCAAAGACGGTATCCAATGAAAAAGATATGTTAAAAGTTGGTTACGGCGCAATGGTATTAGAAAGTTTACTTGCAGTTATCGCTTTATGTGTAGCAGGAGCGGCAGCGTCCGCTAACGGAACACCAGCAGATGGAACACCATTCCAGGTATTCTCAAGCGGTGTAGCCGGATTCTTTGAAATGTTTGGAATTCCAGTATATGTAGCACAGTGCTTCATGACAATGTGCGTATCCGCGCTTGCACTTACAAGTTTGGATGCCGTAGCGCGAATTGGCCGAATGAGCTTTCAGGAATTGTTCAGTGTTGATGATATGGAACATGCAGAAGGATGGAGAAAAGTTTTATGTAATACATACTTCTCAACAATCATCACGTTAGCAGCAGCCTTTGTATTAACAAGAATTGGTTATGCAAATATCTGGCCATTATTTGGTTCCGCAAACCAGCTCTTATCTGCTTTAGTATTAGTAACACTTTGCGTATTCTTAAAAGTAACCGGACGAAGCAACAAAATGCTTTTCCCACCACTGATTATCATGCTTTGTGTAACAGGAACCGCATTAGTAGAGAGAACCATTTCTCTCGTACAGGCATTTTCTGCTGGTTCCGCAACATTTTTAGTAGAAGGCTTACAGCTGATTATCGCTATTTTACTGATGATACTTGGAGTGATCATCGTAGTAAATTCACTCCGGGCTTACTTCGCCTCAAAGAAGAATTCGGAAATTTAATTCGCCAGACAGGCAAAGTATAGAAACAGACGAACAGACGAACTATATAATCAAAATAATCCATATATGTGACTTTAGTCGCAGCGTGTTGAATACTCGCTTATATGCTCGTATCCAACACTTGCTCCGAGGCCACAGATATGGATTATTTTGATTATATAGTTCTGACTGTGGCTGCTGTTGTGTCATATTGGCAAGGATTAGGAATAAAATTTAGTAGAATTTCAAATTGAGGGATTTGTAAATTTATTATGAGGTTAAAATTTTCAGGGAGCATTAATTATTCCTTAAATCCCATTCATATCTGATTTGATTCCTACGGCAAGCAAAGACAGAAAGCTTGGAAGGCAATAGGCCACAGATGTAACCTATTGCCTTCCAAACTTTCGTCTGTTTGATATACTGAATCAAATCAGCTCACCTTGACTTCTTTGTGTGGAGAAATTATAATCTTAAATTAAGATTATAAGTAGAATTTAAAGCAACATTTGGAGAAGAAGCTTGGAGGAAGAGAGAAGATGGATGCAGCGAAGATGAATCAGGCAATTCGAATTGCCAAGCTATATTATGAGTTACATTATAACCAGTTAGAAATTGCGGCACGAGAGGGAATTAGCAAGTCTTCTGTAAGCCGTATTTTAAAGAATGCGATGGACATGGGGATTATAGAAGTTCGGATTAAAGATTCTGTTTTGGCAAATGGGAATCTGGAGAATGAACTGATTGCCAGATTTCCGATTAAAAGGGCGATTATTGTGCCAGATTTGGTAGGTAATTCGCAGATATTAATGCAGGATGTCTGTGCGGCATTAGCAGAAGACCTCCCACGTTATATAAAAAATGATAGTGTCATTGGAGTAACATGGGGACATGCACTTGCAGTATTAGCCCAGCAGCTTCCAAAGATTAAGAGAAGCGGGGTATCTGTGATTCAGTTAACTGGAGGATTTTCCAGAGCGATTTTCGAATCGGGTGCTTTGGATGTGTTGAAAAGGTTTGTAGACAGTGTTGGAGGAACAGGTTATCAGATTCCAGCGCCGGCAATGGTGGCGGAATCTTCGATTGTTGAAGCTTTGAAAAAAGATCCACAGATTCATGAAATCCTTGAAATGGCGGAAGTGTGCCAGACAGCAATTTATTCCGTAGGTAACTTAGAACGTCCGTCCATTGTATATGAAATGGGACTTATTGATGAAAATGATTATAAAGACTTCAGCAGAAGAGGAGCAGTAGGAGACTGCTGTTCCCACTTTATAAAACAAAACGGGGAACTATTTGATAAAAAAATAGATGCCCGTGTTGTAGGGGCTTCCCTTGAAACGATTAAAAAGATTCCAAATAAGTTAGTTGTTGCCGTGGGAAAAGAAAAAGAGAAGATTATAACAGCGGCACTTCAAGGAGGACTGGTAGACAGTCTCTATATTGATGAGCCAACAGCAGAATTAATAGTAAGACATAATTAATTTACTATTTAATTCATTAGACAAACTACAGACAAAGACACCCGAGAAGAGAACCCATCTAGCTGGTTTGGAGTTTGAGCTGCCGATTGTGAATGAGAAGAATGAACCTGTCAATTTTGAAGTGATTTATCAGGTAACAGATTGATTTATTGATACATTTTCTTTTTTGAATGTGAGCAGAGATGATAATGAACATATTTATCTGGCAGTTGATGACAAGACAGGAGATGGTCTGTCTTATGATTGCAGTTATAATACGTTAAAAATTTCTTTTGGGAAAGAAGAAGATATGAATGTGCTGTACAAAAGATTTTGTCAGTATTATACTTATATACAGAAGGAACTGCGTAAAGAGGGGCATATGCTGACTGGCATGGGTATTAATCCCCGTTATGCAGTGAATCAGAATGTACCGGTAGTAAGTGAGCGGTATCGTATGTTATTTCATCACCTGTCTTCTTATAAAAAGTATGGCAACAGTATTCCATTTCATTCTTATCCGAATTTTGGACTGTTTTCGTGTGCAAGTCAGATTCAGCTTGATGTAGAAGAAGAGCAGGTAGTTCCAATGCTGAATACATTTACAAAGTTAGAACCGTTTAAGGCATTGATTTTAGCGAACTCCTTATGGGGAGAGAATGCGGAGATTTTATGTAGCAGGGATAACTTTTGGAGAAACAGTCTTCATGGCTTGAATCGCCATAATGTTGATATGTATAATGTTGTATTTGATACAACAGATGAAATTGTTCGATACATAAAGAGTATGAGCTTATACTGTGTAGAAAGAGAAGGGAAATATATTAATTTTTCACCAGTGGTTCTTAGTAAATATTTTTCCTCTGACCGGATAAAAGGGGAATACTTCGATGGAAATAGATATCGGGAAATCACATTCCATCCGGAGATTTCCGATTTGCAATATTTACGGTCATTTAAATTTGAAGATCTGACTTTCCGTGGGACAGTAGAGTTTCGAAGTGTATGTGAGCAGCCGGTAGGTGAAATTATGGCATCGGGAGCATTGCATGCTGGCCTTATGGAAAATATCGGAGAGCTTTCGGAATTTTTAGAGAAAGATACTTCCATCTATCATAATGGATATAATGCATCTGAGTTGAGAAGAACATTTCCTCAGGCCTTTATATGGAAGGGCGGAGAAACTTTTAAGTCCAGGCAGACAGATGGCAGAAGGAATGGAGAACGGAAAAACACTGGAGGATTACATCGAAGAGTATGGAGGAATGTAATGCTGCATATTGAAAATGAGTATATAAGAGAACATTTATTAGATGGTGTATTTGGAATTGAGATGGAAAGTCTGCGTGTTGTAGGAGATGGTATGCTTTCACAGACTGCACATCCTTTTCCGGGAGATGCACATATCGTCAGAGACTTCAGTGAAAACCAGATCGAAATTAATACAGGAGTAAATGAAAGCATCGAGGCGGCAATTAAAGAATTAGAAGGACATACCAGAAGAATTCAGGAAAAGTTAAAGACACTTCCAGAGCCAGAATTGCTGTGGCCATTTTCCAATCCTCCATATATTGGCGGGGAGAAAGATGTGCCGATTGCACAGTTTGATGGGAAAGATGCACATAAAACAGCGTATCGTGAATATCTTTCCGATAAATACGGACGTTATAAGATGACATTTTCGGGAAGCCATGTAAATTTTTCTTTTTCAGAAGATTTGTTAAAAGCAGATTTTGCTTTGCAGTCTGAGCCGGATTTTATGAAATATAAGAATAAATTGTATTTGGAGCTGGCACAGAAAATGGCTGTATATGGCTGGATTTTAGTGGCAGTTACGGCGGCCAGTCCGATTGTAGACAGTTCTTTTATGGAAAAAGGTGTCTATGGGAAAAGTATTTTTACAGGATTAAGTTCTGTAAGATGCAGTGAACTTGGTTACTGGAATGAATTTCCACCGACATTTGATTACAGCGATATTGATTCTTACGTGAATTCTATTGAAAAGTATGTTAAAAATGGCTTATTAAAAGCACCGTCAGAACTCTATTATCCTATTCGTTTAAAACCTGCAGGAGAAAATAATCTTATATCTTTGAGGAAGAATGGAATCAATCATATCGAACTTCGTATGTTTGATTTAAATCCTCTCACAGGAGCTGGAATTGATGCGAGAGATGTGAAGTTTGCACAGCTTTTAATGGTGTGGCTCGCAACGATGCCATCCTGGTATGTTTCCAAAAAGGATCAGGTAAATGCTGTGCAGAATTTTAAAAATGCGGCCCATTACGATTTAAAGACAGTAAAAATTGCCCGTACGGAAAAAAGAGCGCGGTCTATCGTACATGAGGCATTAAAAGTTATCGGATGGATGAAAGAGTTTTATCAAGGCCTGAAAATGGACGATGTTCAACAAATCTTAGATTTTGAATATGAGAAATTTGTTGATCCAGAGAAGAGATATGCATGGCAGGTTCGAAAACAATATCAGGAAAACTATGTAGAAAAAGGACTTGTATTAGCGAGACAAAAACAAAATATGACTGTTTAGAGATATTTAGATATGACTGGAATCTCAGAAATTTTATAATCAGATACTTGCGAAAGAAAATCAAAATAGCTCAAAATGGTCATAATACAATATATGAGGAGAGAAGAAAATCAATGTGTGAATTGTTTGGAGTAGATTCTGCAAAAAAGATACCGTTAAATGAGTTATTAAGAGAATTTTTTTCGGATGGAACAGAACATCCCCACGGTTGGGGTATGGCATTTTTTTATGGCAATGCTGTTTCTTTAGAAAAGCAGCCACAGTCTGCTGTGACAAGCAATTATTTAAAGCAGAGACTTCGTGCTAAAATAGAGACAGACAAGATGATTGCACATATCCGTCTTGCGACCAGGGGAACAATGGACTATGAAAATACACATCCGTTTGTTATGCGTGATAATTATGACCGCACCTGGACGTTAGCGCATAATGGAACAATATTTGAAAGTGAAGTACTTGAGCCATTTGTAGCAGCAGAAGACGGAGATACGGACAGCGAACGCATTTTGTGCTATATTATTGATCAGGTAAATGCAGCGCAGGATGAAAAGGGAGCGGCACTGACAAAAGAAGAACGTTTTGCGCTTCTTAATCGTATTATCCTGGAAATCGCGCCAGAGAATAAGCTGAATCTGCTTATTTTTGACGGAGAGATTATGTACGTTCATACTAATTATAAAGACAGCCTGTACCGTTGCCGTAAAGACACAGCAATCGTTATGGCAACTCGTCCTCTCGACCGTGATAAATGGAAGAACGTACCGATGAATCAGTTACTTGCCTATGAAGATGGGAAGCTTATTTATACGGGTACAAAACATGAGTATGAATTTGTAGACAGCGAAGAGAAGATGCATATGCTGTTTCTTGATTTTGCAAATCTTTAAAAATAACACAGAAAAGGAAGAAATATATGTTAAATCAATTTTCAAGAACCCAGCTTTTACTGGGGGAAGAAGCAATGGATAAATTAAAAAACTCCCATGTGGCAGTTTTTGGAATCGGCGGAGTTGGTGGTTATGTCTGCGAGGCATTAGCGCGAAGCGGAGTCGGTACATTTGACCTTATTGATGATGACAAAGTGTGTCTTACAAACTTAAATCGTCAGATTATTGCCACAAGAAAAACAGTTGGCAAATACAAAGTAGAAGTAATGAAGGAGCGTATTTTAGACATTAATCCTGATGCACAGGTCAATGTCCACCAATGCTTTTTCCTTCCAGAAAATGCAGATGATTTTCCATTTGATGAATATGATTATGTTGTTGATGCAGTCGATACTGTTACCGCAAAAATCGAGATTATTATGCAGGCGCAAAAGCACGGAACTCAGGTAATCAGCAGCATGGGAGCTGGCAACAAACTTGATCCGGCAGCCTTCCAAGTAGCCGACATTTACAAAACCAAAATGTGTCCACTTGCAAAAGTAATGCGTCGCGAACTGAAAAAGCGAGGTGTAAAAAAACTGAAAGTTGTTTACTCCGAAGAAAAGCCAACACGTCCAATCGAAGATATGTCCATAAGCTGCAGAACAAATTGTATCTGCCCTCCGGGAGCGGAGCATAAATGTACGGAACGACGCGATATTCCGGGAAGCGTAGCTTTTGTACCATCTGTGGCAGGGCTTATTATCGCAGGGGAAGTTGTGAAGGATATTGCTGGGAAATAGGATTTTGCCAGAGAATTTTTTAAACACGCTCTAGAATCATTGGGGCATTTATTTAGGAAATCAGGCGGGAATTGTGGGGGTTTCTAAACGTTAAAAGCACAAAGAAATGAAGAACATAGTTTTCAAAGATTGCGGAACACCGTCAAAAGCTATATTGAGAAAAATAATTGGGAATGTGAGGTATATCCATCACCATTTGCGGTTTTTTTAAATAAAGATGAAAAAATATATGTGGAGCCAGATATCAGTGTCATTTGTGATAAAGATAAATTAAATGACAGGGGCTGTGTAGGTGCCCCGGATTTTGTAATCGAAGTTGTTTCAAAGTCTAGCAGGAAGATGGATTATATAACAAAGAATGCATTATATTCGGATGCCGGTGTAAGAGAATATTGGATTGTTGATCCTGAAAAGGAGCGAACAACGATTTACTATTACGAGCAGGATGAAGCACCGATGATAAGCCTATTTACTCAGACGATTCAAAGTGGGATTTATGAAGGATTGGAGATTAATATATCGGAATTGTTGAAGTAGATAGCATTCTGTAATAACAAGTGGAATGTATAGATTAGGAAAATCCAAAATGTAGCGGTTAAAAGAAAGTTTCAAAATTAAACTAACCTTTACATTCCAATATGTTATTACTATAAATTCATATTATAGAAGAAAATAATTGAGATGACAATATATTTATGATTCTAATTGATGTTAATATAGAAAGAAAAATATTATTCCAGTTAGATTAATGTTGCAAAATGCTGAGATAGATGCTATAATGAAGCTACAATCTTGGTGAAAGGTAAAGTGTAGTCTATTAATAAGATTTTTGTCTATGTAGAGGTAATAAAAATTGTCGACCAGTAATGATGTGAAAATATAGGAAGGTCGACAATGGGATAAATATAGGCTGAGAGCGAAATTATAATAAAAATATGGATATAAGATGAGGAGAATAGAAAGAGGTCGACAGAAAAAGAAGAAAGCCTATAGATGATATAATGGTAGTTGGAGGACGGGAATTAATAGATACATTATGGAATGTAAATCTATCTGAAATGGTATTCTATAAGATTCATTAGAAAGAATTAATAGATACATTATGGAATGTAAATCCATATAATACAAGTCGAAAAGTTAGAACAGAAATTGAATTAATAGATACATTATGGAATGTAAATGACATAGATAAATATGCGTTAGATTTTATGGGAGAAGAATTAATAGATACATTATGGAATGTAAATTTTGTTGCAAAACTTAAAAGACCATCACTTTTGGCAGAATTAATAGATACATTATGGAATGTAAATATTAGTGAAATGAACAAAGAACAGCTTATGAGGTTTGGAATTAATAGATACATTATGGAATGTAAATACAGAATTTTGGTATGTAAAAATGAAATATGCATTGGAATTAATAGATACATTATGGAATGTAAATTTGTAAATGTAAAGGATTTTAGTTGTATTCGTATTAAGAATTAATAGATACATTATGGAATGTAAATGCATCTGCTTTTGAACCTTTGAAATAATCTGCTTTTGGAATTAATAGATACATTATGGAATGTAAATCAGTAGGGGGAGGGTTAACAAAAGGTTTGACTCTCGAATTAATAGATACATTATGGAATGTAAATACTCTAGAGGATGTAATAGAGCAAACAGGAACAACTGAATTAATAGATACATTATGGAATGTAAATCAAATGTTCGCATTAATTGTAGAAGAGTTAGAAGAAGAATTAATAGATACATTATGGAATGTAAATCTGATAATTCAGAGATTGAAGAAGACGAAGAAAAGGAATTAATAGATACATTATGGAATGTAAATATTAGATATACCGTAGACATGAGCAGAGAAACAAGAATTAATAGATACATTATGGAATGTAAATGAAGGAACACCGTACCCGTTTATCTACCTTGCAGATGAATTAATAGATACATTATGGAATGTAAATGCGTTTGATAGTGTTTCATCTGTAGGAATTAAGGCGAATTAATAGATACATTATGGAATGTAAATACGAGTAAAAAGGTTGAAGAGACTAAGAAAACTCCGAATTAATAGATACATTATGGAATGTAAATGTAAACAGTGCTACTTTTGCTCCTGCCCCTCCCTGGAATTAATAGATACATTATGGAATGTAAATTCATATTTGTTTGAAATATTATTGATGATATGTGTCGAATTAATAGATACATTATGGAATGTAAATGGAATTTTCTCAATCGCATCGCCTACGAAGTACTCAGAATTAATAGATACATTATGGAATGTAAATGACGATAAGCGTGGCGGCACAGATGTACATGACAACGAATTAATAGATACATTATGGAATGTAAATCGGTTACGATATTGCTATTAGTAAATTCTGCCACGTGAATTAATAGATACATTATGGAATGTAAATTTTGAGGATTTGCAGGACGTAAGAAAAGAAATCAGAATTAATAGATACATTATGGAATGTAAATCCTGACACGCTGAAACCAGTATGCTCAGCTATCTTGCGAATTAATAGATACATTATGGAATGTAAATTGATTTCTTTCTTGGTCATTTTCCCCGGTTCTCCTCCGAATTAATAGATACATTATGGAATGTAAATAAACCTACCGCACCTGAGTGTTTCCGGCGGAAAAGCGAATTAATAGATACATTATGGAATGTAAATACCATTCTCCATTCAATACGGTGAAAACGTGAAACAAGAATTAATAGATACATTATGGAATGTAAATATGCTCTTTTCATAATGTTTGATAAATTGTATTTTGAATTAATAGATACATTATGGAATGTAAATATCATGGATGGAAAATATTTTAGCGTGATAAAAAAGGAATTAATAGATACATTATGGAATGTAAATGAAGGAACTCTTAACGCAATATGCTGTCAGTCAAGGAATTAATAGATACATTATGGAATGTAAATACGTTAGAGTTTACAATGCCGTTTGACACATCACGAATTAATAGATACATTATGGAATGTAAATTTATTATCTTATAGCATTGATTCATACGGATATAAAAGAATTAATAGATACATTATGGAATGTAAATCTGATTCTCAGACAAAGAGTGCTGCAACAACAGCAGCGAATTAATAGATACATTATGGAATGTAAATACCACAAACATCAGCGTCAATTCAGAACAGCTTGATGAATTAATAGATACATTATGGAATGTAAATCGAAGACCGTATTAAGAACCTTGAGAGCAACATGGTAGAATTAATAGATACATTATGGAATGTAAATTCTTATGACGTTTCTTGTAATCAAATACCGTTTTAGAATTAATAGATACATTATGGAATGTAAATGCAGTAAACAGACTCAATTAAGAGTTGCCACCAGTGAATTAATAGATACATTATGGAATGTAAATACTGCTCCACCAATCAGTGCTGTAATCGTGCATGTTGAATTAATAGATACATTATGGAATGTAAATCACAAAAAGCCGCAAAGAGATTTCCATGTATACGAGAATTAATAGATACATTATGGAATGTAAATAACTGTTTATTCTCGTTGTACTGTCGGAAGCAATATTGAATTAATAGATACATTATGGAATGTAAATGATAAACCAATTTGCTTATTATAAGCCCACATGCGAATTAATAGATACATTATGGAATGTAAATCTTATCTGCGCAATCCGGGGCGAAGCGATTGCTGTTCGAATTAATAGATACATTATGGAATGTAAATGCAGTAGAGTTTGCTTCTAGTCTGGTAACTCCATGAATTAATAGATACATTATGGAATGTAAATTTTGTTTTAAATAAGGGCAAACACACATGGAAAGAGGAATTAATAGATACATTATGGAATGTAAATTTCTTTATCAAAAGGATACCAGATTTTATATTGCGAATTAATAGATACATTATGGAATGTAAATTATGTGGATAAGGTTTGCTTTCATAGAGAAGGTAGCCGGAATTAATAGATACATTATGGAATGTAAATGGAATTAACTTCATATGTCCCACGGTCTTCAGTCTTGAATTAATAGATACATTATGGAATGTAAATGATGATGTATTTGTTTTTTTTGTAAGCTGATTTAATGAATTAATAGATACATTATGGAATGTAAATAAAGAATATCTGCAAAAAATACGCTATATTGCAGAGAATTAATAGATACATTATGGAATGTAAATCCACTTACTACATCACTCACCGTTCCTTCTTTCTCAGAATTAATAGATACATTATGGAATGTAAAAGATAGAACATAATAGTAAAGAATAAATTATTAAAGATGTTTATAATCCTTTAGAAAACTAAGCGAGAATTCTCGGTAGTTTAATTACCGAGATAAAAGTGTTTGTTTTTGTATATAGCTGAATGCGTTTTTTGAAAACAAAAATATGTTCGAAAAAATATTGACTATATAGTAAAATAATGGTATATCTATATGTATAAAATAAAGTCAGATATATTTTATCCTCTTACAGCAAGAAGACTCCGACCTCTAAGGTGGGAGATGAATTGTGTCTGCTACCTGCTTGATAGAGCATCCTGATTATAGTATAGTATCTTTAGTCGGATAATAAAAAATT
>OGQT01002472.1_pt1 | contig 13042 bp, 8 predicted proteins | sample 1553261 | NCBI WGS metagenome assembly OGQT01 (sample SAMEA2579992, study PRJEB22360) | human gut metagenome | biome: human gut; feature: human-associated habitat; material: faeces | place: Denmark | collected 2008/2010
GAGCCGGCCTCGATCTTTTCTGCGGCCATCTCGTTGAAGTTGGGGAACTGGTTTGTGCCGAGCAGAATCTCTTTACGGCGTGCCATGTCGTCATGGCGCTTGGCGCACGATGCGTTCACGGCTTTCTGTACCTCGCCAGAGTTGACGCAGGCGAAGAAACCTCCCTTATCGTCGATGTCGAGGAAGAGTTTCCAGGCCTCCTGGGCCAGCGATACGGTCAGTGTCTCCACATAATATGAACCGCCGGCGGGGTCGGCAACCTTGTCGAGGTGGCTCTCCTCTTTGAGCAGGAACTGCTGGTTGCGGGCGATGCGCTCAGAGAATTCATCGGGGCGCTTGTAGGGGAGGTCGAACGGAGTGACGGTGATAGAGTCGACACCGGCCAGGGCGGCCGACATTGCCTCGGTCTGCGAGCGCAGAAGGTTCACATGTGCGTCGTAGAGGGTCTGGTTGAAACGCGAGGTCGTGGCGTGGCAGGCCATCTTGCATGCGTCGTCAGCGGCGCCGTACTGGCGTGCGATCTGAGCCCACATCATGCGGGCGGCACGGAATTTGGCCAGCTCCATGAAGTAGTTCGACGACACGCCCATGTTGAACTTGATGCGGGCGGCCACCTCGTCGGCGCTGACGCCGGCCTCGGTGAGCAGTGTCATCCACTGTGCGCCCCATGCCAGGGCGTAGCCGAGTTCCTGGAATATATATGCGCCTGCGTTGTTGAACGCATCGGCATCAACCGAGAGTACCTTGAGGGCAGGCACATCCTTTACGGTCTCGATAAGGGTCTTTGCAGTCTCGGCGATGGCGGCGGGATTGATCTCCTTGCCGTGGCGGAACGCGGGCTTGAGCGGATTGTAGTCGATAGAGCCGCGGAATGTCTTCTCTGCGCCTTTCTCCTTCAGCACCTCAACGAGCGCTTTGGCCAGGTCGAGGGCGCATTTGGGGCATCCGGTGAAGTTTACTTCCACAGCGGCGAGGTCGATGCCGTCAAGCAGGGCGGCCACGATCTCTTTAGTGGGTTCCTTGACGGTGAAACCGAGCGAGTTCACCCCTTTTTCAAGCACCTCACGAGCTTTGGCGTTGGCCTCGGCGGGGTCGGTGTCGAGAATCTCCTGACGGGTAAGCCAGTGGTTGTTGTCGCGTGTGCCGCGGATGTAGGGGTATTCGCCGGGGAGCGAGTTCAGGGTCTTGAAGTCCTCGATGTCCTTGCGCATGTACATCGGCTGAACATTGAATCCTTCGTTTGTGCGCCATACGAGTTTTTTCTCGAAAGGCACGCCTTTGAGGTCAGCGTCGACCTTTGCCCGCCATGTGTCGTAGTCGATGGACGGGAATTGGGCAAACAGCTTCTCTTTTTTATTATCTGCCATGATAATTTATTGTGTTTGGTTGTTTCTTCATGGTCGGAAACCCGGCGTTGCCGCGGTTCCTATTGGGTAAATCTTGTGTGCAAATATACAAAATCAATAAATTATGCCAAAATTACGCCCGAAAAATCGCGTCTTTCAAGCGAATTTTCGGGCGTTAACTAAAATTTCATGCTCTTAAGCATGTCATGACTCGTTTTTTGCGGTGGCTGTGCGGTGGTGCGCGCGCCATTTGCGGCGCACTATGTCACGCGCCGCCAACAGAAGTCCCTGGAAAAGATAAATCAGCACGAGAATCCCGGCAACGATACCCGTGGCCCTGAAGAAAAAGCCGCGGCTGTCGTCGTTCGCGAGCCGTTCGGTGACTGCCATGGGGTCTTCTTCGGAACCGTCGCCGACAAGCGAGCTGAGCGTGGCTTTTGCCACGACATGACCGTCATTTACCAGGACGAGCGACATTATGCCGCGGGAGAGTTCCTTGAGTTCGGTGTCTTCGGCCGAATAGCAGGGGTAAGAGGCCATTGAGACATCTTTCCACCGCTCTATACCTTTGCGGCCTGTGCCGAGCAACGCCATCATGGCGATGCCGCTGCTGTCGGCAGCTGCATGCAGTTCGTTCAGGAAATAGGTGTAGGATATGTCGGCCCTTCCGGGTTCGGGAATCACGCATATCAGCAGTTTTCCCTCGGCGGGGAGCACGTCGGCGGTTATGTCATCGCCGTCCTCGTCAAGTATATGCAGCGAGTGGCTGTGGGTGGCTGCGGCAGGTTCGATGCGGTCTACATACGTCCAGTCGTTGCCCGGCAGGCTGTAGGCGTCGAATGTCTCGCGGTTTCCGTCCTTCTCGTAAATGAACTTTATGTCGTCGGTTTCGTCGTCGGTCTTTACAAGTTCTTTCCCGGGAGCGAACGGCCTGAAATCGACCAGAGGCTGCATGTTGTAGCCCACAAGGCTCACGCCTATCAGGTAAAGGGCCGCGATGATCTCCACGAGCCACTGTATCGGGGCCCTGAACAGGGGTTTGCCCACTGCGGCGCCTTTTACTATAAGGAACACCAGCGCGGCTACAGCCTGGATGAATTTTTTCTTCACGAACGTGGCCGTTTTTGAGATTACCCAGAAGTCGCCGAAACAGCCACAGTCGCTCACCGGATTTGCAATGGCGATATATGCCGTGAGCGGGAGCATGACCGCCTGCATCACGGTAAGCGCCCAGGGCGCTACACGACGGCAGCATCCGGTGGCCAGTAGCAGGCCGAAGATGAACTCGTACAGGCACACCAGCACCGCGCCGGTAAGCACTATCGAGCGCGGTATGGCCATGCCGAACGCCGCGAGATAATCTTCGAGCTTGAAGACGAATCCCCACGGGTCGATGGCCTTCACCATCCCCGACATTACGAACAGTCCGCCCACTGCCACGCGCAGTATCCACACTGCCACGCGGGTGCTAAGGCGCCGTTCTGCGGCGGGGTTATTCGCCGAGTTTGATGAGTGCGAAGACTGCATAGTTGATCATGTCGCGGTAATTTGCCTCGACACCCTCGGAGACTTTGGCCACGCCGTTGTGATCCTCAATCTCTTTGGTGCGCATTATCTTCATCAGTATCAGGTCGGTGAACGAGCTGACCCGCATCTTGCGCCACGCCTCGCCATAGTCGTGGTTCTTGTCGAGCATCAGGCGCCGGGTGGAGTCTATCTCTTCATCGTAGAGTCGCAGTGCCTCTTCAGGCGAGATGTCTTTTGTCGAGGCGAATCCCAGGCGGCACTGTATCAGCGCCACTATGCCGTAGTTCACAATGGCTATGAAACCGTCGGTGATGTTCTCATCGGTCACGCGGGCTGTGGCCCCGTTCTCGAGGGTGCGGATGCGGTCGGCCTTGATGAGAATCTGATCTGTCACGGCCGAGGGGCGCATAAGGCGCCATGACGCGCCGTAATCCTTGAGTTTGGCCTCGAATAACCGGCGGCATCTGCCGGTGGCCTCATTGAACTGCTCTATTGTTGATGGCATGGTGCTGTGTCTTGTATTCTGAATGTGATGTTAACTGGGAATGTCAGTCTTTCGGTGCCCCGGCCAGTGCTGTCAGGCGCGGCGCATCCACAAGGTATTTCACCGTGGCCTCGCGGATAATGGCAGGTGTCATGGCGGTGGCGGCCTCGACCTGACGGGTATAGCTGTCGCCGGTCACGCCCAGGGCATCCAGGTTTATGTGGAAATCAAGCATCGAGAAAGGGGAGTCGAGCACCGACGCCAGCGATGACAGCAGCAGGCGGCGTATGCCTGTGATCTCCTCTTCGGGCATCAGCGTTTCGGCGAGGCGCGCGATTTCCGTCTCGGTCTCGCGCAGCACGTCGTTCACATGACTGTTGTCGGTCTGGCATTCGATGTTTATGAATGTGCCTTCGAGGCGGGGAGTGGGGAAGGCCGAGATTCCGTAAGTGTACCCTTTGTCCTCGCGAATGTTGGCCATCAGGCGCGACCCGAAATATCCGCCGAGCGCTATGGTGGCCAGGCGCATGTTCTCGTAGTCGGGAGCGGTGCGCGGCAGGGTGGGGATGGCGATGCGGATGGCTGTCTGCATCGAGTCGGGCATCAGACGCAGGCTCCGGTCGCCGGCGGGATCGTATTCAGGAGCAATCACACGGCGGGCTATGCCGTTGTGGGCGGTGTAATCTGTCTGTCCGAAACACTTTTCTACAAGTCCGAGCAGTTCGTCAGTAATCTGCCCGGCAAGATAAATGGTAGGCGGCGTGCCCAGGAAAGCACGGGCGTGCAGTCGGCGTATGTCGTCGGCGCTGACAGAGAGGAAATCCGCGCCGGTGAGCACTCTCGCTGCCGGATGTCGCGGTCCGTAGGCCAATATGTTTATCTCTTCAGATGCGGCGTTGCTTACCTTCTTACGGCTCAGGTCGGTAGCGGCAGCGATTTTTTTGCATTGCGTGCCGGTGGCCTCAGGCGTCAGTGCCGGTCGGGTGAGTATGTCGGCGAACACAGGTATGGTTTCCTGCGCGCGTGAGTTGAGTCCGTAGAGCGTTGAGACACAATTATGGCGCCCGGCGTTGAAACTGGTCCAGGCACCGTTGTATTCGAGTGTCTCGGCAATTGCGGCTCCAGACATGCTCTGCGTGCCCTCGCTGAGTGTGCCGGTGAGGACGGGGTACAGTTCGGGGCGGTCGATGTCGAGTTTTCCCCCGCCATGTATCACTGTGATGCGGCTCACGGGCTGACTCCCGGCGTCAAGTATGGCCAGCCGCACACCGTTTGGCAGTGTCTGGCGGCGGAGCGGTGGAAGTTTCATTCCTGACAGCTCGGTCACTCCCGGGGGCGTGGTGCGGTCGAGTGTTGTCATGGCTCAGGGTTCTCAAGCATCCTGACGGCGGCCTCAAGGTCGGCCGGGGTGTCTATCCCCACGGTGGCGTAGTCGCTTTCTGCCGTCATTATGGTGTATCCGTTCTGCAGCCACCGCATCTGTTCGAGGCTCTCGGCTGTTTCAAGCGGTGCGGGGTCGAGCCGGGCAATCTCTTGCAGGATGTGGCCGCGGTAGGCGTACATGCCGATATGCGTGAGGTAGCGGTGCCGTGCGGGCCATTCCTCGGGGTCGACGCCGCGCAGGTAGGGGATGACCGAACGGCTGAAGGTCATGGCGCGTCCGCGCAGGTCGGTCTCGACTTTCGGTGTGTTCGGATTGGCGAGTTCGGCGTATGGGCGCCCGGGAGCGAACGGCCTTACGAGTGTGGCGATGTCGGCGTCGGGGTTGTCGAAACATGCCATGAGCTGGCGTATCTGTTCGGGGTGGATCAGCGGCTCGTCTCCCTGAACGTTCACAATCACGGTGTTGTCAGGGGTAGCTTGTCCTTCGGCCACCAGTTTCTCATAGGCCTCAAGGCAACGGTCGGTGCCGCTGCGGTGGTCGGTGCGGGTCATTATGGCCTTTCCGCCGAACTGTGTCACTGCATCATATATGCGGGCATCGTCGGTGGCGACATAGACGTCGCTGACGGCCTCGCTCACGCGGCGGCACACGCGTTCAATCACTGTCATGCCTGCCAGGTCGGCGAGCGGCCGGGGAAACGGCTCGACGCCCATCGGGCCGGTATTATCGCTATGAATCTCAGGTTGTTCTCCATGTGGATCATTCTACGGCAAAGCCGGCGGCGCCGGCGCCGAGCAATATTTTCTCTTCTTCTGGGGTGAAACTGCCGCGTGCCACGATGTGGTGCCGGTGACCGTTGCCGTTCACGGCCTCTACGATTCCGGTGAAGCGGTCGAGTGTGGCGGTGTCGCCGCTGACGGGCACGGTAATGTAATCGATGTCAAGCGGTTTAGGGGCCAGCGCCTCGTCGGGTGTCAGGCAGTCGGCACCGATTATGGCGTGGGCGCCGAGCTGTTCGCGTGCGGCGCGCACGATGTCGGGATTGGCGGTCGACAGGTGCAGACCGGTAATCTTCAGCTCGTCGACAAGCGCCGGACGGTCTACGAGAGTCATAATTATCTCAAACTCTGATGATTCCGCAGTTGTATCGTCGGGGCGTGCGCTGTCGTTGCTGTTGGCGCGGCATTCGTCGGCCACGGCCGTGGCTATGGCGCGTGCGGTGTCGTCATCGGTGTCTGCAGGGATGACGGTCTGTATCCAGCGGTAGCCGTCAGCTATCGCCTTGCGTGCCTGTGCGGCGGCCTCGGCCGTATCGGCTGATGCTTTGAGTATATACTGTTTCATCGGTAAGTGATGTGCGCAATTAGCCACAAAGTTAATTATTTTTTTGCGAAAGTGAGCTTCTTCAGGCGAAATTTCAACCTGATTTGTGGCCGTCGGGTTTATTATCGCACGGAATTGACCGATTCTATGAAAAATTTATGCGGTTTTGGCTCAGTTATCGGTTGCAAATTGTAGTCTGAATCAGATTTTAGTGGTCAAAAATTGTTTAGATGTGAAATTTTTGAGTAACTTTGCACCCTAAATCAGAGAATATCGAAAAAATATGAAGATTGATTCTGTAAATCTTGATGCGATTTTCGAGACGAGCTGGGAAGTTTGTAACAAAATAGGTGGAATATACACCGTTTTGTCATCAAAAGCCCTCACATTGCAAAATCTTTATAAAGACAAGACCATTTTTATCGGTCCTGATGTGTGGGATGAAGAGAATCCCTGTCCCTATTTCAGCGAAGTGCCTTCTCTGCTTATGCCCTGGAAGAAGAAAGCCAACCTTCCCTACGGCATATCGGTGCGCACAGGTCGCTGGAACATACCCGGCAAGCCCATTGTGGTACTGGTGAAGTTCCAGGGCGTATATGAAATAAAAGACTATTTCTATGGAGAGATGTGGCAGCGCTACGGTGTGGACTCGCTCCATGGCTATGGCGACTATGACGAGGGATGCTGTTTCGCTCTGGCGGCCGGCATCGTCATCGAAAGCATCTGCAATTTCAAGCGTTTCAGATACAAGAACGTAATCGCCCATTTCGATGAATGGACAACCGGCATGGGGCTGCTTTACACCGCCTGGAAACTGCCGACGGTAGCCACCATCTTCACTACCCACGCCACATCGATAGGCCGCTCGATCTGCGGCAACGGCAAACCGCTCTACGATTATCTGCCCGGATACAACGGCGACCAGATGGCGCGCGAGCTCAACATGGAGTCGAAACACTCGCTTGAAAAGGCCGCCGCCCACAATGCCGACTGTTTCACCACCGTGTCTGATGTTACCGCCGCCGAGTGCGAGCAGTTACTTGACATACGTCCGCAGGTGGTTACGCCCAACGGTTTCCAGCCTGAGTTCGTGCCCGTAAAGGGGAAGGCGAAAAAGGCCCGTTCGGTGGCCCGCGAGGCGATGCTCAACGTAGGCTCGAAGATGTCGGGTCAGCCCCTGGGCGACGACACATTTATAATCGCCACCTCAGGCCGTTGCGAATATCGCAACAAGGGAATCGATGTGTTCCTCGATGCCGCGAAAAAACTTGAGCAGGCTGATGTGAAAGGGAATCTGCTCCTATATATATTGGTTCCGGCATGGACCGGTGCCCCCAAGCAGGAACTCAAAGACGCGCTTGCGGCCGACAAATATATGCCTGTGCCCGATCCGGCATCGACGCATACCGTGCAGAATCCCGGCGGAGAAGATGCCATTCTGGGCCGCATGCACCAGCTCGGGCTGGGCGCCAACAGCGGCTCTAACGTGCAGGTGATTTATGTTCCCTGCTATCTCAACGGCGACGACGGAATTTTCAACCTCACATATTACGACATGCTGGCCGGTTTTGACGCCACAGCCTTCCCATCGTACTACGAGCCTTGGGGATACACACCGCTTGAATCGGTGGCGTTCGGCGTGCCTACGGTCACGACATCGCTCTCGGGTTTCGGCCAGTGGGTGCGTTCGGTAAACCGCGACAGTTTCGACACCGGCGGCGTGGAGGTGATAGAGCGCAACGACTCGAATTACGGCGAGGTTGTCGACCGTCTGGCACAGGCGATGCTTGACCTCGTGTCGGCATCGGAAGACCGCCGCGCGGCCATATCGAAAGCCGCTCACGAGACCGCATCGAAGGCCGAGTGGGACTATTTCGTGACCTACTACATTGACGCTTTCCGGGTGGCTCTCGACAATGCCGAGAAACGCTCTTCAAATCTGAAATAATAATAAGAAAAGCAATATCTTACTCACAATACAAGAAATGAAACTTCAAGTCAGCAACAGTAATGCCGCCGTATGGCGCGACATTACGGTCAAATCAGACCTTCCCTCGAAGCTCAAACCCCTCGAGGAGCTCGCCAAAAACCTCTGGTGGGTGTGGAACTCTGAGGCAAAAGCCCTGTTCCGCGACCTTAACCCCGACCTCTGGCGCAATACAGGTGAGAATCCCGTGATGGTGCTCCAGCAGCTCTCTTCAGAGCGTCTGGCCGAGGTCATCGCCGACAAGGCCATGATGGCCCGCATCGACAAGGTCTATGGCAAATTCAAGGAATACATGGCAAAGCCGATGCGCTCAGACATCCCCTCGGTGGCTTACTTCTCGATGGAGTACGGTCTGTGCAACGCCCTGAAGATCTATTCGGGCGGTCTCGGTGTTCTTGCCGGTGACTATATCAAGGAGGCATCCGATTCGTGCGTGCCCATGACCGCCGTAGGTTTCCTTTACCGTTACGGCTACTTCACACAGTCTCTGTCGGTCGACGGCCAGCAGATCGCCAACTACGAGGCCCAGAACTTCAACCAGCTCCCCATCGAGCAGGTAATGGAGGATAACGGCCGTCCGATGATTCTCGAGGTTCCTTACCCCGGCCGTACCATCTACAGCCACGTATGGCGCGTGAACGTGGGCCGCATGAACCTCTACCTGATGGATACCGATTTCGAGATGAACTCTGAGTTCGACCGTCCCATCACCCACCAGCTCTATGGCGGCGACTGGGAGAACCGTATCAAGCAGGAGTATCTGCTCGGTATCGGCGGTGTGCTCATGCTCAAGAAACTCGGTATCAAGTCTGAGCTCTTCCACTGCAACGAGGGTCACGCCGCCCTGCTCAACCTGCAGCGTCTGGTTGACTACGTGCAGGAGAAGCACCTCGACTTCCAGGTGGCTCTCGAGCTGGTGCGCGCATCGAGCCTCTACACCGTACACACCCCCGTCCCCGCAGGTCACGACTACTTCGACGAGGGTCTGTTCGGCAAATACATGGGCGAGTACCCCGCCAAGTTGGGCATCTCGTGGAACGACCTGATGAACATGGGCCGCGAGAACCCCAACACCAACGAGCGTTTCTCGATGAGCGTGTTCGCCCTCAACACCTGCCAGGAGGCAAACGGCGTTAGCTGGCTCCACGGCGAGGTGTCGAAGAAGATGTTCGCCGGAATCTGGAAAGGCTATGACTGGGCCGAGAGCCATGTAGGCTACGTGACCAACGGTGTGCACATGCCCACCTGGGCCGCATCAGAGTGGAAAGAGTTCTACAACGAGAAACTCGGCCATGCCGTGTTCGAGCATGCCGACGATCCCAAGTGCTGGGCTCCCATCCTGAAATGCACCGACCAGGAGATCTGGAACATGCGCATGACGATGAAGAACAAGTTCATCAACTTCGTAAAGCGTGACTTCAAGGAGAAATGGCTCGCAAACCAGGGTGATCCCTCGGCCGTGATGAGCATCGTCGACAAGATCAACCCCAACGCCCTGATCATCGGTTTCGCCCGCCGTTTCGCCACTTACAAACGCGCGCACCTGCTGTTCACCGACCTTGACCGTCTCTCGAAGATTGTCAACAACGAGCAGTTCCCCGTGCAGTTCGTGTTCTCGGGCAAGGCTCACCCCGCCGACGGCGCAGGCCAGGGCCTGATCAAGCGCATCATGGAGATTTCGCGCATGCCGCAGTTCCTGGGCAAGATCATCTTCCTCGAAGACTACAACATGATCGTGGCCAAGCGTCTTGTGACCGGTGTCGACATCTGGCTGAACACCCCGACACGTCCCCTTGAGGCATCGGGTACATCGGGCGAGAAAGCCGAGATGAACGGCGTGCTCAACTTCTCTGTGCTCGACGGCTGGTGGTACGAAGGTTACCGTTTCGACGAGAAAGCCGGCTGGGCCCTCACCGACAAGCGCACCTACACCGACCAGGCTCAGCAGGACAAGCTCGATGCCGCCACCATCTACTCGATGCTCGAGAACGAGATCGTGCCTCTCTACTACGCCAAGAACTCGCAGGGCTATTCGCCCGAGTGGGTGCAGTACATCAAGCGCTCGATTGCAAACATCGCTCCGCACTTCACCATGAAGCGCATGATCGAGGACTATATCCACCGTTTCTACAACAAGGAGGCCGCCCGCACCGAGAAACTCTGCGCCAAAGACTACGCTCTGGCCAAAGAGATCGTTGCCTGGAAAGAGAAAGTGGCCGCCGCATGGGATGGCATCAAGGTCTTTGACATCGAGCAGAGCGATGCCGCCAACTCAGTGGCCGGCGAGGACTTCAACGTCCGTGCCATCGTTGACACCAACGGCCTGGGCAAAGACCTCGGTCTGGAGCAGGTGATCTACAAGATCGAGAATGGCGAGGCCAAGTTCTTCGGCACCCGCCAGTTCGACGTCATCAAGCAGGAGGGCAACGTGCTCACATATCAGCTCAACTCCAAGCTCACAGACGCAGGCGTGTTCCGTTTCGGTTACCGTCTCTATCCCAAGAACGCCAATCTGCCCCACCGCATGGACTTCGCCTTCGTGCGCTGGATCTGATAACCCCCGTCAATTATTGAATGTCATGATACCATGACATTCAATAAACAATAAAACCGCCAGGCCATGTGGCCCGGCGGTTTTATTGTTTATTGAGTATTCAGAGAAATTAAATCTTGTCTGATCCGATTACCTTTATTGCGGGGTTGATTTCGAGCAGTTGCCTGACCATGCCGTCGCGGTCGCGCGGCGAGATCTCTATGGGCATGGCGCTCTTGAGCACACTGCGGTCGGTGAACTTTATCGACAGGCGCCGCGTCGACAGACATGGTCCCGCCAGCACACCGCGGCAATATCTAACCTCCTTTATCTTCGCGATCGGCAACCGGGTGGGGCGGAAAAACTGATATACCACCAGCCTGTCACCCTCGATGGCGTACCATGTGCCGGCCATCGCCACCCAGAACAGTCCCCCGATAAGGATGCCATATAGCACCGACAGCCATACCGTGCCGCCAATCGCCGCCACCACAAGTATGGTCATTGTAAAAATCACGATGGCTATCAGCCACCAGTCAATACGGGATCGGTATACGGTCTTCTGCATCATAACTTTGTCATATTTTGTAGCGCACTCAGCGTAATCGCAGGTTTGCCTTGCAAATATACGGCAATTATTTGAGTAAATCAGACAAATGGCAGACAGGATACAGCCGTAACTTTGCATTGTCAAATAAAAACATCGTGTAGTTTACGCTGTATTGGAGAAACGTCGCACTTACCGCGACTATACCGACTGTCAGGTGAGCGATCGGATTCTGTTCAAACTGATTGACGCTGCGTTCAAGGCACCGACCAACAATCACCTCCGGCAGATGGAATTCAGGTCAGCATTTATGTAATTTTGGCAAGCACTACCGTGAAATCGGTATGTCGCATGCAGTGGAAATGCCGTAACTTTGTATCGCTTAAGAAAGCATGATAGAAATCAGATGAATTGCAATTATTGAGTGGAGGGCGTTGCAGAACTCGGCTTTTGCCTAATTCGTAGGGGGACATTGCTTTGCGATGTCTTGCTGGTTATCAACGAGATAATCTGACATGCCAAAGGCATATCCCCTACAATTCGACGAGTCTTGCAACACCCTCTTTTTGTTTTAGACAATCTCTTGATATTAAAGGAGTCTGTAGTAGCTATGCCTATTCTTACGAGTCATTCGGGTTCTTCATGATAACAATTATAATTGGGAGAATTCAATAAATTTCTATTCAAAATAATATGCTTTGAATGAGTCATGGAGTTGCGGGAATGCCGCCGCTCTACCGTAAATCGAGTCACCGGTTTCGACCGGAAAGACTTAACAGCTAACTCATACTGCTGGTACTATCTGGAATTCCTAAATATCAGGTGCGGGATTTTTGGTAAGCCGTCCGGTAATTTTTATATCTGATGTATTGTGGTTTTGTATTAAATTTGCAGATGTGAGATTTCACGTTTGCATTAAACCAATCCTTTTTGAGACCAATCACATACTTAATATGGAAAAGAAGAAAAAGAAACGGCACAGACCTCTGCTTTTGACACTCAGACGGTGTCTGGCGGTACTTAGTATCGTGGCCGTGACATTGCTGTTTGTGGATTTCTCCGGACTGGCTCACCGTTGGCTCGGCTGGATGGCCAAAATCCAGTTCCTGCCCGCTGTGCTTTCGCTTAATGTTGTGGTGATTGTGGCGCTTGTGGCTGCCACACTGCTCTTCGGCCGCGTGTACTGCTCGGTGATTTGCCCGTTGGGCATTATGCAGGACGGTTTCGCATGGTTCGGAAAGAAAAGCCGCCGCAACCGCTATTCCTGGTCACCGGCGAAGAATCTGCTCAGATATGTGATGCTTGCCGTGATGGTTGTGGCTATCGTCGCCGGCGTCAGCGCCATTGTGGTGTTGCTGGCGCCGTACAGTGCCTACGGCCGCATAGCCCAGAGCCTGTTCGCTCCCGTATGGGCGTGGGGCAATAACCTGCTTGCCTCGTGGGCCGAGCATGCCGGCAGCTATGCATTCTATTCCGTGGATGTGTGGCTGAAAGGTGGCGTGACGCTTGTCGTCGCCTTGGTCACGCTGGTTGTACTCGGTGTGCTGGCCTGGCGCAACGGCCGCACATACTGCAATACGATATGTCCGGTGGGCACCGTGCTTGGTCTGCTGTCGCGCTGGTCGCTGTTCCGCCCGGTGATTGACACCTCGAAATGTATCAACTGCGGCCTTTGCGCCCGCAACTGCAAGAGTGCCTGCATCAATGCCAAAGAGCATAAGATCGATTATTCGCGCTGCGTGGCCTGTATGGACTGCATAGACAAATGTCACGAGGGGGCGATATCATATACCCTGCGCCGCAATGCCACCAGAGAGGTTAAGAAGGGCGCAGTCGACAGCGGTCGCCGCGGATTCCTCGCCGTTACGGCCACAGTTGCCGCAGTTGGCGGCCCCACGGGCCCTCCGAGCA
>OGQT01002480.1_pt1 | contig 13002 bp, 10 predicted proteins | sample 1553261 | NCBI WGS metagenome assembly OGQT01 (sample SAMEA2579992, study PRJEB22360) | human gut metagenome | biome: human gut; feature: human-associated habitat; material: faeces | place: Denmark | collected 2008/2010
CCGCCGCCTGCATCTGGATGTGAGCTACCAGGTAAAACGCGGCTTACGCACGGTGGAGCTGTACACTCATTCTCCGGTGGTCTTGTCTTTTCCGGAAACGGAGGAGTCGCAGTCGTTCGCTTTAAAGGTGACACCGCTCTCCAAGGAGAAGGTACGGCTTTCGGATTTCATTACGGCTGACAGTAATGGTCAGCGGGTTGAAATCAAGAAAGCTCAGGACGTAGCTTTGAATGATACCGTACAGACTCCGGTGGGGCGTGTTGTAGTGGTACCAAGCCTCTATTACGCGGACAATTACTATAATGTACCGATTCAGGTAACGAAATCGAGATTGAAATCGGTCGCTAAACGGTATCAGTCGGCTTTGCAAAGTACACTGGCGGATAAGATGTCTACCATCATTAATCTGAGCTTGTCGGATGTTTCGATTGCACGTGCGGAGGATGTCCTGAATACATTGATTGCCGTTTACAACGAGGATGCGATTGAAGATAAGAACCGGGTAACGGTCAGTACGTCGGAATTTATCGCCGACCGGTTGGTTATCATCGAACAGGAACTGGGAAGTGTCGATGCCAATATCGAAACGTTCAAACGGGAAAACCAGTTGACCGACATCAAATCGGAAACCGGCATGTACTTGCAGAATACCAGCCAGTACAAACAGGAAGGTTTGAGTTTGGAAAACCAGGTAGCTGTTGCTAAATACATTCGCGATTACTTGTCAGATCCGCAGAAGGCGCTTGAACTGATACCGGCCAATACGATTACCGATATGAAGGTGGAGCAGCAGATCTCGACTTATAACGAGATGTTGTTGAAGCGTGACAATTTTATCGCAAACAGCAGCGATAAAAACCCGGTGGTAATGGATTTGAACAATTCGCTTAGTGCAATGAAGCAATCCATTATCCGTTCGGTAGATAATTTGATTAAAGGGCTGGAGATTAACATCAAGAACATACAAATGCAGGAGGCACAGACCGCCAGACGTATTGCGGCCGTTCCTTCACAGCAGAAGTATGTATTGACTGTTGAACGCCAGCAGAAAATCAAAGAAGAGTTGTATCTCTATCTGTTGAACAAGCGGGAGGAGAATGCCTTGTCGCAGGCTATCACGGAAAGTAACACCCGTATCCTGGATTCGGCAATGGGGAGCAGTAGCCCTGTATCGCCTAAATCGCAAATGATATTGATGGCTTCTTTGGCGATAGGTTGTTGTATACCGGCAGGAATCCTATGGCTGTTGATGGCAATGGATACGAAGGTACATACCCGAAAGGAGATACAGGATGCCACTACGATACCGTTCTTGGGGGAAGTCCCGATGCAGAGCAAGAAGGACAAAGAGAAACTGGTGGTTCGGAGCGGTAGCCGCGATGCCGTATCGGAGGCTTTCCGTATTATTCGTACGAATATGGATTTCATGCGGGTAAAAGAGAAAAAAACACAGGTGATTGTCTTTACTTCTTTGAATGCGGGGGCCGGAAAGACCTATGTGTCGTCTAACTTGGCTGCCAGTCTTGTACTGATGCACAAGAAGGTGGTACTAGTTGACTTGGATATCCGTAAGGGAACGCTGAGCGGACGTACAGCACATACGGGCAAAGGGGTGACTCACTTCCTGTCCGGGAAGGTTGACTCTATATCCGAAATTATTCAGAAAGACGGCCTGATCGAAGGTCTGGATATGGTGAATGCCGGCCCTGTCCCGCCCAACCCGGCCGAGTTGTTGTTGAGTGATCGTCTGGATCTGCTGATTGACGAATTGCGTGCGCAATATGATTATGTAATCATCGACAATGTGCCGGCCGGTGTAGTGGCTGATGCTTCTATTGTGAACCGTGTGGCTGACCTGACAATTTGTGTAGTGCGTGCCGGCGTAATGGATCGTCGTCAGTTGCCGGAACTGGAACGTCTTTATCGAACCCAACAGTTCCATAATATGTCGATTGTCCTGAACTGTATAGGGACCAAACGTTTGGGTGGTTATGGCTACGGTTACGGCTATGGATATGGTTACGGCTATGGCTACGGTTATGGAGCCGATGATAAAAAGAAGAAGCGGTAATCATCTACCTCTCTAAACTTAAACAAACTAAGAAACAACAACTGAAATAAGAACTGGCCCTTTTTCTGAAGAGCCGGGTTTGATTTATTAATCTATTAAATTTTTAAAGTTTATGAACAAGGACAATGAAAAACAGTTGCTCACAACTGGGGTGTATGAAGCACCCAAATGTGAGGTGATTGAGATGATGGGGGAAGGAACCCTGCTTTTAGGAAGTAATGAAAATGCGGGAGGGGAGGGGACTCCTTGGCCGGGAACTCGCTCTAGAGGCGGATATGATGAAGAAGAAGATTATGATTAAATTACTTATCATTAGAAAAGTTTTATGAAGTATCTTAATTTATTAAGCGCAGCACTGTTAATCAGTGCTGTTGCTTGTACGGAAGAAAAACAGGAGACAGTTAATCTGTCAAAAGAAATGCGCGAGATTTCTTTCGATGCAGCTACTCTTGATATGGAGAACGCAGGAGAATTGGGAGAAATAAATACTCGTACTATGGCTCGAGAAGGAGGAGAAGTTTATTGGAATGCTAACGACATTATTGGTGTTTTCACTCAAGATGGAACTCCAGAACCATTTAAAACAGCCAATGGAGGTAAAGTTACTCGTTTTGAAGGTTATAATAATGTAGAGGGGGAATTTTATGTCCTTTATCCATTTAATGAAAATGCAAGACGCAGTGGTGATATAATATCAACAGTGTTACCTTCTGTACAGTATCCTGAACCTGGAAGTTTTTATAATGGTGGAAACATCTCATTGGCTAAAACCCGGAAAGATGAAACTGCTTATTTTCATAATGTCTGTACGTGGATAAAGGTTAGTATTTCTGAGGATTATGCAGGAACAGTTACTGGAATGATTTTGGAAGGTAATAATGATGAGTTGTTGGCTGGGGATGTAACAATAGATGCAAGCTTGGGTAACGATGCAGGGATTACAGTTGTTGATTCAGAAAATGCATCTAAAAGAATAGTAATGAATACGGATGATCATTTTTATCCGGGGAAATTTTATTATTTTATATTACCCCCTCAAACCTTTAGCAAAGGGATTACAATAACATTGGTTAATAAAGATGGACTTACTTGGAAATATGTTTTAGAAAGTGCAGCAACATTAAAACCTAGTCAATTAGTTTCAATTGCGAATATTATGCCGGGTGCATTTACACCAGGAAAGGATATAGAAGAGAATAATTGTTACTATGTTTATACATTGGACGGGTTGTATGAATGGGCTGATCGTGTGAATAAAGGTGAAACCAATTTGAATTGCCAGTTGATGGCTAGCTTTGATTTTGAAAAGGATCCTAAGGAACGTAAATGGATTCCAGTTGGAACCAAAAAGCAGCCATACGAAGGTGTTTTTGAGGGTAACGGACGTGAGTTGCGTCATTTGAAGGTTGAAGGTGAATATGAATGTGCTGGATTTTTTGGAGCATTAGGTCCTATTCAAGGTAATGAAGATAAAGAAGTAAGAGTTTCAAATCTCAAACTAATTAATCCGTCTATACATAGTACTTATGTGGGTAAAGAAAGTAATCCGGATGATGATGGTTATATAGGAGCAATAGCAGGTGTGATGAATTATGAATTTGGAGATAACCATTCTGGTGGTATTATTGACAAATGTAATGTGACAGATGCAATGGTTGCTGGAGGTGAAAATGCTGGAGGTATCTTAGGTCGTTCTTATGGTGGCGCAGATGTGATTTCCAGATGTAACTTCCAGGGGACAGTGCGTGGCGCTATGTTCCTGGGTGGTATTGTTGGTAACGTAGAAGGTGATGTTGTAGACTGCCACAGTCATAATGCCACAATTAAGCAGAACGATAAAAGATACGAGGTTCGTTCCGGTGGTATCGTTGGAACAAACAACGGAGATATTTTGGTTAGTTCAGCAAACGATGTGGATGTTAGCACAGATGGTCGTTATGCCGGTGGTATAGCAGGTGCTAATAATGGTATTATTGTGGGTTGTGTCGCTTATGGTAAAGCTACAGCTACATTCAGCGGTGGTATCGCAGGTGAATCCTTTGGTGCTATTAAAGCCTCTTATGCAAATTGTGAAGCAGAAGCTGGTGTGGTTTATCGTATCAAGACAGATATATTGGATGATTTTAAGGCTTGCTTTACAACTGTAAAAGGGCTTAATCCTGTTGTATCTCCTGAAGCACACTATAATTTGTGGTATGCTCCTTATATTCAATTGAAAAAGGATGAATTGAATGAGGTATTACAACAAACAGAATTTCATACACATTATATTCCCGGCTCCTTTAACGGTGCCCATTGGGAATTCCAGCAGAGTATTGATGAGTATGCTGAATATTTGCCTATCCGTCCGGTTAAAATCACAAAAGATGAAAATTGATTTTAGCTGATTTTTCAGGGGCTGTGTTGAAGTTCTCTATTTTGATACAGTCTCCTGACTTCTAAAAAGGATCAATATGGAACATTTATTTACGGTAGCCGGTCATACATTTAAACTTTTGTTACCGGAACGTTATCCGGTGGCAGAATGGCTTGCTCCTTACATGCCCTTTCGGGAAGAACGGCGGGTTGAACCATTATTTACATTGGAAGTAAAAACATGCGCAACTTCATTGTTGCGGGAAGTCCGGCAGGAGATGCACTGGTTTAATGAAGAACCGCCTTATCTATGGATGAACGATACATATGATACATACGGTCTGTCGATAATAAAGGACTGTCTCAGCAGCCTGGTTCGTACCGAAGCCGGTTATGTCAAAGGCAGCCTTTGTCTGCCGGAGAGAAATCCGGGATATGAAGATATGCTTTACTTTAATAGCTGTTTGAAGTTGCTATATGTATTGAATACGACAACATTGAATACCTTAATGCTTCATGCCTCAGTGGTGACCCAAGCAGGAAACGGCTATGCCTTTTTAGGTAAGAGCGGAACAGGTAAGAGCACCCATAGCCAACTCTGGTTGCGCTACCTGGAGGGATATGAGCTACTGAATGACGACCATCCGATTATCCGTCTTATGGATGATGAGGTGATTGTCTACGGTTCACCCTGGAGTGGTAAAACACCCTGTTATAAAAACAAACAAGCCCGCTTGAAAGCAGTCGTACGGTTAGAACAGGCATCGGAGAATAAAATCATAAGGTTGAGAGGTATTCAGGCATACGCAGCTTTTTCTCCTTCCTGTTCAGGGATGCGCTGGCAGCGGGAGATGGCAGATGCGATTCATCAGACAATTGTGGCGGTAACGGAACATTGCCGATTGCTGCATTTGAAATGTTTGCCCGATGAGGAGGCAGCCCGTTTGTGTTGTCAAACCATACATGAGAGATAAGCGTGCTCAGAGAGAAACCGAACGAGTTGTTTGTTGAAGGCATTCGGGAGTTGCTGGCCGAAGGAGTGCCAGTCGTGTTTAAGGCAAAGGGAAACAGCATGCTGCCTTTCATACGTGGGGGACAGGATGAGGTTTATCTGGTCAGGCCGACGGCAGTTTCTGAAGGAGACATTTTGTTGTGTGAGGTCTCAAAAAGACAGTACGTGTTGCATCGTCTGATCCGTCAGAAGGGTGATTGTCTGATATTGATGGGCGACGGTAATCTGTATGGTACGGAATCCTGTAATCGGGAAGATGTTATAGGCAAGGTCGTAAAAATTATCCGTAGTGGCAAAGTGATCGATTGTCGAAATCGTTCTTATCGGTGGGCTTCTGCTTTTTGGGTGAGACTATTGCCGTTGAGAAGAGTGTTGTTGAAGATATATAGAATAGTATCATGAAAATAAAATAAGGATTTATGCTCCGCGAAATGTGTGGGGATTATATCGTATTGGCTGAAAGTTTGGAATTAATTGATTTCAATAAGCTGATTCATCTGAACGAGTCGGCCGTTTATTTGTGGCAGGGAGTGGAAGGCCGTGAGTTTGATGCGGACGTATTGGCCGGTCTGTTGGTTGATAAATACGGAATCGGGCAAGAGCAGGCCTTTTCAGATGCCACTTCTCTTTGTAAAACCTGGCTGGATGCCGGTCTTGTAGAAGTATGAAATCGGTAGAAAAACAATTTTTTTCCTTATTGCGTGCCGGTTTGTGGGACTTGGATGTGGATACCTCCTTGTTTGAAGAGCCGATAGACTGGCAGACCATTTTGGAAATGGGACGTAAGCAGACCGTATTAGGCGTTTTGGCCGACGGCATCGCTAAGCTGCCGTCGGAAAGCCGTCCATCCAAAAAAGATACGCAGTGGTTGCAAAGTCAGATATTCAAAATAAGGAAAAGCCATCTGTTGCTGAACCAAACGTTGAAGGAGGTGACGGAACTGTTACTGGACCGGGGAATCCGTCCGGTTCTGCTGAAAGGGCAAGGTGTTGCCCGGTTGTACCGTTATCCGGAGCAACGGCAGTGTGGGGATATTGATCTCTATATAGGAGAGACGTTATACACTAAAGCATGTGAGGTTGTATCTGCTTATGGAGAAAAGAGTGGGAAAGAGAGTGAGAGTTATCAACATTACCACTTTAATCGGAATGGAGTCACTGTCGAACTTCATAAGTTGGCGACTCATTCACCGGATCCTTTCGTCAACAAATATTTGCAACGTTTGGTAAAATTATATCTGGTAGACGGATATGCAGGATATGAAAGGCACTATGATTCAACTTTGTTGTTGCCTCCTGCCCAATTTGATGCTTGTTATCTCTTTTATCATTTGGCAAAACATTTTATTTATGTGGGGATCGGCTTACGTCAGGTCTGTGATTGGATACTTTGTCTGCATACATACGCAGACAAGGTGGACAAGGAGCAATTGTTGAAGGATGTCCGGGCGTTAGGCATGTTGCGTCTGTGGGAAATATTCGGTTGTATAGCTGTAGATTATTTGGGTTTGCCACAGGATGGTTTTCCTGGTTATAACGCTCTTCGCCGTATTCAAGCCAAAGATGTGGTGGCTGGTATCTTGTCTGTTGGAAATTTTGGACAGCATGCCCTGCCTGAAAAAAATTTGAGGGATAAGGGTAAATTATATGTTTTTTGGAAAAGGATGGGGTGGAGAATACGGATATTCCGTCTGAACCCGTATTGGGTGGGACGTATGAGTTTCTTCTATTATTTTAAGCATAAATTTAAAACAACTCTGCTACATCATTGCTGACATAACTATGTGCAAGCAATCTTTTCGTTGGCTATGGAACATATCTGACGGTATACGTCGGTCTGTCGCGATCAGTGCAGGAATAAGGCTGCTGTTAGTGGGTGAATCGCTGTTTTTTGTGTATGTCTGCAAAATACTGGTAGATATTGCCACAGGCGTTTCTTCTTTGGCTGGCAGCCTCTATACAATATTATTGATTGCTTGTGTAGGACTTCGTCTTCTGCTTGCCGGATTGAATGTTCGTTTGTTAAGCCAGAGTGAGGTCCGTTTGAAAAACGGTCTGCGCAGGCGGTTGTTAGTCCGGTTGATGGGGGTGACTCCTGACGGCCGATTCCGAAGGCATAGCGGAGATGTGTTGAATCGCTTGGGAGAGGATGTCCGAGTGGTTGCCAATCTTTTGGGGCGGGTAGTTCCTTCGTTGGTTTCCATCGTGGTGCAGTTTATTGCCGCTTTTCTTTTCTTATCACATTTGGAACCTCTTTTGGCGGTTTCAGTAGTTGTCATTATGCCGGTATGTTTATTGATAGCCAGGTTGTTTGCTGTCCGGATCCGGCGTTTGACGTCGGAGATCCGCCAGAGAGACGGAGAGGTGCAGTCTCATATTCAAGAAAGTCTGCAGCATCTGGTTCTGGTGCAAACCCTGGAACGTGAAAGCTGGGTCGAACAACGGCTATATGGAATACAGCAGGGACTTTATCGGTTGGTGATGGAACGGAGCCGCTTGTCTGTGTATTCCCGTGCGATGGTTAATTCCGCTTTTTCAGTTGGCTATGCCGTTGCTTTTCTTTGGGGAGTTGAGGGTATTCAGAAAGGGACGATCACATTCGGTATGATGACTGCCTTTCTGCAATTGGTCGGACAGATTCAGCGACCATTGGTAGAGATGGGACAACAGTTGCCGGGTATTTTACATGCAATGACATCGGTCGACCGCCTGATAGAATTGGAAGACGATTCGGAAGAAACGGACATTGAACCAGTGACCTTGCCGGGCGGCCTCGGTATTCGGTTGGAGCAAGTGACGTATGCTTATCCGGATGGCCGGCGTGTCATATTGGATCACTTCAGCCATGATTTTTCACCAGGTTCCCGTACGGCGATAGTGGGAGAGACGGGGGCGGGAAAGACTACCCTTTTTCGTCTGATGCTGGCTTTATTACAACCTGAAAATGGACGGATCTGTCTGTACAATAATAAGGAAGAGGTAGAAGTTTCCCCTGCTGTCCGAAATAATTTAGTGTATGTACCGCAGGGGAATAGTCTTTGGAGTGGGACGATCCGTGAAAACCTGTTATTAGGCAATCCGGAAGCTACCGAAGAGGAGATGGCCCGGATGCTGGAAATGGCAGCAGCCGGTTTTGTCTTTGACTTCCCGGAAGGGCTTGATACACCCTGCTCAGAGCTGGGAGGCGGACTTAGTGAAGGGCAGGCACAGCGGATAGCCATAGCGCGTGCTCTTTTAAGGCCTGGGGCTGTTCTGCTATTTGACGAGTTCACTTCATCGCTTGATGACGAAACAGAACGATTGTTGATGCAAAATCTGACCCGCGGTTTGCCGGAACGGACGATGCTTTTTATCACTCACCGCCAGTGTATCCTTGATTATTGTGATACTGTAGTCCGGATTGATCGCATAACGAAACTGATATAAACCGAAATAAAGTATTAATTAAATAATTCACGTTTTAGGAAATGAGAAAATTAAGTCTGAAATTAATTTTTTGTTTGGCCGTATTATTGTTGGCTTCTTGTACTTCGTATAAGAAAGTGGTTTATCTGCAGGATGTTGTTCCTATAAAACAGCAGGATATCGAGCAGAAGTACGAAGTGATCATTCATAATGATGATTTGTTGGCTATCATGGTAAACAGTAAGAATCCGGAATTGGCACTGCCGTTTAATATGCCGTTGGTCACGTATCAAGTTGGTAGTGAAAGTGCCGGTCAACAACGGGTCCTGGGGTATTTGGTGGATTCTCAGGGGAATATCGATTTTCCGATTTTAGGAAAGCTACATGTGGAAGGGTTGACCCGTCTGCAACTGACTGAATTGATAAAGACGCGTCTGATGGAGGAGGATCTGATTAAAGATCCGATTGTGACAGTACAATTTCTGAATTATAAGATATCGGTGATGGGAGAGGTTGCCCGTCCGGGTAGTTTTTCCATATCGGGAGACCGTATTACATTGTTGGAGGCATTGAGCATGGCTGGTGATTTGACGATTTATGGCCGGCGCGATCGGGTAGCCGTAATTCGTGAGACAGACGGTAAACGTACAATCCTGTTTCATGACCTGCGTTCGGCTGATATATTCCAGTCTCCTTGCTACTATCTGCAACAGAATGATATTGTTTATGTAGAGCCGAATAAGACGAAAGGAAACCAAAGCGCTATCAACCAAAACAACTCAATGAGTGTATGGCTGACCGGAGTCTCTATTTTGGCTTCTATTGCCTCGTTGATCACAACTATTATATTGAATAATAAGTAAGGGTTAAGGTCACTTAAGTAAGAAACTATTGGGAAAAAATAGATATTAATAAATCAAATCTGAGATGTTAACCCTTTTTAGCTCGAGAAAAACAATAAGACAGTCCAATCTGCTTTGGGGCATGACAGATGTGCATTCGCATCTGCTGCCCGGAGTAGATGATGGCGTACCCAATGAAGTCGAAGCGTTACGTATATTGAAATATTTACAGGAAATCGGTGTATCAAGACTTTATTTGACACCTCATATAATGGGAGATCTGGAGAAAAACACATCGGAAAATCTGAAAGAACGCTTCGATGCTTTCGCTCGTATTTGTCCGGACTGGATTGAACTTCGGCTGGCGGGTGAATACATGCTGGACTCCTGTTTTGAGAAACAGCGGAAAACCGGCTTGCTGGTGATGAACGGCCGACATGTATTGGTTGAGACTTCATATATGTCGGCTCCTCCAGATTTTCTGAATATGCTGTATGATTTGTCTTTGGACGGATATACGCCGATATTGGCTCATCCGGAGCGATATCTGTATATGGCGGATGAGGATTATCGAGTATTGAAGGACAGAGGATATAAGTTTCAGTTGAATTTGATGTCACTTCATGGCATTTATGGCCGTAGGGCAGCTCAGGTCTCCCATTGTTTATTGAAGAATGGATATTATGACTATGTCGGTTCTGACCTGCACTGGCTAGGTGTGTATGAAGATACTGTGGAGCATCTTCTTTTAACACGGACAGAACAACAACAGTTAAAGGCATTACTTGAGAATAATCATTCACTGTGGTGAATGCGCGGATAAAGAAATAATATGGACTTGAGCCTGTCGGTTTGTTTTAGTACCGCCGGTTATTCCGTTGTGGAATCTGCAGATTACCTGCTGGTCGGTTTCAGGGTAGGTGCTGTTGATATGTTGGTCAAGGAGGTATGGAATACTTCACCGCTTACCCGTCAGGATATGGCGGGCTATTATGCGGAACTATCTGAAGTAGGTAAGAGATATGGATGCCGTTATTTTAGGATTGTATCTCATGGTGGTTTTCTTAAGGAGGCATTGGAGTATGAATTGTATGGTCTGACAGTTTCTGATGAAACCTATCTGGAAAGTCTTGTATCGGGTCGGCACGTAGAGTTGTTTCCACATAATGAAGCCGCTTACAGGGCAATCGAACAGGGATTTGCTTCGCATCGTATCGGAACAGTGGTACAGGCTACCGGTACGGGAAAGTCTTATTTGATAGCCCGGTATATTTCCAGGCATCCGAGAGAGAGAATATTGGTCATAGCTCCGGGTATTACAATATTGGATGAAATACGAAGAGCGGTCGGTTTTCCGGCAGAAGGAGTGGAGTACATGACTTTTCAGGCATTGACACGAAGACGGGGATTAAACGAAATACATAAGGTAGATCATATACTGATTGATGAATTCCATCATTTTGGCGCGGAAGTTTGGGGAGATGCCCTGCAGGAACTGATAGAAGAGAATCCGGAAGCTTATGTTTTGGGGACTTCTGCAACGCCGGTTCGGCCGGAAGGGATGATTGATACCGTCGATCTGTATTTTGAAGGAAATTTATTTTATGAGTTGACATTGCCTCAAGCCTGGTATTATGGTATATTGCCGGTACCGGTACTTGTCCAAAGTGCTTACGGTTTGGATGGCGAATTAAACCGTTTGCAGCGAAAGCTGGATCGTAGCGGCTGCTCTGACAGACATCGGAGAAAAATACAAAAGAAATTGGATGCGGCTCGGATTGATTTTAATGGAGCCTTGGGTGTCTCTGAAGTAATCCGGAAATTTTTGCCTGAATCGGTGCATAAACTATTGGTGTTTTGCCGAGATTTCTCTCATCTGAAAGAGATGAAACCGAAGGTAAACAATTGGTTGACCGAGGCTGGATATAGAACGTGTGTATTTGAAATACATCATGGAAAAAGCGAAAAGGAGAACCGGAAAACATTGGAGGATTTTCGGGAAACAACAGATAAGCTACACCTTCTTTTTTCCATCAATATGCTAATAGAAGGATTGCATGTTGAGGGGGTGGATGCAGTTCTGTTTCTGAGACGTACGGAATCCTATATTGTCACCTTGCAGCAGCTGGGGCGCTGTTTGAATGCAGGAGCGGGACGGAATCCTGTAGTTCTGGATTTTGTGAATAACCTGTCTGGCAAGTCAGTCTATGACGTGATGACTACGGATTTGGAGAAACTGTCACGAGTGTCGTCTCCGGAAGGCTTTGAGAAAATTGTGGATTTTAAAACGATGGGTTTTTTGTCGGATATAAGGTTGCGTGTAGAAGAGATTCTTGCCGAGTTGGAACCTTGGCAAGTGATGTATGAACGGTTGGTCGATTTTCATGATAAAGAGCAAGATTGGCCATCTGTGACAGAAGGAAAGTTAGGATTATGGTGTAACACGCAACGGGTTGCATATAAGCAAGGAAAGCTGCCGGAAGAACGAATTTTGCTTTTAGATACGATCGGTTTTGAATGGAGTCAACAGGATTCCCGTTGGATGCAAGGATACCAGGCATTGAAAACATTCTTGGATACAAACGGTTGCTGGCCTAAACGTAAAGATGGAACGGTTGCTTGTTGGTGTTTCACACAACGCGAGATGCGTAAAAGCGGGAAGCTGACCAAAGAACGTATTCGTAAACTGGATGAAATAGGTTTTATCTGGAGCCAAGATCCGGAAACAGAATGGACAAAGACTTATGAGAAGTTGAAACGGTTCTTAGCACAACATAACCGCTTCCCAAAATCGTCCGAGGGACAATTGGGTGAATGGTGTTCCACACAAAGAAAGATGCGTCGGCAGAACCGTATTTCGGAAGAAAGAGTCGAGTTGTTGGATGAAATAGGTTTTATCTGGTCTCCGGATCAGCTATGGCAAGAGAATCTACAATCAGTTTGTAATTTTTATCGTGAATATGGTCGTTGGCCCTATAGCCGGGAAGGATCGTTGGGTTGTTGGTGTGCTGTTCAACGGCGTGATTATAAAAATGGAAAATTGACGGAAGAGAGAAAGACTCGTTTGAAGGAGGCTGGTTTTTGTTGAAAATCTGATCCAAAATATATCTCAAATCATGAAACGGAAAAATTAAAAGAGTTTCTAGAAAGGGTGCGAAAGAATCTAAAACAAAAAGGAGGTGTGTCAAAACTATCCTGTTCCCGCGCTTGATGCGGGATCGCATTAAAACCAGCCATATAAACATCTGATTGATAAGGCTTGCTTTTTTGCGGCCCCGCGTCAAGCGCGGGGACAAGTGGATTTTGACACACCCCCTT
>OGQT01002481.1_pt1 | contig 13002 bp, 10 predicted proteins | sample 1553261 | NCBI WGS metagenome assembly OGQT01 (sample SAMEA2579992, study PRJEB22360) | human gut metagenome | biome: human gut; feature: human-associated habitat; material: faeces | place: Denmark | collected 2008/2010
TCCCGCCGCCACAGTCTGACTTTCCGTCACGGAGGAAATATACATGCCGATGGCCAACAGCGCCATTCCTAAAAAGAAGAATCCCACAATAGCGCCGTAGGCCGCAGGCAGGTACACATTGCCGTAGGCGGACAGCACCACCGGATACAGGCAGATGACCGCCATAGGTACGGCAAACACCACCAGCATGGCAGTGAATTTGCCCAACACCACCTGGGTCATGGTCAGGGGCAGAGAATAGAGCAGCTGGTCGGTCTTCTGCCGCCGCTCCTCCGCCAGCACCCGCATGGTCAGGATGGGAACAATGATCAGGAACACGAAGCTCATGCTCCCAAGCACGTATTCAAAATGCACGGAGGCGGACTGCAAATTGTAGACCATGGTGTAAATGCCCGTGAACAGCAGCAGAAACGCGCTGAACACGTACCCCGTCACCCCCGTAAAATAGGACGAAAGCTCGTGCCGGAATACTGCTCTCATTTGGTTTCCTCCCCCTTCCCGGAATCGGTCAGCTCCATGAAAATGTCCTCAAGACTCGCCTTCCCGGCGGTCATGCGCAGGATGGCCTTGCCCGATCTGCTGAAGGCGAAGAAAATTTCCCGGCAAATTTCATGTTCCGCCGGCGTGTCCAGCTCCAGCGTCACGTCGCAGGCGCCGTCCTGCCGGGCGTTTGCCGTCAAATTTACAATGTGGGAAACGCCGGAGAGAATGCCGGGGATTTCTTCCTCCGCCGCCTCCGCGGTCAGCTCCACGGTGCTCTTTCCCGCAAACAGCCGTTCCAGGTTCTCCGGGGTGTCGCAGGCCACCAGCTTCCCCTTGGAGAGAATCAGAATGGTGGTACAGACCTGCTGCACCTCCGACAGGATGTGGCTGGGAAGAATGACGGTACGCTCCTTGCCAAGCTGACGAATCAGCTCCCGTATCTCCGTGATCTGCCGGGGGTCAAGCCCAACCGTTGGCTCGTCCAGAATGATGACCTCCGGGTCGCCCAGCACCGCCTGCGCGATGCCCACCCGCTGGCGGTAGCCTTTGGACAGATTCTTCATCAGCCGGTCGGCAACATCCAGTGTGCCGGTGACGGTCATGACCCTGTCCAGCTCCCCGGGAATGCGCTTCTCTGGGATGCCCTTTGCCCGCGCCACGAAGCGCAGATATTCCCGTGGCGTTCTGTCCAGATACAGCGGCGGCTGCTCGGGCAGATACCCGATGAGCCGTTTGGCCTGAGCGGCGTCCTGAAAAATGTCATAGCCGCCGATGACCACCTCGCCGGAGGTCGCGGCAAGACAGCCCGTCATAATGTTCATGGTCGTGGATTTTCCGGCGCCGTTCGGCCCAAGAAAGCCGTAGATCTGCCCCTTCTCCACGGTGAAGGACAGGTCGGACACGGCAGTATGACTGCCGTAGCGCTTGGTCAGATGCTTTACTTCAATCAACGCGGTTCCTCCTTCTATTGATGAGCTTCATCCGGTGGGCACTGCCCATACTCACACCCGATTATAGTACCGGAAGCTGAAAGGACTCTTAAAAAATTGTTACGTGTCTGTGAATAAACGAAGCCGGGACGGCGGTGCCGTCCCGGATATTTATGCCGTGGGCAGCTGGACAAAGAAGGTATTGACCCCGTCCGCGCTTTCCGCCCAGATTTTGCCGCCGTGTTTGGAGACAATGCTGTCCGCGATGGACAGACCCAGACCATAGCTGTGGTTCATGCTTCTGGCCTTGTCCATGCGGTAAAACCGCTTGAAAATATTCTTCAGGTCCTCTTTGGATATGGCGTCCCCGGCGCTTGCCACGGAGAGCAGGCAGTGGCTCCCCTGCCGCCGCAGGATAACCCGCACCGTGGAATCGGCGGAAGCGTACTTGGATGCGTTGTCCAGCAGAATGTCCGCCACCTGCTTCAGGTGCTGCTGACTACCCTTGACAAAGAGGTTTTCCTCCACATTGCTTTCCAGCGTCAGACCCTTCTCAAAATACACCGGCTCGAAGGGGAGCAGGGCGTCGCTCACCAGCTCGCTGAAATTCAGGCGGGAGAAGACCATATTCTGCCCTCCGTTGTCCACCCGCGCCAGCTCCAGCAGGCTTTCCACCAGCCCCCGCATCTGATGGGACATGGTCATGATGCTGTCCACGAACCGGCTGCGCGCCTGTTCGTCGTACTCCGGCTCCTGCAAAAGCTCCGCGTTGGTCAGAATCACCGTCAGGGGTGTTTTCAGCTCATGGGAAGCATCCGCCACGAACTGTCGCTGCTGGTTCCACGCCGTCTCCACCGGCTTCACCGCCCACCTTGCCAACAGGAAGGACAGCCCCAGAAATACGGCGAAGCTCAGCACGCCGATGATCACGCAAGTGTTCGTCAGGCTGCGCATGGTGGTAAGCTCGCTGGACATATCCACAAAGACGATGGTCTGCCCGAAGGGCGTGGTGCGCTTCTGAAAGCGCAGGCTGTAGTCCTTCAGGATGCCGGTCTGGTCGTCGGAATTCAGCGCGAGGGTGATGATCTGCTGAATGGCCTCCGTGTCCGTCAGGTCATAATAGCCGCCAAAGCTGGCGGACAGCTCGCCCAGGGTATTGACGCTTACATAGAAATAAGGGAGCTGCGCCTGCCTGGGAAATTTCCCCGGGCGGCTGGGATAGGCGCGATCCTCCATGACGCTCTGCATCACCCGGATGCTCTGCTGTTCCAGATCATTGCGGGTAAAGTGGAGCAGCATACCGAGAATCGCCAGCATCATAACGGTGACGATGGCCATATTGATGCAGATGAATTTGACTCTCAGTCGGCGAATCATCCTTCCGCCACCTCCAGACGATACCCCAGACGCCGGACGGCCTCAATGCGCACATTGGAATTGATGGCGCTGAGCTTCTTTCTCAAAAAGCCCACATAGACCTCCACGTGGTTTTCCACAGCGTTGGAGTCGTAGCCCCACACCCGGGCAAGGATCATTTCCTTCGACAGTATCCGATCCTGCGCCTGAAGCAGAAACCGCATCACGTCAAACTCCCGGGCGGACAGCCGCACGCTTTTCCCGCCGCAGACCAGTGTACAAGTGTCTAAGTCAAGGGAAGTATTGCCGAACACCAGCTCGTCCACCTGCTTGCCCTGACGGCGCAGAAGGGCGTTGATGCAGGCCAGCAGCTCCCGGGTGTCGAAGGGCTTGGTCAGATAATAGTCCGCGCCGGAATTCAGGCCGTAGATCCGGTCTTCCACGGCGGACTTTGCCGTCAGCATGAGGATGGACGTGGTGCAGCGCTTGGCGCGCACCTCCCGGGCGACCTGATAGCCGTCCATTTTGGGCATCATCACATCCAGGATCAGCAGATCGTAAATTCCCAGCTCGGCATATTCCACGCCGGTCTCGCCGTCGTAAGCTACCTCCACCTCAAAGCCCTTCCCTTCCAGAAGGGTCTTGATGGAATCGGCCAGCAGCTTTTCGTCTTCGATTACCAGAATTTTCATATTGCATGCCTCCATAAATTCCGTTTTCATTATAATACCAGATAATCCTGAATTGGAACTGAAATCCTGTTTGTTAACAGTTCTTTTACAACCTCCCACCGATTTTTTCAGATTCTATTCAGGATCAAGTGCTATTCTGTGGGCAATGAAACATGAAAGGAAGCAAACCATTATGGATGAACAATTCTACGATTCCAACAACTCTTACGAAACCCCTTCTCAGGAAATTCCCGTTTACACGCCCCCCACGCCGAAGAAGCGGGAAAAGAAAAACCGCATGGGGCTTCGCATCTGCGCGCTGGCGCTGGTGTTCGCCCTGCTGGGCGGCGCTCTTGGGGCAGGCGGCGTCATCTGGTATGAAAGCAGCCGCGGCCAGACCGGAACGACAAGCAAAAATGAGACTGCCATGCTTCAGGGCATCCGGGAAAACAGCGTCCTGAACACCGTCACCGTGGACACCGGCAAGGAGATGACCGCCGCGGAGGTTTACGCCGCCAACGTCAATTCCACCGTCGGCATCACCACCTCCATCACCACCAACTACTGGGGCTTCCAGACCACCTCCGCCGCGGCCGGTTCCGGCTTCATCCTCACCGAGGACGGCTATATCCTGACCAACTACCACGTGGTGGAAAACTCCAACAGCATCACCGTAGCCATGTACAACGGCGACACCTATGACGCGACCCTCATCGGCTACGACGAAAGCAACGACGTGGCCGTCCTGAAGGTGGACGCCGAGGGGCTGTCCCCGGTGGTTCTGGGCGACTCCGACAACCTGAACGTGGGCGACAGCGTGGTGGCCATCGGCAACCCTCTGGGCGAGCTGACCTTCTCCCTCACCGCCGGTCTTGTCAGCGCCAAGGATCGGGAGGTCACCCTCTCCAATTCCCTGACCATGGACCTCATTCAGACGGACTGCGCCATCAACTCCGGCAACTCCGACACCGTCAACACCTCCGCTTACACCGGGTGAAAACAAAATTGCCAATAGTTACGGTGTAGATTCTGCAACAGCCAAGTTAATTTATATTTATCTTACCCAAAATAATATTTCAAGTGAGACTTCATCATTAACCGAAAAGGTAATGACAGGTACACCTGTTAAGGGTGACGGTGATTATAAAGGTTCAAACTTTGGTCTTTTAAAAGCAAAAACCACTAAGATTACTAAAAAAAGCGTGACTGTAAAGTGGAATAAGGTTAAGAATGCAGACGGTTACATTGTTTACGGCGCAAAGTGTGGTGCTAAGAGTAAGTACAAAGTACTTAAAGTTGTTTCAGGTAAAACAACATCTTATACTCAAAAGAAGCTTAAGAAAGGTACTTATTACAAGTACAATATCGTAGCATTTAAAAATATTAACGGTGCTAAAGTTACTACCGCTGTGTCAAAGAAAATTCACGCAACTACTCTTGGCGGAAAATACGGTGTAGCAAAGGCTGTTAAGGTAAATAAAACAAAGGCTACAATTAAGAAAGGTAAGACTTTCAAAATCAAAGCTTCTGAAATCAAGAAGGATAAAAAAATTAGAAGACACAGAGCTATTTGCTATGAATCTTCAAATACTAAGATTGCCACAGTAAATTCAAAAGGCAAAGTTAAGGGCGTTAAAAAAGGTAAATGCACAATTTATGTTTACGCTCAAAACGGTGTTTATAAAACAGTTAACATTAAAGTAAAATAATAATATTTAAAGGGAATGGCTTTTGCCATTCCCTTTGTTCTATCTAACCACAAAGTATATGTATATTCCGTAAATTATAAGCAGTAATATACCTTGCCACCTTTGAAATTTTTGGCTGATGATAGTAGGCAAAACAGCTATTAAAATTACGCCTAAGCACATTACACAATCAAAATTAACGCAGGAAAGTGAAACCGCAAGTTCACTGGTACCTCTTGCTATTGAAATTAACGAGCAAATCGGAAGAATTAAAGTTAAATCAATTATATTTGCACCAAGTATATTTCCGGCTGAAAGTGAGCCGGATTTTTTCTTTAGTGCTGTAAGAGCCGTTACAAGCTCCGGCAGGGAAGTGCCGATAGCAACTGCGATAACGCTTATTACTCTTTGCGAAATATTTAGGCTTATGGCAATTTGTGTGGCATATTTAACAAGAAGTCTTGCACCGAATATTATGCCCACAGCACCTAAAATAAAAAGAATTATACAACTAACTTTTTCTTTTGTGCAGTATGATATTTTGCTTTCATCACTTTTTGTTTCGCTTTTTATACATTTTATGTTTTCAAAAATAAATATTGCAAATACTGTAAATAAGAGAGTTACACCCAAAGCCGAAAGAAAATAATATTCTCCGACTTCACCTTTAAAGCTGAGCTCTTTCTTTTGCGTTACTATGCAGCCTATTATTATAAAAACAACAGCAAATATCATAGCGATACTTTTAAATGAAATATCTTTTCTTTTTATTTCAAATGGCATAAATGTAATAAAAAGTCCTAAAATCAAAGCTGTATTTGCCGTGACGGAACCTATCGCATTGCCGACCGCCATATCAACATTTTTGCTTAATGTTGCCTGAATACTTACTATAATTTCAGGCAGTGTGGTTGCAATTGATACTATTGTAGCGCCAATGATAAATTTAGGAACACCAAGCATATTTGCAAGTTTTGTTGCACTGTCAACGAAAATATCACCGCCCTTAATTATTAAAATTAAGCCGATAATAAAAAACACATAAGTTAATGCTGTTGCCATTTTCTCACCTTAAAAATTTGTTGTTTTGCAAATTGATATATGATATAATATTTAAGCTAATACTGATATGAGGTGACATTATGTCTAAAAATAAAAAATTCAGTCCTATAATACTTATTCCTATTTTTGTTGCAATATTCGTTTTGATTGTTCTTGCAGTGAGTGGGCATTTAACAAGAACAGAAGATATAAAAGAACCGACTGCCGAAACTTCCGTTTCTGCAGTTAATGAGCAAAACAGTGAGCCTGTAAGCGAAAATTCAGATGGAAAGGTTACACTTTGCGCTGTCGGCGATAATCTTATTCATAATACATTGATTGACGCAGGCAAGCAGGAAGACGGAAGTTATGATTATACTTCGCTTTACCAAAACATTGCCCCTGTAATTCAAAAATACGATGTTTCCGTAATCGACCAGGAAACTGTACTTGGCGGTTCTGATTTTGAATATACGGGCTATCCTGTGTTTAATTCTCCTCAGGAAATCGGCGATGCCACAATAAATGCCGGATTCGATATATTTAACTGTGCCAATAATCATATAATGGATAAAGGCTCACAAGGCATTATGAATGAAATTGAATATTTTAAAAAGCATAAGGATGTTGTTTATCTTGGTATTAACGAAGATGAAAAGAGTTATAACACTATAAAGTATTATGTAAAAAATAATATTACATTTGCATTGCTTAATTACACTTATGGCACTAACGGTATTGACCTTCCGAGTGATAAACCTTGGATTGTTAATATGATGGACAAGGATAAAGTAACTAAAGATATTAAGGAAGCAAGGGCAAATGCCGATGTGGTAATTGTATTTCCGCATTGGGGGACGGAAAACAGCTTCGGTATTTCAGATTATCAAAAGGAATACACCGATTTGTTTAGCAAATTGGGTGTTGACCTTGTTATCGGTTGTCACCCGCATGTAATTGAGCCGGTTAAGGAAGTTACTAATGAAAGCGGCCACAAAATGCTTGTTTACTATTCGCTTGGTAATTTTATTTCACATCAAATTGAAATTGACCAGCTTTGCGGCGGTATTGCAAGTGTTGATATTGAAAAGAAAAACGGAAAAATAACTGTTAACGGTAAGTTTATTCCGATTGTTACTCATTATAACAGAACAGACGGTGATAAATTTAGATTTGATGTTTATAAACTTTCCGATTATACAGATGAACTTGCAAAGTCACATTCACAAAAAGGCGGAACACCTGAATACTATAATAAACTCGTGAAAAAAGTAATTGATGAAAAGTATCTTGATTTATCATAGTATCTTATTTTTGGCATATCATACAAAAAGTTTTAACATGAATTGATGCTCACGCAGTAAATTGACAAAATTGAATAAAATCGTTGACAAATTTATACCTGCTGGCTATAATGAAAGTGTAGTAAGAACAAAGGCGTTCCGAGTTGATTCGGAGTGCCTATTTTTTTGCTTTAATTTACAAAATTACTCAAGAGAGGAGTATTTACTATGAGTAAGTACACAAAAGAAGACATCCTTAAAAGTGCACAGGAAAACGGAGTTGAATTTATCAGACTTCAGTTTACAGATGTTTTCGGCATTATGAAAAATGTCGCTATCACAAGCTCACAGCTTGAAAAAGCACTTGACAATGAATGTATGTTTGACGGTTCATCAATTGATGGATTTGTAAGAATTAACGAAAGTGATATGTATCTTCATCCTGATTATGATACATGGACTATTTTCCCTTGGAGAAAGCACCAGAACGCACAGACAGCTCGTCTTATCTGCTCGGTATATTGTGCCGATAATAAAACACCGTTCCTTGGTGACCCAAGAAATGTTCTTCAAAAGGTTATGGATGAAGCTGCTGAAATGGGTTACAGCTTTAATGTAGGCCCTGAATGTGAATTCTTCCTTTTCAAACTTGATGAAGACGGCAACCCAACTACAACAACAGGCGACGAAGGTGGTTACTTTGACCTTAACCCTATTGACCATGGTGAAAACTGCCGCCGTGATATTTGCCTCGCTCTTGAGGAAATGGGATATACAATTGAAGCATCACACCACGAAGTAGCTGAAGGCCAGCACGAAATCGACTTTAAGTTTGATGAAGTAATGACAACAGCAGACCGTGTAATGACTTTCAAGCATGTTGTTAAAACTTATGCTACAAAGCATGGTCTTCATGCAACATTTATGCCAAAGCCGATTTATGGTATCAACGGTTCAGGTATGCACACAAATATGTCACTTATGACTAAAGATGCTAACGGTAAAGTAGTTAATGCTTTCTATGACCCTGAAAGCGAAGACGGCTTGAGCGAAGTTGCTCATTATTTCATCGGCGGTCTTTTAAAGCATGTTAAGAGTATTGCAGTATATTCAAACCCAACCGTAAACTCATATAAAAGACTTGTACCTGGTTATGAAGCTCCTACCTATATTGTTTGGTCAGCATCTAACCGTTCATGTCTTGTTCGTATTCCTGCAGCAAGAGGAATGGGTACTCGTGTAGAGCTTCGTTGCCCTGACCCAACTTGTAACCCATATCTTGAAATGGCACTTTGCCTTGCAGCAGGTCTTGACGGAATTAAGAATAAAATCTCTCCTGCTCCTGCAGTTGATTATAATGTATTTGACCTTTCAGATGAAGAACTTGCAGCAAAAGGTATTGATTGCCTTCCTGGTTCACTTGAAGAAGCAATTGAAGCTTCAGAAGCTGACCCATTTGTTAAAGAAACAGTAGGCGACCATGTATTCAATGCTTATACCGAAGGCAAGAAAGCTGAATGGGATGAATACAGAACAAAGGTTTCACAGTGGGAAATCGACAGATATATGGTTAATTACTAATCTGTATCTTTTACTTAACCCTCTCTTATGGCAATTATGCCAGTTGTTAGGCCGGCATCGCTTTCCGGTGTCGGCTTGACATATATTTTTAGCACAATGAGGTGCGACAATGTTATGTGTTGTCGTGCCTCTTTTTTTATTTTCTTTTTATCATTACAAACTATTTAATTTTAGGAGGAAGAATATATGGATATAACATCTATTCTTGAAAAAGTCGACAGTGAAGTGTTCGGCATTTGGTTTTTAATCGGTGCGGCTCTTGTTTTCTTTATGCAATGCGGTTTTGCTATGGTGGAAACAGGTTTTACCAGGGCTAAAAATGCCGGCAATATTATTATGAAAAACCTTATGGATTTTTGTATCGGTACTCCGATGTTTATATTGCTTGGTTTCGGTCTTATGATGGGTGAAGAAGTTTTAGGTGGCTTTTGCGGTATGCCAACCTTGGGCGTTTTCACAAATTATCAAAATTTTGATTGGTCTAATTTTGTATTTAACCTTGTATTTTGCGCAACAGCGGCAACAATCGTTTCAGGTTCAATGGCTGAGCGTACAAAGTTTTCAAGCTATTGTATTTATTCAGCTGTAATTTCTGCCGTTGTTTATCCTATTGAAGCAGGTTGGATTTGGAATCCAAACGGTTGGCTTGCAAATCTCGGCTTCCACGATTTTGCGGGTTCTTGTGCAATTCATATGGTTGGCGGTATCACAGCATTTATCGGCGCAATTATGGTTGGCCCTCGTATCGGCAAGTATGTTGAAGATAAGAAAACAGGCAAAAAAGTTGCTAAAGCTATTCCGGGACACTCTTTAACTCTCGGCGCACTCGGTGTGTTCATTCTCTGGTTTGGTTGGTATGGTTTCAACGGTGCTGCTGCAAAAAGCGGACCACAGCTTGCTTCAATATTTGTAACCACAACTTGTGCTCCTGCTATTGCTACTTGTGTAACTATGATTTTCACTTGGATTAAAAACGGTAAGCCTGATGTTTCAATGTCACTTAACGCTTCACTTGCAGGTCTTGTTGCAGTAACTGCCGGTTGTGATGTTGTTGATGCACTTGGCTCTTGCATTATAGGCGTTGTATCAGGTATTCTTGTAGTTGTTGCAGTAGAATTTATTGATATTAAGCTTAAAGTTGATGACCCTGTCGGTGCTGTTGCAGTTCACTGCGTAAACGGTATGTGGGGTACTGTTGCTGTCGGCCTTTTCGCCACTACAACCGTACCGGGTAATGATTCATTCCAAGGCCTTTTCTACGGCGGCGGCTTCTCACTTCTCGGCAAGCAGTTATTAGGTCTTGTTTGTGTTGCCGCTTGGACAATTGTTACTATGACAATAGTATTCTTCATTATTAAGAAAACTAACGGACTTCGCGTATCTGAAGAGGAAGAAATCAAAGGTCTTGATGCTACGGAACATAATCTTCCGTCTGCTTACGCAGATTTTATGCCGGCTATGGCTTTTGCAACATCTTCTTCTATCAAAGCTTCAGCTCCAAAAGCAAGTGTACCTGCAACTCCGCTTGCTCCGGTTGAAAAGGCAGTTGAAGTTGAAACTTATACGACTAAAAAATCACCGGCTTTATCAAAAGTTGTTATGATATTTAATCCTGCTAAGTTTGAAGAAATTAAATCTGCTATGAATGAAATCGGCATTACCGGTATGACTGTTACAAATGTAATGGGATGCGGCATACAAAAAGGCCACATCAGAAAATACCGTGGTGTTGAAATCGAAGAAATGAATCTTAACCCTAAAATGAAACTTGAAATGGTTGTTTCTGCTGTTCCGGTTGAAACAGTTATTGAAACTGCAAGGGATGTGCTTTATACCGGTAATATCGGCGATGGCAAAATCTTCATCTATGATGTTGAAGATGCGGTCAAAGTTCGTACCGGCGAAAGAGGATATGATGCTTTGCAGGGTGAGGATGATGTGTAAAACAGATTTGTAAAATCTCTTTTATATAATTGTTTTTGCTATTTTCTACCAAAGAAAAGGGACTGTTAATTCAGTCCTTTTTCTTTTATGCGATATGAATAAAAATACAACCGTATACATTGAAAACTGAATAACTATACTAAAAGTTGTATGGATACTGTGATATTATACATAAAATAACTCAAAAATCGCACTAATTTTGTAATTTGTATAATTGACTAATAAGTGTTATTTATTGTAAAATTAAGAAAACACAATATTTATTGAACATTATGTTCATAAAATATATTGTTATTTACACATAACTTAAGGAGAGGATACTATGTTGAAAGAGGGAGAAATCAGAATTCCGTCAGGCTGTGCCATTGCCGCTATTATTGACAGAAAAGGCAACCGCATAAACGGTTCTCAAATCATTAAATCTATTGCACTTATGCACGATAGGTCAAATGGTCTTGGCGGTGGTTTTGCTGCTTATGGTATTTATCCTGAACATAAGGATGAATACGCTATTCATGTTTTCTATGATTCAAGCGAGGCAAGAAAGCAGTGCGAAGATTTTCTTTTTAGGCATTTTAATATTGATGTTGCGGAGAGAATACCAACCCGCCAAGTTCCAAGCATCGAAAAAGGCCCTGATATTTGGCGTTATTTCGGTAAGGCAAACCGTGTGCGAATGAAAGACGCAAGGCTTGATGAACTTGAATATGTTGCACAGTGTGTAACTAAAGTTAATAATGCAATTGAGGGTGCTTATATCTTTTCGAGCGGTAAAAATATGGGTTGCTTTAAAGCAGTAGGCTATCCTGAAGATGTAGGCGAATTTTATATGCTTGATCAATATGAAGCTTATATTTGGACAGCGCACGGCAGATTCCCGACTAACACACCCGGCTGGTGGGGAGGTGCTCATCCTTTTAATATTCTTGATTGGTCAATTGTGCATAACGGTGAAATATCATCATATGATGCCAACCGCAGATATATTGAGCAGTTTGGATATATTTGCACGATGCAAACAGATACAGAAGTTATCACTTATCTTTTTGACCATCTTTTGCGCCATCATAATCTTCCTATTGAAGTTGCCGCAGATGTTCTTACAGCACCTGAATGGGATGAAATTGACAGAATGGACGATGATAAAAAGAAATATTTTACCGATCTTCGTTCTATTTATAACGGTGCACTTGTTAATGGCCCGTTTTCTGTAATTCTCGGTTCTAATAAGGGACTTCTTGCTATTAACGATAGGCTGAAGCTTCGTTCACTTACTGCCGCAACTAAAGGAAACCGTGCTTATTTTGCTTCTGAAGAATCGGCAATCAGAATTATTTGCCCTGATCCTGATGAAGTATGGTCTGTTTCAGGTGCAGAGCCTGTATTTATTCCGCTTGAAATTGATGAAGAGGAGGATGAGAACTGATGATAAATTATATTCCACGCAGATTTACTGTTATTCGTGATAAAGAACTTTGCATAAATTGCGGATGCTGTGTTCGTCAGTGTTCAAATGAATGTCACTTTTTTGATGAAGACGGAAAAACAGTATTAGTAAATTCAAAAAATTGTGTTGCCTGCCACAGATGTGTTGACCTCTGCCCGACAGGAGCATTGCGTATAGAAAAATATGTTTGTGATTATCGTGATAATGCGAATTGGACACCTTCTTATCAGCAGGAAATCTGCCGTCAGGCAGAAACGGGTTCGGTTCTTCTTTCCGCTATGGGTAATCCAAAGCCTTATCCTATTTATTGGGATAAAATCTTGCTTAATGCATCGCAGGTTACCAATCCGTCTATCGACCCTCTTCGTGAACCGATGGAAATTCGTACTATATTAGGTCGCAAGCCAGATAAAATTGAGGTTGAAAAGAAAGGTAAGTCTATCACTGAAATGCCGCCGCAGGTTATGCTTGAAACACCTATTATGTTTTCGGCTATGAGCTTTGGTTCTATTTCACTTAATGCTCAAAAGTCACTTGCTATGGCAGGCGGTGAACTCGGGACATTGTTTCAGGTGAAAT
>OGQT01002482.1_pt1 | contig 13001 bp, 8 predicted proteins | sample 1553261 | NCBI WGS metagenome assembly OGQT01 (sample SAMEA2579992, study PRJEB22360) | human gut metagenome | biome: human gut; feature: human-associated habitat; material: faeces | place: Denmark | collected 2008/2010
GAGGGACTATTTGATTAATATTAACTTCGTCCCAATTTTAACGGGACACTAATGAAAAAATATGATTACCATCCACAATAGATTGCATGAAATCCATCTCATCATACTTAATATCAGTCGTATCCTGCTGAAGATCGAATAAATGAGCATTTGAATACGTGAAAATAAACTCGTCACGATGTGACAGTATTTTCTCACGCAAAACAAGATATTTTTCTTCTTGCGATTTGAACAGATGACTAAAAAGTTGTTTGTCAAAGTATATAGTAACCATGTGTGTTGAAATTATTTATCTTTAAATCTTTTGATTTCTTTATCAAAATCACTTTCCAATAGCTCCATTTCACGTTTGCGATAGATTTCAAACTCCTTTTCTGCTTTTTCAATCGCCTGCTTATGCGAAATGTTCCCTTTACCAATCAGAACTTTCCGTTTATGGGCAATAATTTGGTTATCCAGTGCTTCTATCCAGTCTTTCATTGTCATAGGATTCATTTCCAATGCTTGGAACTCTGCAAAATCCAAGAAACCTGAAACAAGCAGATTCAGACGTTGGAGTTCAATCTCAGACAAATAATTCTTGGCAATCTTCACATCATCTTTGGTCACATAATTACCCTTGAAGTTGGTCATTCCGACAAAAGGCTTTTCATTATCCACTCGATTGTATATGACTTCAGCAGCCGTATTTTCGTGAACGGCATAATGCAGCTTGTTCTGCACTGTGGCAAAGAATATTTTTGTCATCTCGTCACGAGGGTCATAGTCCGTGGCAGTTGCATAAATATCCGTAACCTGTTGATAGAAGTTGCGTTCGCTACTACGAATATCCCTGATGCGTTGCAGCAACTCACGGAAATACCGATTACCGCCTTGCTTTAACCGCTCATCATCCATAGCAAATCCCTTTTGGATATATTCGTGAAGCCGTTGGGTTGCCCAGCGGCGGAAACGAGTAGCTACCTGCGATTGGACACGATACCCCAACGCTATAATCATGTCAAGATTATAATGGTCGATGTTACGTTTTACCTGACGATTACCCTCTTGCCGAACTAACAAGAATTTCTTGTTAGTTGCCTCTATTGTCAGTTCGCCATCTTTATATATGTTGTCCACATGTTGGCTGATATTCTGTTGTGTAGTACAATATATATCCGCCAACTGATTTTGTGTCAGCCATAAATCTTCATCGGCAAAACGCACCGACACACGAGTTATCTCGTTATCGTCCTGATAGAGTATTATGTTATTTTCTTGCATTTTCTTATCTATATTTGGTCACATTCCAAATCAAACTCTCTTCTTAGCAACTTAAAGAAAACAGAATTTCTATCTGAAGCCAACTGGTAAATATCCTCATAGGAATACAGTTCTATGCGAATTCCTATTTTGTGCCTTGGATCTCCATCTATAAAGAAAGCATCATCACAATAAAAAGAATTTTCAAGGAATGGGATAGATTCGTACCTTCCACTTGCTTGGGGCGAAGATAATTCTTTCTTTATGTCTGATTTTCTGGCTAAAATAATTCCATGATATTGTATGTTATCCACATTTACATCCCAATTCAATACTTTTGTAGGATTATTGTAGAAATCATTCGCATATCTTTTTACTTGCGCCACCATACCCTCATGAATGTTTCCTGCATTATGTGCCTTTGTTGTTGATTTCAATTCCAAAATCAGAATTTGTTTGGTTTTTTCTGGTGCATCTGCCCAAATGTAAATGTCTGACTGGGCTTGACCAGACTTTGTACTTTTGGCTTTAAAGTTATTTGAAAATATAGTAAACCTATCATCTAAAATCCAAAGATTGTGCAGATGATTTATGTCTGAAGAATTGTTTAACGTGGCACCTCGTTTCAAAAACAGTTCGTGAATAGTTGCTTCTAATTCAGGTTTGTTATCGCCTTCTTCTTCATATTTATTGATTAAAGTCTTCAAACGCCGTAGGACACTTTCACGGTGTTTAACATAAACTTGCAGACTAGAATTCAACAACTTTTGGCAATCTTCGGAATCACTAAACGAATTGTCCTCATCTTGCTCTTCATCTTTGTCTATTTGTGTCCAAAAAGCCTTTTCAATCCGTCCTTTCTCATTAATTGCCGATTTTACTATATCGCTTTCTTTTACGACATTCTTTTCCTCTGCAATCCGTCCTTCATTTACAAATAAATCCAATGACGGATACCGTGATTTGAAATTCTTTAGATTGCGTTGTGTTTCTTTGCGATTCTGTTCAATAACTTTCTTGAATTTATTATCAAGGATTTCATTGATCTTATTCTGGATGCATATAATATCATCACATGACACATCTATTCTTTCTCCTTTTGTGTCTACATACTCATCAAAAAAGATAGATGTTAAATACAAAGTATAACCCTCACTATTGTCAATAGAGTAACTTAAATGCCCGTTGGATAAACTGGCTCTTAAATTCCTAGCAAAGCATATTATAGGATTGTCACCATGCATTGGCTTATTATTTTTAATCAGCCATAATATGAAAGAGTATTTATTGTCATCCGATAGTGTTAATTCAAAGGACTCTTTTTGAGTCTCAGCTTCTATACTATCTTTCTTTATAGTAAAACAGTCTCCATTCAAAGAAATATTTATAACTAACGCCTCATTGCTAATTATAAAAGGAAAGAAGGTTTCTATGAACCATTGTTTAAACAATTCAGAATTAGGATAATTCTTAAAGAAAGTCTTAGCTCTTCCTAATGCCAGTTGCTTGTTTATTAAAATTGTTAATTTTGTATAGGTGCTGTTTTTAACTTCCACTTCCTCATATGCGGAGAAACTAAAAAGCCCCTCAGATGTACTAGGATATGGTATCGTTTTTTTTCTATATTTGCCAGTCTCATCTTTATATACAGTTTCATATTCTGCAGAATCTGCAAAATAAACAATAGCTAAACGACCTTGTCCCAAAGGATGGAAGTTGAGTTTTTCTTTTTCCGAATTCTTTTTATCTAATTCTTCAAAATACTTTCGGTTCTTTTCATTAAATCCTTCTCCATTGTCAGTGAGTTCTATTTTACATTGGATCTCATCAAATACAACATTTAAATTTAATTCAGGAACATAGTCTTTCTCCTTACTTTCCCGAATTAACACAGCATGTATAGCATTTGAAATAATCTCACGCAACAAGAGGAAGAACTTCTCACGGCTGTTCTTGTATTCCTTTTCTGCTCTATATTGTACATTCGACTTTTGTTCCATATTAATCTTTTTAATTATTCATTTCAGCAAGTAATTCATTTATAGATCTGCCGTTATATTTAAATATATCAAGCACATCCTTTTCAACGATTGGATTTTTATGTATATTTTCTATTAGGCCTCTTATGGTATCATCATAAAATTCTTGTAATGAAAATCCGTTTGTTGTATGCCCAGCTTTTTTCCCATTACATTTCTCAACAGCATATTTCCTCTTGTCTGCTAAATTCACAAAATATGGGTTATTAGGTTTCTTGTATACTAATATATCATCTAAAATTTGCACCTCATAGTTATATATAAAGCCATCTTCACAATTCACACTAAATGTAATGTTATTATCTTTTTTGATTAGTTGAACGATTTTGTACTCTTGCAATAGTCTTATAATTTCAAAAGTTCTTTTTAATTCTAATTTGTAGAAATTTGACTGTGGATTATGATGCGATGAAGGATTTAGTGACTGTGTTCTATGTATATCCAGTTCGTCTAACAAGTCTATATCAAAACCTATCTTCGTGTACATTTCTTTGGCTTTTATAATACATTCTCCAATCATTAAGCCATCAACATTAACCAGTTCATTATTCTCATTTTTAAGAGTATATGCTTTGAATTGTTCTTTAAATATTTCTTCGAGTGCTTGGCGTTGATTATTACCACAAGCATTATAATCTATTGGATAATTTTCTCCTCTAAAATATGCATATGCTTTTGATAACGGAGATTGATATGTAACAACTTTGGGCACTTTTTTATCTCCGTTTTCGGTCTCATACATTTCTAATATTCTCCAATTACGTTTTTGTTCGTTCTCTGGTAAATGTTTCAATACAGAATCAAAGAACACTCTATCGTGTGTTAAAATAATTAACTGATAACGCGAAGCGTAATTTTTTAGTATAATTTTCAATAAGGCGGAACGATTGCCAAGGTCGAGACTAAGGAGTAAATCGTCTAATACCATAATTTTAGGAGCATCATCTATATAACGTTCTTTTAAAATTGCAAATCTAATGGCTATTGCAATAGCAGACAAACGAGCTTCATTCAAATATGAATGTGGCCTTTCAATCTTATTTGATGTAATTCCGCCAACATTAGGTAACTCTACTATTAGTTCTATTTCTGGTGCTTTTGTTGCTCTTGTTCGCCCGTGAGGTTTTCCATCATTCCCGTATTTAAAATCATTATAAATGGCAGGTGTATATCTAAATCTTATTGTGAAATCTTCTTTAAAATCTTCATGAAGACTTCTATTAGCTTCACCGGTAATTAATTGTAGATAATCTCGCAAATGCTGATTAAAATCTGCAACATGTCCTTGAAATATGCCATAATTAGGATCCGTTATTGTAGTGTAGGGTTGCATACCCTCCTTTATATATCTCCACCACTCTAACGAGTTACGTGAAATATTACGCCCCGATATAGTATTTAACTCTTGGTCAAAGTCAATGAACTCTAAAAGGTTCTTTTCAAAATACGAAAATAGTTTAATTGTACTTTTATTTGTTGCAAGGTACATGTTGTACACGACCTTGTAGTTGATTAACTCACTTGAAAGAGCCATCAACTTAATATCATGATTGGTTTGAGTGTTAACTACATTATTTGATATCTCAGCATTAATATTAGCATATCTTTCATACTCCAAATGTTCAAGAGTTATTGAAACTCCAGATTTATCACCATCTTGTGCATATCGATTTTTTATGCTTTCTTCACTCTGAGATATTGGGAGAAAATACTTCTGAACACTTGCTACGTTTGGTTTTAGCGTACTATGCAGGAAACAATGTAATGCCCAATAAATAGAACTTTTACCGCTGCCATTTTCTCCATAGATAAGAGTATGTTTCTTATCTAATTTTAGATTTTGTTCGCCAAAGAAGAACTTAAAATTATTGAGTTTAATATTTTTAATCTTATACATATTCTCTTTTTTTAGATATTAATTATTGGAGCTAATAATGATTCCAATTTTATAGACATATATTTTAGATTATTCCTTATATCGTTATCCATACTTCTGAGTTTAGTGAAAGTATCTAGTATAATTTGCACGACACTCTCAGTATTAGCATTTATGATCTGGAAATCACGTAAAACTGAATCAACAAAAGATATATTTTCCTGAGCAAATTCATCACTAAAATATAATTCATATATTAATGCATCTATAACATTCTCAAATTGACGAGCCATTACATCATTGTCTACATATTGATCTATAATGATATCAGAAGGCAAAGATTTGATTATTAGAACATAATCTACAATTCTAATAATTGCTTCTTGCATTTTAGTAGAAGGGAAAATAATGGGTATAGAGTTTAGAACTTTTGCTGTAATATTTGTGTTTGTACTTGTTTGTTTTATAAAGAAATTTACTAATGAAGAATTTAAAACGCCCAACAAATATTTGATATTTATTGAATTATCATTGGCTATGTAATTTGTGGAATTTGCACAATACATATGCCCATTTATAAGTGTCGAAATTATCCTGACTTTAGAGTCTACTCCTGTTATACGCTGAAGAACTATTCTAGGATTAGACACTTCCTGTTCCCTTTTAGAGGATAATCCTGGCTTATTTTGATCGTTAATGTATATGACATTTCCTTGTGACGGAGTATCTGTAATATAATATCTCTGTATTTGAGCACCAGTAATTACTCTTGTACCTAAACCTATATTATTAAATTTGCTTTTATATTTAGTCATATCAATTTCACCAGCAGATGCTATAATATGATATTGGCCTTTCTGTTTTATATCTTTAAGAATCGAAAATTTTTCATTACTACTTATTGGAATAATAAAATCTTCTGGATACATCTCTATTATTTCTTTAATAGTAATATTCAATTTATGTTTAACTTGCATAAATCGGGAATGCCATACATTAATGGGAATAGTTTTATATGCGTCCGGTTGATTATTTCTTCTTAACGTACAAATACATACACTCATCTTCGCTGATTCAAAAACTCTAAGATTTTTATTATCTCTTTCTGGAAATGAATCAATAGATAGTATATCTGTTTGTGCAAAGAATAATTTTCTATTTCCTAATGCACTATCTTCAGCTAAAATAGAATTTTGGGTAATCATAGAAACAATTCCATTATCTCTGGCAATATTTATAGCTAGAGGATAAAAAAATTGAAACATATTTAGTCTACCTCCTTTCGCATATTCATAATGCCTTGATAACTTTAATGCGGTTTGCATACTCAAGTCAAGGTCTCTGAGTTCATTGTAAGGTGGATTGCCAATCGTTATATCAAATCCTGTGAATAAACCATTTTTATCAAATAATTGGGGAAATTCAAAACGCCATTCGAAAGCATCAACATATAACTTATTTTTCTGAATATCTTCTTGTTCTTTTTCAAGGATATTCAGTTTTTCTTTTAACTTTTTCAACTCTGCCTTTTCAGCCTTTGTGCGCTCCCCAAATAATGTGGGACCTTCAAGCATAATAACTTTCCCCCTTAGCTTTGCTAGTTTTTCCTTAAACTGATTGCTAAGTTCTGTCTTGAACGCACGTTTGATACCCTCAATCGTTTGACGAAAGAGTTCCTTTGTCTGATGATTAGAGGTATTAGTATACTCACTTACCAGCTCTTTATATTTGGCAAGTGTCATCTTTTCATTTTCTTTTTTACCCTTGTTGTACTCAACAAATACATTCTCGATAGGGGCATCTATAGGGTAACGACTCAATAGCGAGTTGCCACAGGTGATTTTATAATCCAAGTTTGGAAGAGGCTGTGGTTCTTCTGCATCGACTACCAATGCCAACCAGAAACGCAAACGAGCTATATCAACGGCCCCCTGCTCGATATCAACACCAAAAATATTATTTTGGATAATATCTCGTTTTGTTTGAGTTGAATTAAAGTTGCCATGAGGCTCTGCATGTGAATGCAAATGATGTATTGCGTGATACAATACATAAAGGATACCCATAGGAAATGCCCCCGAACCTATGGCTGGGTCACACACTTTAACCTCTTTGAGCAACCGGGTAAATCGTATCGCTATGTTCTTGTTTTGGAGTATAGGATTCACTATGCCATCATTTATAAGTTGTTCAATTGCTTCAGCATATTGCTCTGATGGTTCGTGGGTTTTGAGGTATTGTATCACACTCTGGCGACACATATATTGTACAATCTCCTTGGGAGTATAGAATGCCCCCTTGTCTTTATTGTCCTCCAAAAGATTTTCAAAAATATGCCCCAGCATTTCAGGGTCGATGCCGACTTCGCTATCTTCGGGATCATTTTCATCAATAGTGAAATTGTATATGGCGAAGAAGTCCATTAATTCCTTGAAGTAGGAATATGGAAAATCAATGGTTAGGTTATCTATATTGTCAGGTTCAAAAAGACCTCCGTTAAGATATGGAATCCCCTCAAACTCCGTTAGAAGCGATATATTCCATCCTTTTTTTATAAATAATGCTTCACGCTCCTCTGGTTTGGTATTTAAAACGCCAAAGAACAATGGCTCCAAAACATCGCTTAACAATCTATTGTTATCAAGATATTTTTCTACAAGTTTGGCAAAATAATTTTTATCTCCATTTTCCCATTTGGTGCTTGATGCAGGCACACCCATCCAACCCTTCTTTTGCAAGAATTGCAAGAATACCAAACGACCTAATAGTTTCTTGACATAATCACGGTGTTGTTTTGTATTTGTAAGTGTGTCAACAAATCTCTTGTATTGAGTTTTGTAACCATTAAAGAAATCTTTGTTGAGACGCTCAACAGAGAATGCTTCCGTTACATCATCTAAATATACTGAGCCTCTCTTATTCTTATTAATCAGTTCTATCAATCGATTAGCAGCTGTCGTGCATGGTTCACTTTCGCCTAACAAGAAAGTATATCTTTTGGGAGCTGTTTCTTTGATGCTTAAATTCCCTTCGGAATCAAAGACTGTTTGTTTAGAAACAAATGTCAAACGATATTCTGTTTGGATACCAGAATAATATAAGACAAGTGCTCCATTTATAATATCTTGGTCAACATATTTAGCCGCAATTTCTCGTAAGCCTTTTCGGTTACGAGAAATATGTATATTGTCAGCAACCTCAAACTTGAATAACCCTAATGAGCGTCCATCATTTAAATGTATCACTCCAATTTGGCCTCCATTTTTTACAAGATTATTATCAACGGACGTTTCTTTTGCCAGATAGTCAATCTTTGGGAACATCTGGGCAAGAATGTTTTTCCATTCGTTGAAGTCGAACGGTGCGGATAATTTATGTTTCAAATCTGTCTGGTTCATTGCTCTGCTTTGTTAAATGTTGAAACTTTCTGAGATAATAATCTCAGGGTGCAACTCTTTCTTTTGTTTTACATTTACTGTCTGTTGGATGTTGTCATACATCTTTACGCTTTCAAGCGGATAGACAGTAATTATTTTCATTAACTGCTCCAACAACACGACGGGATTTATCGGTGTCTTTTTTGTTGCGTTGCGGAGTTTGTTCACGTCGCGCTGCAATTGTTGGAACTTGCCTGTCGTTATGGCTCGTTTCGCTTTTCCTATCAAATCGCGCTCTTCGTCAGTTATATTTGCAATGCTGAAGAAACCATCAAGATAGGCAATCGCTTTTTTCTCGTTTGGACCTTGTGTCGGATTCACTTTGTTCACTGTCGCCTTATCTTTCTCTTCTTTTTCCGAGAAAACTTCAAGTGCTTTCGCAACTTGTTCATGGTGCTTGTCGTGCAATGGAATCGACTTTTCCTCCAAACGCGCTTCAAATTCTTTTACGGCCTCCAAGAATGTGAGTTCTTCAATGGTTCCGTCTTCACGAATGAAAGTGAAAGCGTCTCTGCGTTTGTTACGGATGAAGGTGATGGTACTCTTGGGAATGAGTTTGTTTTTTCGTCCTACTCTCGCACGCATTGGCAGTTTGTTGATACGTTTTATCAGTTCCGGATTTTCTTCTTTGAGTTGTCTGAGCCACATCAAATAACGCAGCTTCTCGTCTCGTTCCTCATCAACATTTTTGTCGAAAAGTCCAAAACTTTCCGGGTTCTCATCGGTTGAATATATTTGGCTGTCTTCTCCCAAAGCGGCGTGGAAGGCAAAGAGCTTCATTTTTGCCTTTTTTTCCAGTTCGATGTCGTCATTGACTTTTGCCGTAGGGAAAAAGTTGAAGATGTGAACTTCTTTTGCTGTGCTACCAATACGATTGACACGACCGATACGTTGCATCAGTCTTGTTGAATTCCAAGGGGTATCGTAATTCACAATCACATTGGCTCGGTGCAGGTTTACGCCTTCCGCCAATACTTCGGTGCAGATGACTATGTTGTAATCGTTCTTTTTTTCGCCTTTATAGTTTGCATCGAAGTTTGCTTCTAGAATCGGCATTTTGTCGTTGCGGTTATCGCTGTAGATAGTCAAGATTCTGTTAAAACCTTTGCCTTTCAGCGTCTCGGAAAGATATTTTGTCGTTTCCTTGCTTTCGGAGAATACCACAAGCTTTCCTTCCTGATTGATGGACTTGTCAAATAGGATTCCGTTAAGATAATCGGTGATGAAAAGTTCCAGTTTTGGGTCTGATGTTATTTTGTTCCAGTCAGAAACCAGTTCCGATAACAACTTGTCATCGTGTTCAAGTCCCGACTTGAAATTCTCGTCAAAGTCTTCTGGCGTACAAACCTCAATCGTAGGGTCGGTATATTTCGCTTCTTCAATCAATTTTATAAGTTCCTCTTCTTTGCCTTCGAGCAGATACTCGTTGACTTTAAGATTTGGAGCGATGTAAATTGTTCCATTCTCAAACATATCAAGCATAACCTTGTTGGCATCGAAGTATCGGCGCAACGATTGCTTGAAAGCAAAGAAACTGCTGTCTATTCTCTTTACGAGCAAGGTCTTCATAATGCTTGCCAACTGCATAGAAATCATGTCAGCTTTCTTGTACTTCTTTTTCTTGTCCTCGTTCAGATACTTTATAGCCTGATAACGATAATATTTAAGTCCGCTTTCCTTGTCACTAAGGTATTTGATTGTTTTGTCATACAAAGCCTCTAACTCTGCCTCCAGCTGATAGTAAATCTTGTGCGGTGCCTTGACATTAGGGAAATGAACTCCTTGTTCTTCCAAATCTTTCCGATAAGCATCATTCCCCATCAAGTCTGTACGGGTCCGTCGTACAGTCAATGGTTCGACAACCTTTGTACGGATCTTCTCGTAGATGACTTTTATCTGCTGTGATATATCTGCAATGTCATTCTGCTGCTTGAGTTTCTTGTATTGGTCAATTTGTTCCCGGAAGAAACGTTGCAAGTTACCTTCTTCCAAAGTGCTGTCTTTGGAATCTTGAAAAAGATAGACAAGGTTGGCGATGTCTTCTGGCTTGTTGTTCAAAGGTGTAGCCGAAACAAGAATGACTTTCTTGTCGTGAACACTTCCGTCGCTGTGTCGGCATTGGGTCTTGCAAAGCTTCTGAAGCTCGTTGTACATAGATGCCGTATCACTTCTGAATTTGTGCGCTTCATCCACTATCACCAAATCGTAAAGGGCAGGATTCTTTATCTTATGTAAACTGCCATTATTCACAATGGTATAATTATCCAACTTAAACTCATCAAGTGTGCGTTCCCAACCGTCTCTTAATGCAGGAGGAACAACAATCAATGTATGAGAGCGGTGCATCGGAAAACCATTTGCGAAGAAGAACTTTTTCGCAATGAGAGCCGATACAATGGTTTTCCCCAATCCTACAACGTCAGAAAGAAAAAAGCCGTTATACTTCATCATCTTCGAGTATCCATCGTTCACAGCATCTATCTGATACGACAGTTTCTTGTAACCTTTAGGCAAGTCGGAAACAGAATTGGGGTCAAAGTCAATGCTCTTTCCGAAATACTCTAATAATAATTTCAAATAAACTTCGTAAGGTGTGAAGTCTGGATTCAGGTAAGATTCTTTCTTTATTCTGTCAATATGGGTCAAATCAATCTCCACTGCTTCTTTCCACAATCTTTCAAATGTTTCTGTCGCAAACAGAATATCATCATCGTAGCGCAGTTCTACATTGAACTCGAAATTCTTTTCAAGTCCAGCCTCGGTAAGATTGCTTGATCCAGTAATCACCGAACCATAACCGTGTGGGTGGTACTCCTCTTCGCGAAATATGTATATTTTGGCATGGATGTTTTGTTTGGGATGTATGCGCATAACTATTTTGCCAGTCATTATGTCTTCAATGAACTGGCACATTCCGTCTTCAACTTCTTTATCGTATTTTGCTTCTTGGATATTGCTTTTTATTTCGTTGAAGAATTCTTCCTGTGTTTGCTTTTCGTTGGGATTGAACAACAAGCCTTGTTGATTAGCTTCATACGTCAATTTATCCACATTAATGCCAACAAGAAAGCGAATCTTAGGAGTCTGCGTTATGAATTTCCTGATTCTAAAATACCCGGAAGCTCTAAAATACCCTACAAGTGCATCAAAGAAATGCACTTTCTTATACTTGAAAACGCCTTCTATTTTTTCAAGAAGGGTATTTTCTTTTTCATTGGTGAAAAAATTTGTTCCCATAATCAAGCGTCTTTCAGAGTATTTATTAGATCTTTAGGCTCTACATTTAAAACAGTTGCAATCTTAACAAGCATTTCTAATGATGGTTGTGAAGTATTGGAACACCAACGAGAAATGGTAGCTTCATTCTTTTGAAGTTGTTCTGCCAACCATTTCCCTGTTCTGTTTTGTTCAACCAATACGACTTTTATTCTATTTATTCTTTCTGTTTCCATGCTTGTTTTGTTTTAGAGGATAGCAATAAATTGACTATATCTGCAAAGGTAGTGATAATTTTTTAAAATAAATATGATTCTAAGGTAAATATCATTCATACCTATCTGGAAAACTGGGGCAGCGGAGCAAGGCGCATTATGGATGCTTGTAAAGTACAAGGCGTGGAAGCACCTACATGGTGTGACAATGGAGGCTTCATCACTGTCACTTTCAAGCGTCCTGATTTCACATCCGGCACAACACAAACAGATAAAGAGGACAAGTACCCCCTAAGTACCCCTCAAGTACCCCCTAAGTACCCCTCAAGTACCCCCTAAGTACCCCACAAGTGGAATTACTCATTCAGAAAATGAGCGATTCTTATATGACCATGAGAGATATGGCAGATGTATGTGATATTAAAGACTTAAAGTATTTCCGTGAGAGCTATATTACTCCTGCATTAGAAGAAGGATTAATCGAACGGCTTTATCCCAACCAACCGAAGCATCCAAAGCAGCAATACAGGTTGACAAAAATGGCTAAAGAATGGCTGACCGGGAAAGTAAAATAGAATCATATTTTGTGTATCACCGCATCGGAATGACTATCCCATTCCGATGCGGTTTTTAATGTTTCGATACTTGTTTAACGGTGTCGCAAGTTAGCGGCTGTCATATTGCTGTGGCTGTTGTTGCCACTTAGCTTCCATCACCCTTGAAAGCTCGACAATCTCCCGGCTCAGCTTTATAAGGTCGATGGTACACTTCTCCAGCTTGTAGAGCAACGCCATCGCCTTCTTCTCTGAGAAGTGGATGCGTAGCTCTTTAACGACCTGATTGTAGTTCGTGCCGATGCAGCGGAACTGGGCATGGAAATCCGACAGCTTGGTGTAGTAGTCCACCAACGTCTTGTCCACTTTCAGCACCTTGAACTTCTGCCCGAAGAAGTGCGCCTTGAGAAAGACGGCTTTCG
>OGQT01002487.1_pt1 | contig 12972 bp, 9 predicted proteins | sample 1553261 | NCBI WGS metagenome assembly OGQT01 (sample SAMEA2579992, study PRJEB22360) | human gut metagenome | biome: human gut; feature: human-associated habitat; material: faeces | place: Denmark | collected 2008/2010
TGAGAAGTGCTATCTCACGTACCCATCTCTCATTATCTTTGAGTGCTTTCAGAGCATATTTCATATGTTTTAGGATAACACATCTCATTCTTTGTCTGTAATATTTATGTAACCTTTTGTCATGGTATTATAACAAAAATACGGTTTTATGAAAAGACTTATTTCTTGACGATTCTGTGAATTCTCTATATACTTTGAATATATCCTATAGCAATTACGATTTATTTTTTGTTAATTCTGATCATCTGTTCAGATATTTTAACTGCCCGGTCTCTTTAATATTTTTTTAAATACTATGTCTCTAATCTATTATAAACGAAAGCGAGAACTATACATATGAGCCTACAATCCAACAAGCGAAGCCAGACGAAATCTTCTTCTGCACGCAGGAAAGACATCTACAAAAAATCAAAATACTATCAGGAAAAAAGGCAAAAATTGCTGATTGCAACAGGTATCGGTATCTTTGTTCTGGTTTTTATACTTATTCTGGCAGGTATCCGCGGATGCAGCAACTATATGAGTTCCAGACAGGCAGCAGCCAAAAAAACTGTTTCCATGAACGCTTCTAAGGACAACAGCCAGAAAGCATCCTCAGATTCTCAGAACACGGATTCCTCCAATGCTACAGTATCTTCTCCTGTTTCTCTGACACTCAGTGTTGTCGGTGACTGCACTCTTGGCACAGATGAAACTTTTGATTATGATACCAGCTTAAATGCTTATTATGAAAATTACGGTGCAGATTATTTCCTGCAGAATGTAAAAGATATTTTCTCCACAGATGATCTGACTATTGCGAATTTTGAGGGAACACTCACCGATTCTGATGAACGGGAGGATAAAACATTTGCATTTAAAGCACCCGCATCCTATGCCTCTATTCTGACAAACGGATCTGTAGAAGCCGTAAATACCGCTAACAATCACAGTCATGATTACGGTGATCAGAGTTTCGATGATACTCTGGCAGCACTGGATGATGCAGGAATCGTTCATTTCGGATATGATGAAACTGCTGTTATGGATGTAAAGGGAATCAAAGTGGGATTAGTCGGTATCTATGAACTGTACGACCATCTTGAGCGCGAGCAGCAGTTAAAAGACAATATTGCAAAAGTAAAGGCAGACGGGGCACAGCTGATCGTAGCGATCTTCCACTGGGGTAATGAAACGGAAACCGTTCCGGACAGCAACCAGACAACACTTGGACGCATCGCGATCGATGAAGGCGCTGATCTTGTATGCGGACATCATCCGCATGTACTTCAGGGCATTGAAACTTATAAAGGCAGGAATATTGTATACAGCCTCGGAAACTTCTGCTTCGGCGGCAACAGTTCTCCAAGTGATATGGACACCATGATCTACCAGCAGACTTTTACTATTGATGCCGATGGGGTAAAAAAAGACAACGTGACCAATATCATTCCCTGCTCCATTTCTTCTGCTGCCTATGATGGATATAATAATTATCAACCAACTCCGGCAGAGGGTGATGAGGCAACAAGAATCCTTGGAAAAATTAATGAACGGAGTTCCTGGATTTCTACTGCAGAAGGCAGTACTTTTACTGCAAAATATAACAGTAATAATGACTCCCAGAGCAGTTCTGCAGATACAGCTGCTTCAGATAGCGATATCGTTGATATGAACAGTTCAGCTTCAGATGACACAGACGCAGAGACATACGACGAATCCTATGATACTGATAATTCGGACGCCGAATAAATAGAGCCTTCATTCATCCAAAATCACATCCATACTTCAAAAGAGCTGAAAAATCCAGTTAAGGACTTCTCAGCTCTTTTTTATATTTTTACTATGCTTTTATCAGGCAGATAAAAGCATCCTCTTCGCTACTTGCTCATAACCAGATAATTGATTGATATAATTATTTGGGTGACATTATATGATAATCATAGCATCTCCAAAAGAGAAAAATCTGTACTTTTCCTGCACTGCAGTCTCATAGGCATGCATGATATTCTCCTTGCCTGCCAGCGCAGACACCAACATCACAAGTGTGGATTCCGGCAGGTGGAAGTTTGTGATCAGGGCATCGATCATTTTGAAATGATAGCCCGGATAGATAAAGATTTCTGTCCATCCGCTTCCGGATTTCAGAATTCCATCTTCTCCTGTTGCAGATTCCAGTGTTCTGCAGCTTGTGGTTCCTACTGCTATTACACGTTTACCTGCCTTCTTTGTATCATTGATCAGCTTTGCCTGATCCTCCTCTACTATGTAGAATTCGGAATGCATATGGTGGCTTTCCACGTCATCTACTTTGACAGGGCGGAAAGTTCCGAGACCTACATGAAGAGTCACATGAGCGATATTGACGCCTTTTTCCTTTACTTTTTCAAGAAGCTCTTTAGTAAAGTGCAATCCTGCTGTCGGTGCTGCTGCGGAGCCTTCGTTCTTTGCATAAACTGTCTGATAACGGTTCTTATCTTTCAGTTTATGTGTAATATAAGGCGGCAGAGGCATTTCGCCAAGCTGATCCAGGATTTCTTCAAAGATTCCTTCATAATGGAACTGGATCAGACGGTTTCCCTCGTCCACCACATCAATGATCTCACCTTTTAAAATACCATTTCCAAATGTGATCTTAGCACCCGGGCGTGCCTTCTTTCCGGGTTTTACCAGACACTCCCAGATATCATTCTCTCTTCGCTTCAGAAGCAGGATCTCGATCAGTGCTCCTGTCTCTTCTTTATGTCCGTATAACCGGGCAGGGATTACCTTTGTATCGTTGATGACCAGGCAGTCTCCCTCTTCCATATAATCCAGAACATCTGTGAAATGGCGATGCTCAATGCTGCCATCTTTTAAAGACAGATGCATCAGTCTGGATGAACTTCTGTCCTCCAGAGGATCCTGAGCGATCAGTTCCTGAGGAAGGTCATAATAAAAATCTGATGTTTTCATTTTATCTGCTCCTCTTCTTCCTTCCACTGTTTCCTTAACTGGCGCACATAGTTCCATTCTTTGTTTGTCAGATCAGCTTTCTTAAGAAGATCCGGGCGTCTTTTTGCCGTGCGGTAAATTGACTGCTCTCTGCGCCACTTTTCTATGTTTGCATGATGACCGGACATAAGAACCTCCGGTACCTTTTTGCCATGCCACTCTTCCGGACGGCTGTACTGCGGATACTCCAGAAGGTTTCCTGCAAAGGATTCTGTCTCACCGGACTCCTGATTGTTCAGTACACCCGGAACCATTCTTGAAATGGAATCCATCATGACCATTGCAGGAAGTTCGCCGCCTGTAAGCACGTAATCTCCGATAGATACGTAATCTGTGACGATTTCCTCCAGAACACGCTCATCAATTCCCTCATAGTGTCCACAAAGGAATACCAGATCCTCTTCCTGCGCCATTTCTCTGGCCATAGCCTGGTTAAATACCTGCCCCTGAGGAGTCAGATATACAACTCTTGGCTTTTTTGCCGTACGGTTTGCAATCGCCTCATAAGCAAGGTAAACCGGTTCTGCCTGCATCAGCATTCCGGCACCGCCACCATAGGTATAATCATCCACTTTCTGGTGCTTATTGAATGCATAATCACGAATGTTCACTGCCTCCAGTGTGAGGAGACCTTTTGTGATCGCACGTCCGGTAATGCTGGTATTCATGCCATTTTCAATCATCTCCGGAAACAGGGTTAAAACATGAAAATTCATTTATATTAATCCTTTCATCAGATGAATGGTCATTACATTCTTCTCCACATCCACATCAAGGATACATTCCCTGATAGCAGGGAGCAGAATTTCTTCGCCTTTGTCATCCTCTACTACATAGACATCATTAGCGCCTGTTTCCATTACATCTTTCAGAGTTCCAAATTTGCTTCCGTCTTCGAGAACTACATCCATACCGATCAGGTCTGCAATGTAATATTCATCTTCTTCCAGCTCCTGCGCTTCTTCTCTCGGGATCCAGAGTTCTCTTTTTTTATACATCTCTATATCATTAATATTATCAATTCCCCTGAATTTCAGGATTACAAGGTTCTTGAAATACTTAACATTCTCTATTTCAAGCTTTCTTTTCTCTCTGCCTGTGTCAAGCAGAACATATTCCAGATCCAGAAATCTGTCTGCATCTGTGGTAGGATATACTTTTACTTCCCCGCGTATTCCGTGTGTCGTAGTGATCACACCAACTTTTAATAAATCTTCCATCTGCTGACTCCTATAATTTTCATATCATACGTCATTTGCATTCTGCTTTTATGCCTGCTCACAGCGAATGCTGATCCATATTCCAAATCCGCTTAAACCCAAATCAGGAGCCATGGGATGTTCCACAGCTCCTGACCCTTATTTTCATTGCAGAATATCTACAATCACTTTTTTGCTGCTTTTTGAAGAAGCTGCTTTTACCACAGTTCGGATCGCTTTCGCAATTCTTCCCTGCCGTCCGATAACCTTGCCCATGTCAGCAGGTCCGACTTTCAGTTCAACGATGATCGCGTCTTCCTTTTCTGTCTCAGTAACAACTACTTCATCCGGATTTTCAACAAGAGATTTTGCAATTACTTCCACTAATTCTTTCATTACATACCTCCCTGACCCGTCCCCTACGGACGCTGCAGAAATACCTTATCCTGGTATATCTGAATTATTTTTCAATTCCGGCATCTTTGAGGATTTTTGCTACAACATCTGTAGGCTGAGCTCCTGCTGCAAGCCATTTTTTAGCTGCTTCTTCATCAACTGTTACAGCGCTTGGCTCAAGGTTTGGATCGTATGTTCCGATTTCTTCGATACATCTTCCATCACGTTTGCAACGGGAATCTGCAACTACGATTCTATAAAAAGGTGCTTTCTTCTGTCCCATTCTTCTTAATCTGATTTTAACTGCCATTGTTTCTTTTCCTCCATTAAATAAAATATATTGTTTTCTTATGTTATATTACTGTTCAGCTATGAAACAGTAACTTTTATGTCAAAGCGTTATCCGCTTCGCTAACTTCTCAATTACAGTCCGAACGGAAGTTTAAATCCACCGCCGCGCTTACCGGCTTTTCCGCCCATAAGACCAGGCATCTGTTTCATCATCTTCTTGCTCTGCTCAAACTGTTTCACCAGACGGTTTACTTCAGAGACATCTACTCCTGCACCTCTGGCAATACGGTTCTTTCTGGAAATGTTCAGTATTGACGGATTACTTCTCTCCTGAGGTGTCATGGAAAGGATAATTGACTTGGTTCTGTCCATGGCTTTCTCATCGATCATTCCCTCAATATCCTTCATCTTACCGCCCATACCTGGAAGCATATTCAGGATACTGCCGATACCGCCCATCTTGTTCATCTGTTCCATACTGGTAAGGTAATCGTTGAAGTCAAAGTCCATTTTCTTTAACTTCTTCTGCATGTCCTGCGCCTGTTCTTTATCGATGGAAGCTTCTGCTTTCTCGATCAGGCTCATGACATCACCCATACCAAGGATTCTGGAAGCCATACGTTCCGGATAGAACTGCTCCAGATCAGAAAGTTTCTCGCCCATACCTACATACAGAATAGGCTTACCGGTTACTGCCTTGATAGAAAGGGCTGCACCGCCTCGGGTATCACCATCCATCTTGGTAAGAATGACACCGTCGATTCCTACTTTATCAGCAAATGTGCTTGCCACATTTACCGCATCCTGTCCGGTCATCGCATCTACAATGAGGATGGTTGCATCTACCTGAATGTTCGCCTTGATATCTGCAAGTTCCTGCATCATATCTTCATCAACATGAAGACGACCGGCTGTATCGATAAGTACGACATTCTGCTGATTTGCCTTCGCATGCTCTATGGCTGCTTTCGCAATATCCACAGGCTTCTGCTTATCTCCCATGGAAAATACTTCCACGCCCTGTTTCTCGCCGTTGACCTGCAGCTGTGTGATAGCCGCCGGACGGTAAACATCGCAGGCTACTAAAAGAGGTTTCTTACCTTTGGATTTCAGCTTACCTGCAAGCTTCGCAACTGTGGTGGTCTTACCTGCACCCTGCAGACCTGCCATCATGAACACTGTGATCTCATTTCCCGGGCGAAGAGGCAGATCTGTTGTCTCACTTCCCATTAATTTCACAAGTTCATCATTAACAATCTTGATCACCATCTGACCCGGATTCAGACCGCTCATAACGTCCTGTCCGATTGCCTGCTCCTGTACAGATTTAGTAAACTGCTTCACAACCTTAAAGTTTACGTCTGCCTCTAACAGAGCCATCTTTACTTCCTTAAGGGCAAGCTTAACGTCCTCCTCTGTCAGGCGGCCCTTGCTTCGCAACTTCTTAAATACATTCTGCAGTTTATCTGTCAAGCTTTCAAATGCCATATGTTATAACTCCTCTAAAATCTCATTGGAAATATTTACAATTTCATCGGAATGATATTCCCGGGCAAGTACACGGATCTGCTTTACCTGCGCCCGTATATTCAGGAATTTCTCTACAAGATGAAGCTTCTGTTCATACTCTTCAAGGGTCTTGTTGCATCTCTTGATCATATCATGCACACCCTGTCTGCTGATGCCCAGATCCTCTGCGACTTCACTCAGCGAGTAATCCTCCAGCACCACGCTCTCATAAACCTGCTGCTGTCTCTCTGTCAGAAGTTCTCCATAAAAATCATATAAATAACCTTGCTCTACAAACTTCTCCATCTGTAATCACCTTGACTATATTAACCTATTTCCAATGTGCTGTCAAGCATTTTCTCTTGACAGCACAAATTTATTTTTTCCGATACACTTCTTAAAAATCTCATCAAAAAGCCCCGGCATCCATATACTGAACACCATGGCTCCCATTTCATTTATTTACATGGCAGATGCTACTCTGAGACAATCACAGACTTGGACGGATCACCTTTGGTCTGCATCCTGCATCTTCGAGAGCTTTAACAATCTCATTCTTATGATCTGTGCCAAAAGCCTCCAATGTGATCTTAAGTTCCACTGCCGCATTTCTGTTCGTGCTTACAAACTGGTTATGATCCAGCTTGATAACATTGCCCTGAGCCCTGGCGATCACGCTTGCCACGCGTACCAGTTCGCCCGGCTTATCCGGAATGAGCACAGATACTGTGAAGATTCTGTCTCTCTGGATCAGACCATGCTGAACAACAGAAGACATGGTAATAACATCCATGTTTCCACCGCTTAAGATAGAAACAATCTTCTTTCCCTTCACATCAAGATGACGAAGCGCTGCCACTGTCAGAAGACCGGAATTCTCTACGATCATCTTATGGTTCTCAACCATGTCAAGGAAAGCAACGATCAGTTCATCATCCTCGATAGTGATGATATCGTCCAGATTCTTCTGGATATACGGGAAGATTTTCTTTCCGGGTGTCTGTACGGCAGTACCGTCAGCAATCGTATTTACGTGCGGAAGAGTCACAACCTCACCCTTCTTCAGAGAAGCTTTCATGCAGGCAGCCCCTGCCGGTTCCACACCGATGACTTTGATATGTGGATTTAACAACTTCGCAAGTGTGGAAACACCTGTTGCAAGTCCGCCTCCACCGATCGGAACCAGAATATAATCAACAAGCGGAAGCTCCTGAACGATCTCCATTGCAATGGTACCCTGTCCTGTGGCAACTGCCGGATCATCGAAAGGATGGATAAAGGTATATCCCTCTTTCTCAGCAAGTTCCAGTGCATGTGCACATGCCTCATCATATACATCACCATGCAGGATAACCTCTGCACCGTAACTCTTTGTTCTCTCAACCTTGATCAGCGGAGTTGTGGTAGGCATAACGATCACTGCCTTCACACCATATTTATGCGCAGCATAGGCAACACCCTGTGCATGATTTCCAGCAGATGCTGTGATCAGACCTTTATTTCTCTCTTCATCGGAAAGAGTGCTGATCTTATAATAAGCACCACGAACCTTATATGCACCTGTACGCTGCATATTCTCCGGTTTTAAATAAACCTTATTTCCTGTAAGTTCACTGAAATAGCTGCTCTTGATCAGCTTTGTTTCCTGTGTGACCTGTTTTACGATCTCTGATGCCTGTTCAAAACTCTCTAAAGTAAGCATTGTTTTTTCCTCCATTTTGTCCTAAATGTACTCCCGGAATCTTTTTGTACTTGATTTGACTCCGAAAGTACATCCTAATCTTGAGCGTCCGGGTTTTCTTTATGGTCTACATCAAACAACGCATTTACAAATGCATCTGCATCGAATTTCTGAAGATCGTCAATACTTTCTCCTACGCCAATGTACTTCACCGGAATATCCAGTTCAGACTGGATGGCAACTGCAATACCTCCCTTGGCAGTTCCGTCCAGCTTGGTAAGGATAATACCGCTGACATTTGCGACCTCCGCAAATTGTCTCGCCTGTGCAAGGGCATTCTGTCCGGTGGTACCATCCAGCACTACCAGTGTCTCCAGATATGCATCCGGATACTCCCTCTCCAGGATCCTGTAAATCTTGCGGAGTTCTTCCATAAGGTTCTTTTTATTATGAAGACGTCCTGCTGTATCGCAGAGAAGTACGTCTGCATTTCTTGCTTTGGCTGCTGCCACCGCATCATAGATAACAGATGCAGGATCTGCTCCCGCCTGTCCGCCGATGATCTCCACACCTGCACGGTTCGCCCACTCAGTAAGCTGCTCTCCTGCTGCTGCGCGGAAAGTATCGGCTGCTGCAAGGATAACCTTCTTGCCCTGGTCTTTTAATTTTCCTGCAAGCTTTCCTACTGAAGTGGTTTTTCCGACACCATTGACACCGATCACCAAAACTACGGATCTGCGGTTCTCAAATTCATACTCTGTGCTGTCCACACGCATCTGATCCTTGATCTCATTGATCAGAAGCTGTTTACATTCCATCGGTTCCTTAATATGACGTTCGGAAACCTCTTTCTTTAAATTCTCAATAATAGAAGTGGTCGCATTGATCCCGATATCACCCATGATCAGAATCTCTTCCAGCTCTTCATAAAAATCTTCATCAATACTGGAAAAACCACTGAAAATACTGTCAAATCCGGCTACGATATTGTCTCTGGTCTTTGCCAGTCCACTGACTAATCGTTTAAAAAAACCTTTCTTTTCTTCTGCCATGTGAAACTCCTCCTGTTACTGGGTAAGCTGATTCTCCACCAGATCGACGGAAACCAGTGTGGATACCCCTTTTTCCTGCATGGTAATACCATAAAGCCGGTCTGCGGCGTTCATAGTTCCACGTCTATGGGTTATTATAATAAATTGTGTGTTTTTCGTCAACTTCTGTAAATATCCGGCAAATCGCCCAACATTGGAATCGTCCAGCGCTGCCTCGATCTCATCCAGCAGACAGAACGGTGACGGCTTCAGATTCTGGATCGCGAAAAGAAGTGCGATAGCTGTCAGAGCTTTTTCCCCGCCGGAAAGCTGCATCATATTCTGCAGTTTCTTTCCCGGCGGCTGGGAAATGATCTTAATTCCTGCCTCCAGGATATCTGCCTCTTCATCCAGCTCCAGAGTTCCTTTTCCGCCTCCGAACAATTCCTTAAATGCCTTGTCAAATTCCTTCTGGATCTCGCCGAATTTCTCAGAAAACTGTTTCCGCATTCCCTCATCCAGCTCCTGAATGATCTGTTCCAGAGTTTTCTCCGCTGTGACCAGATCCTCATACTGGCCGGACAGAAAGGTGTGTCTTTCCAGAAGTTCCTTATAATCCTCAATAGCATTTACATTTACAGGTCCCAGCTTTCTGATATCATCTTTAATCTGAGCTGCCTGTCGCTTCATCTGCGAAAGATCAGTAAGTTCCTCTTTTCTGTAGGAAACGGCATTATTGGGAGTGATCTCATACTCGGACCACATATAGGCAATCCGCTCTTCCCTGTTCTCCTCCAGCTTGTCCATCTGTCCCTGCAGACGGTAACATTCCTTATCCAGAAGTCCGATCTGACCGGACAGATAATCTCTTTTCTCAAAAAAATCTTTATGCTGAGAAGTTCTGCTCTCTTTCTCCTTCTGCAGATTTTTCAGCTGCATCTGTGCCTGTTCTTCATGAAGGACAGACTCTTCCGACTCTTTTTTCAGCTGGGTGATCATCTCCTGCTTCTTTTCCATCTCTTCACTGCTGTGAGCAAGAGACTGATAAATATCCTCTTTCTCAGTCATAAAAGCTGTGATTTCTGCTTTCAGACGGCTCAGGTTTTCCTGGTCAAATTTCTCTTTCTGTTCAAGAGCGGATGACTGAAGACGGATTTCTTCTAACTCCCGGGTGATTTTCTTCTCTTCTTCTTTCCATTCATCCAGTTCTGACTGCTTTGCCTCAATAAAACTCTCCAGTTCTTTCTCATCCTGCTTTGAATTCTCCAGTTCCCTGGCAATCCGGTCATGATCCTGCCGGATTTCCATGACCTGGCGTTTGATCTCTGCCTGATCTCTGTTGATCTGAGCATATCCGCTTCGGATCTCCTCAGCTTTCTTTTCCTGCTGTTTGATATTCATTCTGGCAGTATTCTGTTCTATATATTTCTGACGGAGTTTTTCCTGAAATCCTGCAATGGCATCACGAAGCCTGTTTCTCTGATTTTTATTTTCCTCAACAGCATTCTGCATTTCGGTCAGATTCTGCTTCAGCTGATTTACTTTTGTTTCCAGTTCCTCTATTTCACGCCGTCTTCCAAGCAGATTGCTGTTGTTTCTGAAGGCACCGCCGGTCATGGAACCTCCCGGGTTTAAGGATTCACCCTCTGTTGTGACCATTCTCAGACTGTGTCTGTATTTTTTTCCTATTGCAATGGCATGATCAATGTTATCAACTACCAGCACTCTTCCAAGAAGGAATTTCGTGATCTGCTGATACTGAGAAGCTACGGACACCAGTTCGCTGGCAATCCCCACAACGCCCGGCTCTTTCAGTGCTTCTTTCGGTGTAAACTCACCTCTGGGACTTATGCTGCTCATGGGAAGAAAGGTCGCACGTCCATAACGATTCTTTTTCAGAAATTCGATCATGGTTTTGGCAGTCTGCTCATTATCTGTAACAATATTCTGAATGCTCCCACCAAGAGCTGTCTCGATAGCGATCTCATAATCTTTGTTTACCTGGATCAGATCTGCGACAACACCCTGGATTCCCGGAACACGTTCTTTTTGTTCCATAACTCTCCGGATACTGTTTCCGTATCCATCATAGCGCTCCGCGATATTTCTGAGAGAATCCAGCCGGGATGCCTCTCTGTGATAGGCTGTCTGTTCTGCTTCCAGCTTTGTGTTCTGTTCCTTCAGCTTTTCCTGAATCTTCATCACACTCAGATTCAGATGTTCACATTCCTCATTGGCATTTTCAATCTGGGATGTAATCTCATCATACTGTTTCCGGGCTGTAGTCAGAATGGTCTGCTGCTCTTCCTCTTCACTCTTCAGTCTGAGAATACGCTGGCTGATCTCTGCCTTACGGATTTCTGCCTGTTCCATCATTGCATCAAATCTCTGGGCTTTACCCTTGACATTGGCACGGCTGTTCAGAATTTCAATGATCTCATTTTTGCCATTCTCCACTTCGAGAGTACAGGCTTCCATATTCTCCTGCGCTGTCCTTAATTTCTCTTCTTCCTCAGAAAGTTTCTTACGGACAGCCTTTAACTGTGCATAAATATCCGTTTTTTCTTCTTCAAGTTTCTTCTTTGAATCTGTTCTTACTGAAAGTTCAGCCTCAATAGTCTGGATACGTCCCTTATAATGCTCTTCATTCTGTGCCCCTGCCAGTATCTGCTCATTTAATACATTGATCTGGCCTTCCAGCTGTTGTTTACGGATTGCCTGCTCCTGACCGGAAATGCGAAGTGCATCCATTTTGGAATTTAAATCTTCCAGCTCCTGTTCCAGACGTTCATATTCCATCTTGGTCCGGTCATAGGAACTCTGGGTATCCTTCAGCTGATTCTGCGCAATTATGTTCTTCTCTTCCAGTTCCTTGAGTTCTTTGGCTGCAGCAGCATACTCCATCAGGAACATATTCACATCCAGTTCCTTAAGAGTCTCTCTTTTGGAAAGATAAACTCTTGCTGTCTCTGACTGTTTCTCCAGTGGTTCCAGCTGTCTGGTAAGCTCCGAGAGGATATCTGTCACTCTGACCAGGTTCTGGCGTTCTTCCTCCAGTTTTTTGATAGTGGTATTCTTTCTTCTCTTAAATTTAACAATACCTGCTGCCTCATCAAAAAGCTCTCTTCTCTCTTCCGGTTTACCGCTTAGGATCCTGTCGATCTGTCCCTGTCCGATAATGGAATATCCTTCTTTACCGATACCTGTATCATAAAACATCTCATTGATATCTTTCAGTCTGCAGGCACTTCCGTTGATCTTATATTCACTCTCTCCTGAACGGTAAAGCCTTCTGGTAACCGTAACCTCGTTAAAATCAACCGGAAGCTTATGGTCTGAATTATCCAGTGTGATCGCCACCGATGCATAACCCAGGGGTTTTCTTGTCTCTGTACCGGAGAAAATAACATCCTGCATATTTCCTCCTCGCAGAGACCTGGCACTCTGTTCACCCAGCACCCATCTCACCGCATCACCGACATTGCTCTTTCCACTTCCGTTCGGACCTACAATACCGGTGATCCCGTTATGAAATTCAAAATTGATTTTCTGGGCGAAAGACTTAAATCCCTGTACCTCTATATTCTTTAAATACATAATTCTCCTGTTTATTTTCTGAGTACACGAATCGCCTGGTATGCTGCGGCCTGTTCTGCTGCTTTCTTTGTATGACCGCTTCCCTGTCCCATCACTTTTCCGTTTACTCTTGCCTCCACAGTAAAGTTTTTGTTATGATCCGGGCCTTCTTCTTTTGTCAGAATATATTCCACCGGCTGTGTTCCGTTTTCCTGCACGATTTCCTGCAGGATGGTCTTGCTATCATAAAAGAGCTGTTTATGTTCAATATCATTCAGGATAAAATTCAGCACAAACTCCTTTGCATTAGCAAAAC
>OGQT01002488.1_pt1 | contig 12971 bp, 8 predicted proteins | sample 1553261 | NCBI WGS metagenome assembly OGQT01 (sample SAMEA2579992, study PRJEB22360) | human gut metagenome | biome: human gut; feature: human-associated habitat; material: faeces | place: Denmark | collected 2008/2010
TGCCACATGATTGAGGCCACACTGCCGCAGGGCATAACCGCCGCCGAGCTGATTGACCGCCTCAACCCCACCCCGGCCCTGTGCGGCACCCCGCGCGAAGCCGCCATCGCCGACATCACTGCAAACGAACTCCACGACCGCGGATGCTACGGCGGCGCCGTAGGCCTCGTTTCCACCGCCGCCCACGCCGACATCCGCCTCTTCGTCACCCTGCGCTGCTGCCACATCTCGGGCCGTACCATCCGGGCCTTTGCCGGCGGCGGCATCACCCCCGACTCAGACCCCGCCACCGAATGGCGCGAAAGCTCCGCCAAAGCCTCCTTCTTCACCCGCCACATGCACCCCTGACCGGGAAACAGCACCAGCGAACTGTAGGGATGCACCCCGGTGCATCCACTTCCTGTCATTGAAACAGGCTCGTTGATGTCAGGATACACCGGGGCGCATCCCTACATCGTTGACGGCCAACTCTTATGAAATGGCCCGAATTTGATTGAATTTGTCACAGGCCCATGGGTGAAGTTTCGGAATAATTATTAATTTTGCATGCAGGTAACAGCATTCAAATCATCCATGGCAACCAGCGCACAACAGAAACAGGAACTTTTCAAAGCCATATGGGCAACAGCCGAAGACTTGCGTAATTCAGTCGACGGCTGGGATTTCAAGAGCTATGTGCTCGGCATACTGTTCTATCGTTTTATTTCAGAGAACATAACCAACTACATCAACCAGATGCAGAGGGCGGCGGGTGATTCTGATTTCGACTATGCCGATTTCCCTGACGAGGAGGCTGCGGCCGCAAAGGATGACCTGGTACGCGAAAAAGGCTTTTTCATCCTCCCCTCACAATTGTTCTGCAACGTGCGCAAACGGGCCAAAACCGACCCGAACCTGAATGTCACCCTTGACAGTATCTTCAAGGCCATCGAGTCATCGGCCATAGGCACAGAGAGCGAACCCGACATGAAGGGCCTCTTTGCCGACATCGACGTCAACTCCAACAAACTCGGAGGCACCGTCGAGAAACGCAACGAACAGCTGACCAAGATACTCAACAACATCGGCGGCATAGACCTGAAGGGAGAGTATGCCGACAACCAGATAGACATATTCGGCGATGCATACGAGTTCCTCATGACCATGTATGCATCAAACGCCGGAAAAAGCGGGGGCGAGTTCTTCACGCCACAGGAGGTGAGCGAGCTCCTGGCACGCATCGTCAGCCACAACCGCCGGTATGTGAACAAAGTCTACGATCCGGCCTGCGGCTCGGGTTCACTGCTACTGCAGTTCGCCAAAGTGCTGGGCAAAGAGAATGTCAAGAAAGGATTCTTCGGGCAGGAGCTGAACATCACAACGTTTAACCTGTGCCGCATAAACATGTTCCTGCACGACATAAACTATGCACACTTCGACATCCAGAACGGCGACACGCTCCTGGAACCCGCGCACTGGGACGACGAGCCGTTTGACGCCATAGTTTCAAACCCGCCCTACTCCACAAAGTGGGTCGGCGACGACAATCCTCTGCTGATTAACGACCCCCGGTTCGCCCCTGCGGGGGTACTGGCGCCCAAAAGCAAGAGCGACCTCGCTTTCACCATGCACATGCTGCACTGGCTCTCTACGGAGGGCACAGCGGCAATCGTAGAGTTCCCCGGAGTACTTTACCGCAGCGGCAAAGAACAGAAAATCAGACAGTACCTGATTGACAACAACTATGTCGATACGGTCATCCAGCTCCCTCCGAACCTTTTTTTCGGTGTGAGCATAGCCACCTGCATCATAGTGCTGAAGAAATCTAAACGCGAGAACAAAACGCTCTTCATCGACGCCTCGGCACTATTCGTGCACGAAGGCAACAAAAACAAACTCTCGCCTGAAAACATAGCTGCAATCGTAAGTGAGTATGCCGACCGCAGGGAGATTCCGCACTTTTCGGCGCTCGTCGACAACAAGACCGTTGCCGCCAACGGCTACAACCTGTCGGTAAGCAGTTACGTCGAGGCCGAGAATACGCGCCCGCAGACCGACATACGGGAACTGAACGCCCGCATTGCCCGCATCGTAGAGAACGAGAACCGCCTCCGTGCCGAAATCAACGCCATCATCCGCGAACTCGAATCCGAAACCCTATGAAACCGCCTGAGCCACGAACCGATATGACACATATCGTTATCGCCCGCATTGTAGGGATGCACCCCGGTGCATCCTGATATCCCCGGGCCACACGCCATAAGGAGAGGAGGATGCACCGGGGTGCATCCCTACAACCTGAGAACATCAAAAACCGAACGCAGTGCGTTCACAATTCTGAAAACCATGAGCAGATTACAGGAACTGATACAACGTCTATGTCCCAACGGGGTGGAATACAAGCAACTCGGGGAAATTGTATCCATACCGACGGAACGAATCAATATAAAACTTGTTCCCAATGGACTATATGTCGGTGTGGAAAATCTCTTGAAAGACAAGGAAGGCATGATTCCGGCTCCAAAGATGCCGCCGGCAAATGACGTAATCAAGTTTGAGGCTAACGACATATTAATCGGAAATATAAGACCATATTTAAAGAAAATATGGTTGGCAGACAAGGATGGAGGCACCAATGGAGATGTGGTACTATTACGCATAGATGCAGGGGCTCTCATGCTACCTAAGTTTCTATATTACATTGTTTCCTCAGACAGTTTTTTCTCTTTTCATAACCAATATGCAAAGGGAGCAAAGATGCCAAGAGGTGATAAACAAAAAATCATGGAGTTTCTCATTCCCGTTCCGCCAATTGAGGTGCAGGAGGAGGTCGTGCGGATTCTCGACACCTTCAGTGCGCACGCAGCGGAGCTGCAAGCGGAGCTGCAAGCGCGCAAAGAGCAATACGATTATTATCGTAATCTCTTGCTCACATTCAGTCCCTCCGCCTGCGGCTACGGGACCGATGGTGAGCAAGAGTTAGAGCTAACTACCCCCCCCCACAAGTAGTTACAAAATCACTTGGAAAACTATGGGCGAGATTGGTAAGTTTGTCAGAGGCAATGGCCTACAGAAAAAAGACTTTACAGAAAGTGGTGTAGGGTGTATCCATTATGGGCAGATTTATACTCATTACGGAACATTTGCTACCATGACTAAATCTTTTGTATGTCCGGCACTTGCAAAAAAACTCAGAAAAGCCCAGTATGGCGATCTGATTATTGCAACTACCAGTGAAAATGTCGAAGACGTAGGCAAGGCTGTGGCATGGCTGGGTAATGAAGAAATTGCCATAAGCGGCGACTCATATGTGTTTTCACACGACCAAAACCCGAAATATATGGCATATCTCCTGCAGACTCATCGTTTTCTACAATTTAAGCGAATGAATGTCTCCGGAACCAAAGTAACCCGTATATCCGGTGAAAATCTTGAAAAGTTTATCATCCCCATCCCCCCGTTGGAAGTCCAGGAGAGAATCGTAGGCATTCTTGACCGGTTTGAGACTCTGGTGAATGACCTGACTCAAGGACTGCCGGCTGAAATCGCGGCGTGCAGTGAACGCTACGAATATTTTCGCAACAAGCTGCTGACATTCAAAAAGATTGCTTAAGCATGAACCATGATGTAGGGATGCACCCCGGTGCATCCAAAACCACCAGTGACGCCTCAACAGGCATATTATCAACCGCGACGATGAAGGATGCACCTGGGTGCATCCCTACAGCCGCCGGTCAGCGTATGCCAAATCATTTCAACCGCAAGAACATTCGCGCCGAGTTTCACGACTATTCAGGCGGCAACTATTTCGTCACAATATGCACACGTGACAAACTGCATTATTTCGGCGAAATCATAAATGGTGAAATGCATTATAGCGTAATCGGTGAATTTGCAAGACAAGCTTTGGAAACATTGCATACACATTATAATTATGTGAGAGTACCATTGTTTGTTGTGATGCCTAATCATGTCCATGCCATAATAACAATCAGGGAGAGTGCGGATGCACCGGGGTGCATCCCGACAATCAGGACGGCACTCGGCGTAGTGGTCGGAGGCTACAAACAGTCTGTGACACGCTATGCCCGGCGCAACAGCATTGAGTTTGGCTGGCAGGGAAGGTATCATGACCATATAATACGAGGAAGGGAAGATGGAGACCCGATTGCCGAATATATTGAAAACAATATTGCCCGCTGGGCAGATGACTGCTTTAACGTATGAATTTCTACGACCTGATATCAGAGAATCCGGAATCGACGGTGGTAGCCGAGTTTGAGCCGGGATACCGCAGTGCCGCGCAGTACCAGAACGAGGCCGAGATGGAGGCCGACTTCATAAGGCAACTGACCGGACAGGCCTACGATTACCTGCCGGTGAAGAATGAACACGAGCTGAAGGCCAATCTGCGCGCACAGATTGAGCGGCTCAACAGCCTCACGTTTTCAGATGACGAATGGCAGCAGTTTTTCACCGAACATCTCGGCAATCCCCAGCAAGGCATAGTCGAGAAGACAAGAACCATTCAGGAAGATCATATCAAGGCGTGGACGCGCCCCGACGGTTCCAAAGCCAATATTTATCTGATTGACAAAGAGAACATACATAACAATTCATTGCAGGTCATCAACCAGTATGTGCCCGAGGGAGGAGCGTTCGACAACCGTTATGACGTCACGATTCTGGTAAACGGCCTGCCTCTCGTTCACGTGGAGCTGAAACGGCGAGGAGTAAGCATCAAGGATGCCTTCAACCAGATCAGCCGCTACCAGCGTGATTCATTCTGGGCCGGATGCGGACTGTTCGAGTTCGTGCAGATATTCATAATCAGCAACGGCACACTCACCAAATATTACAGCAACACCACCCGCGACGCCGTGGCGCGCAGCAACCAGAACCACGGCAAAGGGAAAGGGAAGAAACAGACCTCGAACTCCTTTGAGTTCACGTCATACTGGGCGAAGAAAGACAACGAACCGATTCTTGACCTTGTGGATTTCACCCGTACCTTTCTGGCCAAGCATACCATACTGAATATACTTACCCGGTACTGCGTATTCACATCCGAGAACCTACTGCTCGTGATGCGTCCCTACCAGATTGCCGCCACGGAAGAGATTATCCGCCGTATTGTCATCAGCACCAACGCCCGCACATGGGGCAGGCGCGAAGGTGGCGGATATGTGTGGCACACTACCGGTTCGGGCAAGACTCTGACATCGTTCAAGACAGCCCGGCTTGCTTCACATCTGCCTGACATTGACAAAGTGCTGTTTGTCGTAGACCGCAAGGACCTCGACTACCAGACCATGAAAGAGTATGACCGTTTCGAGAAAGGCGCGGCCAACTCAAACGGTTCCACGGCTGTGCTGGCCCGGCAGCTGAGCGCTGACAGCAATGCCCGCATCATCATCACGACCATTCAGAAACTCAGCAACTTCATTGCCCGCAATCCGCGCCACCCGGTGTATAACCGGCATGTGGTGCTGATTTTCGACGAATGCCACCGTTCGCAGTTCGGCGACATGCACAAGGCTATCGTAAAAAAATTCAGGAAATACCATATGTTCGGATTCACCGGCACACCGATATTTCCTGAAAACGCGGGGGCGGTACACAATGTGGAATTCACCACCACCGAAGGTGCTTTCGGTGACCAGCTGCATCAGTACACTATTGTCGACGCTATCCGCGACGAGAACGTACTGCCGTTCAAGGTCGACTATATCCGCACCATGCGCGAGGAAGACGAGGTGCCCGACGAGATGGTCTGCAACATAGACCGGGAGCGTGCGCTGCAGGCACCCGAACGAATCTCGCTTATCACACAATATATACTTGAACATTTCGCGCAAAAGACACGCCGTGATGCCCGCAGCTATTCTTTCAGGCGCCTCATGAACGTGAAAGAGGTGGCCGGCGCGCGCGACCGCAATACCGTGCACGAGGAAAAGCACGCCGTCCGGCTTACCGGTTTTAACTCCATACTGGCCGTTGCATCCATACCCTTCGTAAGACTCTATTACACCGAGTTCCAGAAACAGATGGAGCAGCTGCCCCCGGACAGACGACTCAAAATCGCAACAATCTACAGCTATTCGCCCAACGTGGACATAGAGGACGAGACACCCGAAAGCACTGACGGACTCGACAGCGACAGCCGCGCCTTCCTTGAAAGCTGTATCGGCGACTACAACCGCATGTTCGGCACAAGCTATGACACAAGCGCCGACAAATTCCAGAACTACTACAAGGATCTGTCGCTGCGCATGAAGAACCGCGAAATCGACCTGCTGATTGTGGTGAACATGTTCCTGACCGGTTTCGACGCCACCACCCTGAACACGCTGTGGGTCGACAAAAACCTGCGCATGCACGGACTTCTGCAAGCATACTCGCGGACGAACCGCATTCTCAATTCCATAAAAGACCACGGCAACATAGTGTGTTTCCGGAACCTTGAAAAAGCCACCAACGACTGCCTGCAGCTTTTCGGGAACAGAAATGCCGGGGGGCTTATCCTGCTCAAGACATTCCCCGACTATTACTTCGGGTATGACGATGCCGTAGGGAGGCACCGCCCCGGATGGAAAGAGCTGGTAGAAGAGCTGCTGGCAAAATTCCCGATTCAAGGTTTTCCGCTGACTGGCGAAACTGCCGAAAAAGAGTTCATCAAGCTTTTCGGTACCCTGCTCCGCGCCCTGAACATACTGCTGACATTCGACGAGTTCGCGGGTAACGAGATAATTGACCTTGACGGCGATTTCCTCGACTACCGCAGTTTCTACAACGAACTGCACGACAGATACCGTCCCAAAGAGGGAACGCTTGCCAATATCAATGATGACCTGGTTTTCGAGATGGAGCTGATGAAGTCCATAGAAATCAATATAGACTACATCCTGTTTCTGGTAGGGCAGCTCACAGGCGACAGCGATCATGACCATGAAATCATAGTCAAGACAATGAAGTCGGTACAGGCGTCGCCCGACCTGCGCAACAAGGAGGAGCTGATACGTCAGTTCATCGAAAACCATACCCCCGAAACCGATATCCACGACCAATGGAGCGAGTTTGTGCGCCAGAGTCAGCGGAAGGAGATAGATACCATCATCTCGGAAGAAAATCTCAGACGAGAGAAAACCCTCGATTTCCTGGAACAATCGTTCCGCAACGGCGAAATCAGGGAAAGCGGCACCGGCATTGCCGACATACTGCCCCCGATGGGGCTGTTCGGCAACGCAGGCACCCGTCGTTCCGAGAAAAAGAAGAATGTAATCAGACGTCTCAAAGAGTTCTTTAACCGTTTCTACGACATATCCGGTGGCAAACTGCTGCTGGACCGACCGAATTCCAGCACTGACTGAATTGCGGCAATAATCTGAATGCTGTGACACAAATCTAAATGTCGTGGCCCACGATGTAGGGATGCACCCCGGTGCATCCTGCTATCAAAGTGTCAGGTAATAAATGCTCACGACGCATTCCACGGAGAGGATGCACCGGGGTGCATCCCTACTGTTATACGGTAAGCCTCCTTATCCACATATATATCCGGCAGACATGGGAATGGCCATGGGAATGGCAGAATAATTGGGGGAAAGGATGGGAGAACCGGCAAAAAGTTGTAACTTTGCACCATAGGTAAAGAAGTCTTATCAAAAAGCCAAAGGTGGAAAATAAGGATGCAGTTTCACAAAGCGTACCCCCTGTGACCGGTCGAGCGGATGCTTTATGCTCGTCAGAGGCGCAGGGAAGTGCCGACGGGCGCCCTTACCGTATCGGGGTGGCGCTTTCGGGCGGCGGGGCACGCGGATTTGCACATGCCGGGGCTTTGGCAGCGCTTGAAGAGGCCGGCATAAAGCCCGACATCATAGCCGGCGTGAGCGCCGGGGCTGTGGCCGCCACGCTTTACGCCGCCGGCATTCCGCCGAAAGAGATGCTTTCGCGTTTCTCGCAGAAATTCACCGATTATATCGAACTGGCTTTCAGGCAGGGAGGGGGCGGACTGCTCTCGCTCACAAAACTCAAGCAGTTCATGCTCAAAAATACGGGCGTACAGAACCTTGAGGAGCTGCAGATACCCACCTACATCGGCGTAACCGATTTCGACCACGGCGTAGCAACCGAGTTCCACACCGGCAACCTGGGCGAACGCGTGATGGCGTCGTGCAGCATCCCCATCGTATTCCGCCCGGTAAAAATCGACGGTGTGAACTACGTTGACGGGGGCGTGCTGCGCAATCTGCCGGCATGGACCATCCGCGACAAATGCCGCACGCTTATCGGCATCAACTGCTCGCCGATGCCCTCGTTCCGCTACCGCAAGTCGATCTTCGAGGTGGCGATACGTACTTTCAACCTAATGGCAAAAACCAATCAGGAGCCCGACATGGCCATGTGCGACCTTGTCATAAAGACCCCCGATATAGCCACATATCAGGTCTTCAACCTCAAGGATATACAGAAAATCTATCTGAGCGGCTATGCCGCCGCGCACCGCGCCATAAAACTCTGGCTCGCCGAAAACAAACCAATCTAACCCATTGAACAGACCTTATGGCGACAAACAAAACGGCACCGGCGCAGAAACCTGTGATATACCAGATGATTCCGCGTCTGTTTGCCAACTACACCGAAGACTGTGTGCCCGACGGCGACATAGACCGTAACGGATGCGGCAAGCTGAACGACATCACCCCCATAGTGCTCAAGGAGATAAAGGACCTGGGCATAACGCATGTGTGGTATACCGGCATCATCGAACACGCCCATGCCACCGACTATTCGGCCTTCGGCATAACGCCTGACAATCCCGGCGTGGTCAAAGGTAAGGCAGGCTCGCCCTACGCCATCAGCGACTACTACGACATCGACCCCGACGTGGCCGTCGACGTGCCCGCACGTCTGCAGGAATTCGACGCGCTGGTGAAACGTACACACGATGCCGGCATGAAGGTGCTCATAGATTTCGTGCCCAACCATGTGGCGCGCCGCTACCACTCTGACGCGGCGCCGGCCGGAGTGGAGGATCTTGGCCAAGGTGACGACGTGACCAAATTCTTCGCCCGCGACAACAACTTCTATTATATAACACGCCAGAAATTCGAGCCGTCGTTTGACTACGGCGATTACTACGAGTTCCCGGCCAAGGCATCGGGCAACGACTGTTTCAACGCATTCCCCGGCATAAACGACTGGTACGAGACCGTGAAACTGAACTATGGCGTGGACTACGGCGACGGCTCGCGGCACTTCGACCCCGTGCCCTCGACATGGCTCAAGATGCTGCACATTCTGCGCTACTGGGCGTCGAAGGGAATCGACGGATTCCGTTGCGACATGGTGTTCATGGTTCCCGTGGAGTTCTGGGCCTGGGCCATACCGCAGGTAAAGGCCACCTACCCCGACATCATATTCATCGCCGAGATATATGACACGAACCAGTATCGCGACTTCCTGTTCCGCGGCGGGTTCGACTACCTCTACGACAAGGTGAACCTCTACGACACCCTGCGTGCCGTGCAGTGCCACCATGTGTCAGCCGCCAAGCTCACCGACTGCTGGCAGAGGGTCGACGGCATCGGCAACCGCATGCTCAATTTCCTCGAGAACCATGACGAGCAGCGTTTCGCCTCGCGGCAGTATGCCGGTGCGGCCGACCGGGTCCTCCCCTCGCTTGTGGTAAGCTCGATGATGTCGGCGGCTCCGTTCATGATCTACGCCGGGCAGGAGCTTGGCGAACCGGGCGCCGACGCCGAAGGGTTCAGCGGCCCCGACGGACGCACCACCATCTTCGACTACTGGTCGATTCCGACCCTGCGCCGGTGGCTCAACAACGGCAAGGCCGACGGGGGCGGGTCGTATCCCGAAGAACGCGCCCTGCGCGGCGTCTACCGCCAGGTGCTGAACCTGCTCAACAGCGAAACGGCGCTAAGAGAGGGTGAGTTCTTCGACCTGATGTATGTAAACTTCGACAACCCCGACTTCTCGCCCCACCGCAACTACGCCTTCATGCGCCGCAGCGGCGACGAGGTCATACTCATAGCCGTAAATTTCTCAGACAGCGCAGCCGAAATTGCCGTCAACCTGCCTGACCTGGCCCTGAACATGTACGGCATCAAGCCCGGCGCCCACGGCGCCACCGAACTTCTAACGGGGCGCACCGCCACGCTCGACATCTCGGCCTCCGCACCGGCGCGCACCCATATCGGCCCCTGGGGTGCCGTACTCTGGAAATTCAGCGCGTCGAAGCCCAAAGCCGCGCCCCGCGCACTGAAAAAAGCAGCCGCACCCGCACAGGCCGAGGCCACTGAGGCCGATACGGCGCCGGCCAGACCGGGGGCCGGCCGGAAACCAAGGAAAAAATCAGACAGGCAAAAGGCGGCTCATTGACAAATAAGTCGTAACTTTGCATCATCGAAACATCCCAACATTTCACATAATGAATCCCATTCTTCCACCCATCAAGGTATTCGCAGGAACAAAATCGCGCTACATGGCCGAGGAAATCTGCCAGGAACTCGGCATCGAGCTGGGCAAAATGAACATCCAGCATTTTGCCGACGGCGAATTTGAAGTGTCGTTTGAGGAATCGATCCGTGGCTGCGAGGTCTATCTCGTGCAGTCTACATTCCCCAACTCAGACAACCTCATGGAACTCCTGCTGATGATCGACGCCGCCAAACGCGCATCGGCAAAGTCGGTAATCGCCGTGATTCCCTATTTCGGCTGGGCCCGTCAGGACCGCAAGGACAAGCCCCGCGTATCCATCGCCGCCAAACTCGTCAGCGACCTTCTTCAGGCCGCCGGAGTCGACCGCGTCATCACCATGGATCTCCACGCCGACCAGATCCAGGGATTCTTCAATGTGCCGGTCGACCACCTCTACGGTTCGTCGGTATTCCTCCCCTACATCGAGAGCCTGCACCTGCCCGACCTGGTTATCGCCACACCCGATGTGGGCGGTGCCAAACGCGCCAACTCATACGCCAAATACCTCAACGTGCCCCTGGTGCTCTGCCACAAACAGCGCGCCAAAGCCAATGTAGTGGCCACAATGACCGTGATCGGCGATGTCAAAGGCAAGAATGTGGTGCTCGTTGACGATATGGTCGACACCGCCGGCACCATCACAAAGGCCGCTGACCTGATGATGGCCGAGGGAGCCAAATCAGTAAGGGCGCTCTGCTCGCACGCCATCATGAGCGATCCGGCATCGGAACGCGTGACCAACTGCGCGCTTGAAGAGATGATCTTCACCAACTCTATCCCCTTCAACAAGAACTGCCCCAAGTGCACCATCCTGTCGGTGGCCAAGATGTTTGCCGACACCATCCGCCGCGTGCACAACAACGAATCGATTTCGTCGCAGTATCTGCTCTGATACCGCCGACCTTTATATCCGATATCAACAAACGAAATCCGGTCGGCACACTCTGCCACCGGATTTCGTTTTATCGTTTCCGTGCTAAAAAATGTTATCGTGTGCAACATCCGGCACACCGCGGCGTCATACAGGCAAACAGCTTTAACACACGAATGTACACCCGTCTGATAATATCCCTGCTGGCTATGCAGGGCGCTCTGAGCGCCGCAGCCACAGTAGTCGTCGACTCTGCCACGGGCAAGCCTCTCGCCAAAGCCTCGGTACTCGACCGCAACGGCACCGTGGCAGGTATCTGCTCTGACCGCGGCGAACTGCCATATCTCAGTCCCGACGCATATCCGGTGACCATACAGTACATGGGCTACGAGCCTGTAACGCTGGTCAGACCGCGCGAAGGTACCGTGAAAATGATCGAGACCCCCTACGACCTGGCCGAAGTGGAATTCGTGGCCCGCAAGCCCGAGGTTCTGCAGATACAGGGGTACATCAGGGAATACTCCACCCTGACCACATCGACAGGCGACGTGATGCTGTTCCGCGAGAAAGCGGTAGATTTCATGGTGCCCTCAAACGAGGTGAAGAGTTTCAAGGGGTGGCTTTACCCCAGGGTGCTGTCGTCACGCTCATATTACCATTTCACCGACTCAGAAGGGCTCGACAGTGTGAGCAACACTTTCAGCCAGCATTTCTCGTGGTCAGACTGGGTGGGTATCTTCAAGGAACGCGAACTCCCCGACCTGCTCAAGAACCGGACCAGCGTCACCGACACTGTGATGGGAAAATACACCCCCTCGCAGATATGGAACCGAAACGGCCAGCGCGTCGCACTTGACATCGACATGCTTGCCCGCAAGGAGAATCTCTCGTGGGCGCCGCGCATAGCGTCGTTTATCGCCGAAGGGAACGACTTCACACGGTTCACCATGAAATATCAGTTCGACGACGTTACAGCAGGCAATCTTTCGGCCGACAACATATCGCTTATCTCATATAACATAGAGTCGAGCCGCAGCGGCCGCGACATGCACCGACTCTCGGCCCGCGAGACCCCGCTCTACGTAAGCACATACGCCGAGCTCTACATCACCGACCGGCGCTATATAAGCGTAGCCGATGCCCGTCGTGCCGAAAAGCATCCCCCGCTCGACGAGTTCGCACGCCTCGTCGCGCCCGACAACGCTCCCGCGCTCCCACCCTCCACCGTAAACCTTATCAGACGTGTCGACAACATCGACCATGACGCACGCCGCCGCGAGGCCGAGGCCGACCACCGCTATATCGGCAAACCTAACAAAGAGCGTTTCAGCATCATCGGCTCAATCAAGAAAGTAATAAAACTCGTCCAGTCAATCGCCGGATAATCAGTCCGCCCAATCCATACCAGCTCATACCGGACATAACCTGAGTTCCCGGTATGAATGCCTGCATATCATGACACACCCTCACAATGAGGCAATGCGTGTCTGCCGCGTGGTCTGTCGGCCTCGCGACAGCCAGAATGTTGCATATTTTGTAAAATTTTCATCATAATGCACGTTTATTAACCTATAAAATCCTTCAAAAAAGCGTAATATCCTAAGATCCGAGACGAAAATGTCGC
>OGQT01002494.1_pt1 | contig 12941 bp, 8 predicted proteins | sample 1553261 | NCBI WGS metagenome assembly OGQT01 (sample SAMEA2579992, study PRJEB22360) | human gut metagenome | biome: human gut; feature: human-associated habitat; material: faeces | place: Denmark | collected 2008/2010
ATCCTGCTTGTGTTTGCGAAATATCCGTCATTTTCTTTGTTTTCAGATACACCTTCGAGAAACGTTATCCACCCCTACATACTCTTATAAGAGAAAGACACCTTTTTTCGACACATTGCACACTTTTATTTGTAGATATTTTTGTTTTTATTATATCATAGTCCCCGTCAAAATGAAACACCTCACCCCCGATGAACAAACCTATTTGCGTTTTGTCTGATTTTCTCTTCGCACTTGGCAGCCCCATGTTCCGCGTGCTATACTGAACCCAAAGAGACATGATTCCTATCTGTAAAAGGTCCTGCCTGTTCTCCGCCGGATCCTTCTTGTTTGCTATATGTATTTTTATTATCATTTATACAATATGTATCTTTCATAAACTGTATTAAGCGAGGTAACCTCCATGCCTGCTTCTCACCATTCACTTTCCCTTACCCCGCTGCGGGTTCTCGCCTGCCTGGCGCTGCTTTCTGTTGTGGCAGCTGGCATTGCCATCACTGTCATTTTGTCCCAAAGCACCAACCCCATGTTTTCCATCCGGCGGGAAGTCATCGTCCCCGATTTGTCTGGCATGGACTGGCAGCAGGCCCAGGTTGAACAGAGCGCCGCCCAGCTTTCCATCGTGTGGGATACCCGCTACTCTGCCCAAGCGGAAGGCATCGTCATCGCCCAAAAGCCCACCGCGGGCAGCACCGTCAAACAGGGGCAAAAACTCATACTGTCCGTCAGCAAAGGGCCAAACACCATCACCGTACCGGATTTGAAAAGCCAGAACCGTTCCGATGCCATCCAGACCCTGCGGAACGCCGGTTTTACCGTTTCCGTCGATTATATCCGCAACGATCCCACCCTGCAGGCCGATACCGTTATTCTGCAATCTCCTGCCGCCGGCACCGCACTGGAAGCCGGGGACTGTATTACCCTTACCGTTGCCCGTGCCGTACCAGACCCGTTCCGCCAGGTGCCGTCCCTGCTGGGCATGTCGGTCGCCGAAGCGCGCCGCCGCCTTGCCATTGTGGAGCTGCTGCCCACTCTGACCCCCTCCAATCTGACCGAGGGCACCATCACCGCGCAGGATCCCCTGCCCGGCACCCTTTTGCACCGCAACGCCCATGTGCGGCTTGTTACAAAATAGTTTGTCGCACCATCGTTAAAAACAAGTTTTCTTTAGAAAAATCAAAAAAAATCCTTGACTTTCCGCTGCCGTATGCTATAATAAATGAGCACTTGAGGTTAGGCGCTCCGCCAACCGCCTGTGAACTGAATAAGATGCGCTGGTAGCTCAGCTGGATAGAGTGTCTGACTACGAATCAGAAGGCCGGGGGTTCGAGTCCCTTCCAGCGCACCAAGAAAAGCAACGATTAAACGTTATGTTTGTCGTTGCTTTTCTTTTTATGTTAGAGTGTACCTGAAAAGTCGAAACTATCGTCTCTTTCTACAAACGCAGCGGGATTTTGCGTTAAAAAGCCTTGGAATCCACAAAGGATTCCTGCGGCTCTTTGCCTTACATCCTGCTTGTGTTTGCGAAATATCCGTCATTTTCTTTGTTTTCAGATACACCTTAGCAAAACACTTTGCATTAGGCGCTTATTTGGCGCTTAAATCTTTTGAGGATATCATATAGTAGAATGATATGCCCCCTATATAGCGAACAGTGAAATAAAACACTGAAGGCTATATAGGGGGCATATCAGTCAGGCTTTTGTGCAAATTTTTATTTGCCTATCGGCTGTCGTGTATTGCTTGAGCAGCGCCCAAAAGCCTTTTTCTAAATCATCAGGTCAATTTGTTGGCTGTTCCTCATCCTTAGGCGGGTATTTTCTGCGTAAAGCCGCAAGGGTCACCGCCGTCAACAGGCTGCCCATCAGTAAGGCAAGCAGATACCGGAACGGATGCGGGTTCAGCGGCAGCAAGAACATGCCGCCGTGCGGGGCCGGTACGGCACAACCAAACAGCATGGACAGCGCCGCCGCCAGGGATGCACCCGCCATGCAGGAGGGAATGACATGCAGCGGATCCCGCAGCACAAAGGGGACGACCCCCTCGGTGATAAAGCAGGCCCCCATCAGGTAATTCGTCATCGCGGTGTGGCGTTCTTTGGTGGTAAAACGCTCCGGGAACAGGGTTCCCGCCAGAGCAACGCCCAGCGGCGGCGCCATAACGGCAGCCATAAATTCTTCCTGGCCGCCGGCCAGGGCAACCGTGCCAAACAGATACGCCGCTTTATTGATCGGCCCGCCAAAGTCAACGGCCATCAAAGCCCCCAGCACCGCGGCCATCACCACGCGGCTGCCGCCCTGCATACTGGCCAACAGCTGGTATATCCAGGTATTAAACCGTCCAAGCGGCGCATTGACGAGGAATACCATCATAAAGCCGACCACAGCCAGGCTGGCCACCGGATATAGCAGTACTGTTTTGATATGCACCAATGCCGATGGCAGCCGCTTGAATGCCGTCCGCAGCAGTTTTACCACAAGGCCTGCCGCAAAGCCCGCAATCATAGCGCCCCAAAAGCCGGAGGACACCCATTCTGCCTGCGGTGCCAGCGAGGTTCCCTGGATGGCCAGCATACCGCCCGCCATACCGGCCACCAATGCGGGCAAATCCCCCACCGACATGGCAATGAACCCGGCCAGCACAACGTACATCAGATTAAATGAGGTATTACCAATCGTGCGCACCAGCATGGCAAGGGACGTTCCCCGCCCGAACATTTCTGCGCCCGCATTACCGCGGTCCAAAAAGTAGCTTAACGCAATCAATATACCGCCACCGGTGATAAAGGGAATCATGTGGGAAACGCCGTTCATCAGGTCGGTGTAAAGCTTGCGCCCAAATTCCTGCGTGGCGGCAGCACCATCTTTTGCGCTGCCCGCTTTACGGTTGCACCCCATGCCCGGCACACTTTCATCCTCCGGTTCCAGCGGAGCTGTGCCGGACAGCGCGCGGTGCAGCAGCATTTCCGGGTCTTTCAACGCCTGGGAAACCGGCACGCGAAGCACCGGTTTGCCCGCAAAGCGGGCGGTCTCCACGGCTTTATCCGCCGCCACAATGATGCACTCTGCGTTTTCAATTTCCTGTTCGGTCAGGTGGTTTTTCACCCCGTCTGCACCGTTGGTTTCCACCTTGATGGCAATATGCATTTCTGCCGCTTCGGCTTCCAGCGCTTCGGCCGCCATATAGGTGTGGGCAATGCCGTTGGGGCATGCCGTTACAGCCAGCACGCGGGGGGCAAGCCGCGGTTCGGTCAGCGCAGCTTCGGCCACTGCCTCAGCGCGGGCCTCGCGGGCGGTCTCGCCCTGTTCCCGCTTAGCGATCACCGCCAGAAATTCTTCCGGGGTTGCTGCTTGCTTCAATTCCTCACAGAACAGCGGTTCCATCAGCAGCTGAGCCAGCCGCGCCAACACCTGGATATGCAGGTCGTTTGCACCATCCGGAGCTGCGATCAAAAACAGCAGCCGTACCGGGGCACCATCCAGTGCCTGGTAGTCGATCGCCTCCCGCAGCGTTACTGCCGCCAGCGCGGGCACCAGCACCGCGTTGCTTTTGCCGTGGGGAAGGGCCCCCCCGCCGCCAACGCCGGTCGTGCCCTGGGCTTCCCGTTCCAGCACATTTTTTTCGTATTCGCCTGCATCCCGCAGGCATCCGGTGCGGTCCAGCATGCCCACCATTGCGTGGATGGCCATGGCCTTATCCGCCACCTGCATATTCAGTGCAACGCGTTCCGGCACCAGTAGATCTGTGATCTGCATCGGTCGGCTGCCCCCCCTTTGTTTCAAACATCCTATCCTGGGGCGAGCCTGAAAAGCCGAAAATACAGCCTGTTTTTACAAACACAACCGCCATTCTCTTTGTTTTCAGGCACACCCCTCGGCAGGGCTTTCCCCTGCCCATTTGCTCTTACACCCGCTGCACTGCCTCTGTGCAACGCTTGCGCAATTGTTTGCGCTTTTGCCTTAACAAAAGGCGGCTCCGCACAAGAGCGGAGCCGCCTAAAAAGTTCAAATTACTGTTGATTAGTTCAGCAGGGTCAGCTCGGTCTCAGGATCGAACAGGTGGATCTTATGCGTATCCATAGCCATGGTGACCTTGTCGCCGCGGCGGGACTTGGAGGTCGGGGCAACGCGAGCCATCAGGTTCTGGCCCTTGTAGGTCAGGTACAGATAGATCTCAGCGCCCATCAGCTCGGAAACTTCAACCTCAGTATCGATATGGCTGGAAGGATGCTTCTCCAGGAACTCTTCGTCATCCTTCATATCCTCAGGACGGATACCAACCTTCAGGCTCTTGCCAACGTAAGCGGCCAGTTTGCCATCGGCGGTCTTTTCCTGCGGCAGGGGGATCACGGTGCCGTCCAGATCGACGACATAGGTATCGCCATTCTTCTGCAGGGTGCCGTCCAGGAAGTTCATCTGGGGGCTGCCGATGAAGCCGGCAACGAAGATGTTGCAGGGGTAATCGTACAGGTTCTGCGGAGTATCGACCTGCTGGATGACGCCATCACGCATAACAACGATGCGGTCGCCCATGGTCATAGCTTCGGTCTGGTCATGGGTAACATAGATGAAGGTGGTAGCCAGCTTCTTGTGCAGCTTGATGATCTCGGTACGCATGCTGGTACGCAGCTTAGCATCCAAGTTGGACAGAGGCTCGTCAAGCAGGAAGACGGCCGGGTTACGAACCATTGCGCGGCCCAGAGCAACACGCTGGCGCTGACCACCGGACAGAGCCTTCGGCTTACGGTCAAGCAGGTGCTCGATTTCCAGGATCTTAGCAGCTTCACGAACGCGCTTGTCGATGTCGTCCTTGGGCATCTTGCGCAGTTCCAGGCCGAATGCCATGTTCTTGTACACGGTCATGTGCGGGTACAGAGCGTAGTTCTGGAACACCATGGCGATGTCGCGGTCTTTCGGGGGAACATCGTTGATCAGGCGGTCACCGATGTACATTTCGCCCTTGGAGATTTCTTCCAGACCTGCGATCATACGCAGGGTGGTGGACTTACCGCAGCCGGAAGGACCGACGAAAACGATAAATTCCTTATCAGCGATTTCCAGGTTGAAATCCTTAACGGCAGTAACATTGCCCGGATAGATTTTGTAAATATGACGGCAACTAATGCTGGCCATGGGTCATTACCTCCAAATTGGTTTTTATGATTTTATTGATACGCTCAGCACGTATTTTTCTTGACAAATCTATAATAGCAGGGTACGATTGAAAAAGATATAGCACTTTATTGATATTGGAGGTCAGAAATTGATATTTGATCCAACCACCTGCTGCGCCTGCGCCGCAGTGCAGGAACTGCAGGGCGAAGCGCCGCTTACCCTTTCCGGCGAGGGCCTTTGGGCAGGGGTACTTTCCAGCGGGCAGTGCGTGCTGGAATGCCCCGGCAGCCAGAGCGCGGCGGGCTCCTCCGGCGATTTTTTGCTGGGCTTTGGCACCTTCACGCTGCGGCCCGTTACCCCCTGCCATCTGCTGTGCGTGCGGCTGACCGGGCTGGCCGTGCAGCAGTTTTTGGCCGGGCTGCCGCAGCCGCGCTTTGCGGATGGGGCTTCCTGCCCCAGTGCAGCGGAGCTGCTGGCCCGCGTGTGCGGTGTCGGGAATGCCGACGATGCCGCCAGCGCCGCCGCCCCCTACACCCTGCTGTGCGCCCTTGTCCACGGGGACGAGGAATCCCGCCGTCTTTCGCCGTTGGTAGCCCGCGCGGTGGAAGCCATCCGCGATAACTACATGGCCCTGTACGGCGTGGAAGAACTCAGCGCCCAGCTTGGGGTCAGCAAGTGCCACCTTGTGCGGGTCTTTTCTTCCGAGATGGGCATGCCGCCGGGCCGCTTTTTGACCAGCGTGCGCATTGAAGCTGCCAAACTGCTGCTGGCCGAGCGGGAGTACAGCCTGGAAATGATCGCCGGGCTGTGCGGTTTTTCCGGTGCCAACTACCTGTGCCGCGTGTTTAAGCGGGAAACGGGTTTAAGTCCCGCCGCCTGGCGTGAAACCACCGCCCACAAAGCCGTGGTGCAAAAGCTGCCCGCCCGCAACAACGAAATCTATGTGTAAAAGCAGTTCATTTTGTATCCTTATAAGCAGTTCATTTTGTAACCTTATATAAAGAAGAAACATTTGTGTATCCAGAAACAACCTATTTCCTATCGAGACCGTAGGGGCTGTGCTTCATAATAAAAGACGCTTCCCCCCTGTTCGGCTGTATTCCCCACTTTTTCGCGTTTTGCGTTGACTCAACCGTTCCCGTCCTATATACTGAAAGATACGGCACTTTTGCCGCCGACCGGGCTGCCCGGCTGTATCCCTGCAAGGAAAAGGAGGAGATGCCGTGATTTTCGGCAAGTACATCAACCGTTATTACCTCAAAAATGCGCCCGTGCTGCTGCTTGGGCTGCTGGCCCTTTTAATGGTTGACTATATCCAGCTGTTGATCCCCCAGTTTTACCGTCTGGTCATCAACGGGGTCAACCTGGGGCAGGTGGTCGTAAACGGCCAGACCCTGCCCTTTACCAAAGAGGTTTTGCTGCAGCACATCTGCCTGCCCATGATCTGGATCGTGGTGCTCATGGTCATTGGGCGCTTTTTGTGGCGTATCTGCTTTTTCGGCTCCGCTGTGCGGGTTGCTGCCAACCTGCGCGAGCGGATGTTTGACCACAGCCGCCAGCTTTCGCAGCAGTATTACCAAGTTAACAAGGTCGGCAACCTGATGAGCCTTTACACCAATGATATTGATACCATCCAGGAATGTTTTGGTGATGGTATCCTGATGTTCTTTGACGCTTTGGTTCTCGGCCTGATGGCCCTGTACAAAATGTGGCGCATGGATTATAAGCTCACCCTGCTGGCTTTGATCCCTGCCCTCATCATGTTCGGCATCGGCACCGTCATGGGCACCGCCATGACCAAGCGCTGGGAAGAACGCCAACAGGCATTCTCCGATCTTTCAGACTTTGCACAGGAGAATTTCTCCGGCATTGCCGTTATCAAGGCGTTTGTCAAAGAGCTGAAAGAGCTCATGGCGTTCCGCAAGCTGAACAAACAGAACGAGGAGATCAACGTCATCTACACCAAAATTGCCACCATGCTGGAAGTGCTCGTGACCCTGTTTGTCGAATCCGTCATCTGTGTCATCCTGGGGTATGGCGGTTATCTGGTCTACCAGGGCCGGTTCAACGCGGGCCAGCTGGTAGAGTACATCGGCTATTTTGAGGCCATCGTCTGGCCCATCATGGCAATTTCCATGCTGATCGAAAAGACCTCCCGCGGCAAGGCTTCCCTGAACCGCATCACCGAGCTGCTGAACGCCCCCATTGATGTGGCCGACCGCCCCGGCGTGCAGGAGCTGCAGAACCCGCAGGGCAGTGTGGAATTCCGCCACCTGACCTTCCGCTACCCGGACGGCGAATACGATGTGCTGCAGGATATCTCCTTCACCATCCATCCCGGCGAAAGCGTGGGCATTGTGGGCAAGACCGGCGCGGGCAAAACGGCGCTGGTGGACCTGCTGCTGCGCACCTACAACGTGCCGGACGGCACCCTGTTTGTGGACGGCAAGGACGTGAACACCCTGTCCATCCATTCTGTGCGCGCTGCCTGCGCCTATGTTCCACAGGACAACTTCCTCTTCTCGGATACCATCGCCCACAACATCGGCTTTGGTGTGGACGATGCCTCCCCCGAAATGATCGACCACGCCGCCAGCCTGGCCGATGTGCGGGACAACATCGTGGACTTTAAGGATGGTTACGAAACCGTTCTGGGTGAGCGCGGCGTGACCGTTTCCGGCGGCCAGAAGCAGCGCATCTCCATTGCACGCGCCCTGCTGAAAGACGCCCCCATCCTGATTCTGGATGACTCTGTTTCCGCTGTGGACACCCGCACCGAAAAAATCATTCTGGACAACCTGAAATCCAGCCGCGCCAACAAGACCACCCTGCTGATTGCCCACCGCATTTCCACGGTGGAGCGGCTGGACAAGATCATCTTCCTGGATGATGGCAAGATTGAGGCCGTCGGCCCCCACGATGAGCTGTACACCAGCTGCCCCAAGTACCGCCGCATGGTGGACCTGCAGCGGCTGGAAGATGAAGCCGGAGGTGATGACAATGCTTAATATAAACCCGCTTTTGCTGGTTGGCGGCGTCATCGGTGCCGTTACCGCGCTGCTGATTTTTGCTTACGCTTCGGTCAAAGATAAAAAGACCGTCATGGGTTTTGAGCGCACCATGGCAGACGGCGAGATTCTGCGCCGCCTGTTCGCCTACGCCAAACCATACTGGGCCAAGTTTCTTCTGGTTCTCTTCCTGATGCTCTTCTCCATCGCTTACGACATTATCTCTCCCCTAATCGTCGGTGCGATCGAAGAACTTGTCGCCGCCGATTTTACCCTCAGCCGCCTGTTCGCTTCGGTCGCGGTCTATGCGGGGGTTCTGGTGTTCTCGATGGCAAGCACCTATTTTCAGGCGGTCATTCTGCAGCGGGTCGGCCAGCGCATCATCTCCGATCTGCGCGAGGATCTGTTCACCCACATTGAGTCCCTCTCCCACGAGCAGCTCAACGAGATCCCGGTTGGCAAGCTTGTTACCCGCGTTACCAACGATACCAACGCCATTTCCATGATGTTCACCAACCTTTTGGTGAACCTGGTCAAAAATGCGTTCGTCATTTTGGGCATTCTGGTGGCCATGCTCTGCCTGAACTATGCGCTGACCCTGATGGTGCTCTGCTTTGTTCCCTTCATCGTCATCTTCACTGTCATCTTCCGCAAGTTTTCCCGCCGGGCCTACCGTAAGGTCAAGGATGCCACCACTGACATCAACACCTATCTTTCGGAGAACCTTTCCGGTATCAAGGTCACCCAGATTTTTGGCCGCGAGGACGAAAAGATGGCGGAGTTCTACCAAAAAAGCCAGACCCTTTCCAAGGTCACGCAGGAACAGATTTTTGTGTTCGGCGTATTCCGCCCGCTGGTCTACATGCTGTACATCAGCTCTATTTTGTGCCTGTTCTACCTGGGCGGCATGGGCCACCTGAACAACGTTTCTTTCCTGGGGCAGACCATCACCGGCGGCACTATCGTCACATTCTACATGTACATTTCCAAGTTCTTTACCCCCATCCAGAACCTGGCCGAGCAGTTCAACTGGCTGCAATCCGCGCTGGCCTCGTCGGAAAAAGTCTTTTCTATTATGGACATTCAGCCCAAGCTGGTGGATGCCCCTGACGCCATTGAGCTGACCGATGTAAAAGGCGAAATTGAGTTCCGCGATGTCTGGTTCAGCTATATTCCCGGCGAATGGGTGCTGCAGGGCGTTTCGTTCCATGTTTCCCCGCGGGAAACCGTGGCTTTTGTCGGTTCCACCGGCTCCGGCAAAAGCACCATCCTGTCCCTCATCTGCCGCAATTACGAGTTCCAGAAGGGCGAAATTCTGATTGACGGCATCGACATCCGCAAAATCAAAATTTCTTCCCTCCGCCGCCATTTTGGACAAATGCTGCAGGATGTTTTCCTCTTTTCCGGCACCATCCGCAGCAACATTGTCCTGCGGGAGGATAACATCTCGGACGAAGAGATCATGCAGGTCTGCCGCTATGTCAACGCTGACCACTTCATCAACAAGCTGGACCACGGCCTGGATGAGGAAGTGCGCGAGCGCGGCAACAACTTCTCCGCCGGTCAGCGCCAGCTGCTCAGCTTTGCCCGCACGATCATCCACAAGCCCAGCGTGATGATTCTGGACGAAGCAACCGCCAACATTGATACCGAAACCGAGCTTTTGATTCAGGATTCTCTGGAAAAAATGCGCACCGTCGGCACCATGCTGATCGTTGCCCACCGCCTTTCCACCATCCAGCACGCGGACAACATCATCGTGCTGTCCCACGGCAAAATTCTGGAGCAGGGCAGCCACCAGGAGCTGCTGGCCCGTCATGGGCGGTACTATCAGCTGTACACCCTGCAATACCACAAAGAACAGCTCAGTTCCTGATTTTATCTTCCATAACAGCAGTGCCCCCTGCAGCAATGCAAAGCTGCCGGGGGCACATTTTATTTTGCTTTTTTGTCCGCTTCGGCGGTTGTTTTGGGCTGTGCATCCGCTGCCTGTTTCAGGGCTTCCTGCTCAGAAAAATGCTGGATAATTTTATCTTTCGCCAGCTGCAAATGGCGTTTGTTGATGGCCCTTGCCTCGTCCGCATTGTTGGTCAGCAGGCAGTGCACAATATCGCGGTGCTCTTCCATCGATTCATTAAAGCGCTGGGTACTTGTCAGCGAATAAATACGGAACTGCTGGTTCAGCGAATGGATCCTTGCATACATGGATTCCAAAAGGCTGTTGCCGCACAGTTCAATCAGCAGCCCGTGCAGCTTAGAATCCATATCCGTGTAGGCACGCAGATTCTTTTGGGCGTGCAGCCGCTCCATCTCGTTCAGGCAGTCGATCAGCTGCTGCATATCCGCCGTGGTCAGGTGGTGCTGCAGCTTGCTGATGGCGTAATCTTCCAGCAGAACGCGCAGGTCAAAAATTTCCTCAATGTCCCGCGCGGTAAACTCTTTTACAAACACACCCTTGTTGGGGATCTCCACCACCAGCCCGTCCGAAGCCAGCTGGCGCAGTGCTTCCCGGATGGGGCTGCGGCTCACGCACAGGCGCTCTGCCAGCTCGTTTTCCTGCAGCCACTGGCCGGGAGCAAATCTTCCTTCGCAGATATCATCCTTCAGGATCTGATACACCTGATTGCGGATCGTTTTGATTGGGCGGCGTTCCATAGCTCTTTCCTTCACTTTCCCTTGTGCGGGTTGGCCCCCGCAGCGCATCCGTATTAACCGGAGATATTTCTATTATTCTATCACACGTTTTGCCCTTGTGCAACGCAGTCTCCCTTATTTTTCTGACTTTTTACCTATATTTTTATGTGTTTCACAAAAGTTCTTCTTGCAATTTGTATAATCTATTACTATAATAAAATTGTTTTTATCTTGCCCGCCGCTTTTGTCCCGGCAGGGTATCCCATGTTTTCCTAGGGTGTATCTGAAAAGTCGAAAATTTAGTCTATTTCTTTGTTTTCAGATACACCTTACAAAGAAAGGGTCGTGTGATCGTATGAAAATTGGTTTTATCGGTCTTGGCATCATGGGCCGCCCCATGGCCAAAAACCTGCTCAAAGCCGGCTATGACGTTACGGTGGACAGCCACTCCCCCGCCGCCGCAGCTGAGCTGGAAGCCTGCGGCGCCAAAGTAGCCGACCAGCCCACCATCGGCTCCACCTGTGATCTTGTGCTGACCATGCTGCCCAACGCCCCGCAGGTTAAACAGGTCATGCTGGGTGCAAACGGCGTTGCCGCCCACATGCAGCCCGGCTCCACCTTTATTGATATGACCTCCCTGAACCCCATCGCCAGCAAGGAGATTGCCGCCGAGCTTGCCGCCCGCGGCATCCAGATGCTGGACGCCCCCGTTTCCGGCGGCGAGCCCAAGGCAATTGACGGCACCCTTTCCTTCATGGTCGGCGGCGAGGAAGAGGTCTTCAACACCTTCAAGCCAGTCCTGCTGGCCATGGGTTCTTCCGCTGTGCGGTGCGGCGGCATCGGCGCAGGCAACACCACCAAGCTGGCCAACCAGATCATCGTGGCGGCCAACATCCAGGCTGTGGCCGAAGCCCTGACCCTGGCCCAGAAAGCCGGTGTTGACCCCGACCTGGTGTTCCAGGCCATCAAGGGCGGCCTGGCTGGTTCCACCGTCATGAACGCCAAAGCTCCCATGATGATCGAGGGCAACGATAAGCCCGGCTTCAAGATTGACCTGCACATCAAGGACCTGAACAACGCCCTGGACTGCGCCCACACCGTGGGTGCCCCGGTGCCGATGACCGCCGAAGTGCAGGAAATTTTGCAGTGGCTGCACAGCAATGGCAAGGGCCAGGCAGACCACAGCGCCATTGCCCAGTATTACGAGCACCTGACTGGCATCAAGCTGGGCCGCGACCTGTAAAACCTCAAAATTCTGTTTTTTTTGGCGGTGCGGGCATCCCCGTGCCGCCAAAATTTTGCCGCCAATTCTGTACGTTCTGCCGATTGCTGAATGATTGATTTGCATGTTATAACAGAAATTAAAGAACCAACATACAAAACAGAAAAGAGTGTGTTCCCTATGTCTAAACTCCGCCAAGATGCTGACGCAATCATTCAGGCCGCCATCACCGCCGCCCAGCCGGACGAGGCCGTCCGCAAAGCGCTGGAAGGACGCGATTTCGGTTCCGGGCGCGTTGTGCTGGTTGCCGCCGGCAAGGGTGCCTGGCAGATGGCCAACGCCGCCAGCCGCATTCTGGGTTCCCGCATTGATACCGGTATTGTCATTACCAAGTACAACCACAGCAAAGGCCCCATCGCCAACTTTACCATCCGGGAAGCCGGGCACCCCATCCCGGACGAGAACAGCTTTACCGCCACCCAGCAGGCGCTGGACCTCGTCAGCGGGCTGACCGCACAGGACACCGTGCTGTTCCTGCTTTCCGGCGGCGGTTCCGCTTTGTTTGAAAAGCCGCTCATCCCCGCCGCGGATCTGGAAGAACTCACCCACAACCTGCTGGTCTGCGGGGCGGATATTGTAGAGATCAACACCCTCCGCAAGCGCTTTTCCGGCGTAAAGGGCGGCCGTTTTGCCCAGCTGTGTGCCCCGGCCCATGTGGTTTCCATCGTGCTTTCGGATATTCTGGGCGATCCGCTGGATATGATTGCCTCCGGCCCCGCTTACCCGGATAGTTCTACCTGCGCACAGGCCAAGGAGATCGTGCAGAAATACCACCTGCCCATGACGGAGCAGATGCTGGCCCTGCTGGAGCAGGAAACGCCCAAAGCGCTGAACAACGTAGAAACCCAGATTACCGGCAGCGTGCGCCAGCTGTGCGCCGCCGCCGCTGCCACCGCCCGCACC
>OGQT01002509.1_pt1 | contig 12892 bp, 10 predicted proteins | sample 1553261 | NCBI WGS metagenome assembly OGQT01 (sample SAMEA2579992, study PRJEB22360) | human gut metagenome | biome: human gut; feature: human-associated habitat; material: faeces | place: Denmark | collected 2008/2010
TAATCCCCATATGTTTTATTGATATTTTTTAACTCAACGTACATCGCCTTTTTCCCCCTTTCCTTTATGCTCCAGAACATTTCTTGCGATCAGAAGGATCACCGCCAGGATCACCAGGATCGAAGAAACCGCAAATGCCGGAACATACTGGAATTCGTTATAAAGAATTTCCACATGAAGCGGAAGTGTATTTGTTTTTCCACGGAGATGTCCGGACAGTACGGACACGGCTCCAAACTCTCCCATGGCTCTGGCTGTACACAGCACAACACCATAGAGAAAAGCCCACTTGATATGCGGAAATGTCACCTTGGTAAAAATCGTCCAGCCTTTTGCTCCCATCAGTGCTGCCGCCTCTTCCTCATCGGACCCTATGGATTCCAGAACCGGTATGATCTCTCTGGACACAAATGGAAATGTGACAAAGATCGTTGCCAGGACAATTCCAGGAACTGCAAACACGATCTGTATCCCTGCACTTTCAAGAACAGAATAAAGAGGACTCTGCTTTCCAAAAACCAGGATATAGATAAGACCTGCGATAACCGGTGATACTGTAACCGGAACATCGATCAAAGTGGTAAGGAGCTTTTTTCCCCGAAAATGAAATCTGGTCATTGCCCATGCCGCACACAGACCAAAGATCGTGTTGCATACAACAGCCGCAGCCGTCGCCCCAATGGTCAGCTTCAGCGCTTTCAGCGTGTACTCATCTGTCACCGCCTGCACATAGCACTGCCAGCCCTTGCTCAGCGCCTGGGTTACAACAACCACCAGAGGCAGTACCAGCATCACAAAAAGAAAGATCACGGAAATCCCGATAAGGATCCATTTCACCGGCCCGGAAGCCTGCTTCTTTTTTTCATCCATTATGCATCCCTCCCTCTGATACGTTTCGTATTTCTTGCCTGCACCAGATTCACACCAAACAGGATCAGGAATGATACTGCCAGTGTAACCAGTGCGATAGCTGTTGCGCTTTCATAGTCAAACTCCTGAAGCTTTGACATGATGATCAGCGGCGTGATCTCTGTATAATAAGGCTTGTTTCCTGCGATAAAAACAACGCTTCCGTATTCTCCCAGGCAGCGTCCGAAGGCAAGTCCCGCCCCGGAAAGCATTGCCGGCAGAAGCTCAGGAAGAATAACTCTGCGAAAAACGGTGAATGGCTTTGCACCCATGACACGAGCCGCCTCCTCATAAGAACCGTCCAGCTTCTCCAGAACCGGCTGAATGGCCCTGACTACAAAAGGGATTCCCACAAAGATCAATGCCACCGTGATACCGATTCTGGTATATGCGATCTTAATACCGAAATTTGCAAAAAAGCTTCCCACCAGACCTTTATCGGATGTCAGGGATGTCAGTGAGATACCGGCAACTGCAGTCGGCAGTGCGAAAGGCAGCTCGATCATTCCATCCATGATCCTTTTTCCCGGAAAATCATATCTTACCAGCACCCACGCAAGGACCAGTCCCATAATAGCATTGATCACTGTGGCCGCAAATGCGGTAATAAAGCTTACATAGAATCCGGACAAAACCCTCGGCCGTGTGATCACCTCAATAAATTCCCGAAAACCCAGCCGCGCCGAGTATACTGTCAAAGACGCAAGAGGGATCAGAACTACGATACTCAGCATCGCCAAAGTCACTCCCATTGTCAGTCCAAAGCCTGGTATCACACGTTTACTCTGTTGTTTCTTCATTTCTGTCTCCCCGCTTTTCTATTCTAAGTTTCTGGTCTGTTACAAATTCCCGGTCTGTTGCAAATCTCTGACTCTTCTACAACTCTCTGGTCTGTTACAAAATCTCAGGCTCTTCTACTCTTCATAGATCTCATCAAACACTCCGCCGTCTGCGAAATGCTTTTTCTGAACTGCATCCCAGCCGCCGAAATCTTTGATCGTTGTCAGCTTCACCTTCAGGTTAAAAGTATCTGCATGCTTTTTCAGGATCGTCTGATCAACCGGCCTATAGTAATTCTCCGCGATCAGCTCCTGAGCTTCATCGGAATACAGATATTTCAGATATGCTTTCGCAGCTTCTGCATTATCATGCTTTTTCACATTTTCATCTACAACAGCAACGGACGGCTGTGCCAGGATACTGATGCCCGGCGTTACGATCTCGTAATCATCCGGATTGTCCCTTACAGAAAGAAACGCTTCATTTTCCCAGGCGATCAGCACATCCCCCTGCCCGTTTTCCACGAAAGAGGTTGTGGCACCTCTTGCTCCGGAATCCAGAACCAGGACATTTTTGTAAAGCTTCTTAATAAAAGCCTTCATCTCTATCTCGTTGCCGTTATATTTCTCATTGGCATAAGCCCAGGCTGCCATGTAATTCCAGCGGGCACCACCGGAGGTTTTCGGATTGGGAGTGATCACTCCCACACCATCCTTTGTCAGATCATCCCAGTCGTGGATATTCTTCGGATTTCCCTTCCGAACAAGAAATACAATGGTGGAAGTATAAGGAGCACTGTCATCCGGATATTCATCGATCCAGCCCTTGTCGATCAGACCGGCATTCCGGATCGCATCAATATCATATTCCAGTGCAAGTGTCGCCACATCTGCAGGAAGTCCATTGGAAATCTCAAGAGCCTGCTTTCCGGAACCGCCATGAGACTGGATCACATCCACACTCTGACCTGTTTCCTCTTTCCAATATTTTGAAAAAATCTTATTATATGCTTCATAAAATTCTCTGGTCGGATCATAGGACACATTGATGATCTCCACATGATTTTTATCCTTTGTATTGTTTCCCGATACTGCAAAAGTTCCTGCCAGTACCACTGCTGCCAGTGTGATACAGACACCTGCAATGCGTTTTCTTTTCATGATCTGTATACTCCTTTACAACCACATTTTTATTTAGAAATCTTTTTCCCACCAATGTAACTGCTTCATTTCGCTGTCAAATCATACCTGTTCTTTCCGTTTACTGTGGTTCTGTAATTTTTTTATTTGAATTGAATACATTAAACCATATTATTCCCATTAATTAAATAGGAATATCTGAAAACGTTTTCACGAAATACTCTGGTCATAGCGCAACCGCATCCTGTCTGTCACTATATCTGCGCATCCGCAACACTCAGATACAATAATCGCTCCACATACTGTCCTCCACACTGCTGCAGCTGTTCCGTATCATCAGTCTGCCTTCCAGCTCCATTCGCACAATACCGGAATGCCCGCCCTTCAGCCGGTCCAGCAGCAGGTATAATGCAAATTTTCCCATATCCCCCTTGGGCAGGCTCACCGTTGTCAGCATCGGTCTGGTAAACTGTGCCTCCTGTATATCATCGCTGGATATGATCGAAGGCATATAATACCGGTTCCGAAATTTATTCAGGCACTTCAGCATTCCGATCGCCGAAATATCATTGGCACAATAGATTCCGGTTGGCATGTCGTCCGACTGAAAGAACTTTTCCATAGCCTCGTAGCCCTCGGCCTCAGTCTGCTTTGTTTCGATAACATACTCCGGTATCACATCCAGATCATGCTTCTTCAGTGTTTCCAGATACCCGTTATACCGGTCCTCGCTGTGACACTGGCCAATATAACCGATATTTTTGTGTCCCAGGGAGATCAGATATTCCACTGCCGCTGCTGCGATCTTTTTCCCATCACAAAGGACCTCATCCACTTCATAATTGGTAGAATTCCGGTTCACCGATACCACACTCTTATACTTCTTATTCAGCTTCTTCAAAGCCTCTTTATTACATCTGCCGATGATGATCAGTCCGTCCCTTTTCCCTTCCACCTCGTCATACATTCCGTCGATCAGCCGGTCCAGATTCTCCCTTCGGCACTTCCGGTCATCGGAAAACACAGACATATACCATACTTTGGAAAGAATGCAGTTTTTATCATGAATCTCACTTTCGATCACCCGAAGGAGCTCCGCAAAAAACGGATCCGTTGTGGAAGAATCGGTTCTTGTCATCAGGATATTGATGTACCAGGTTTTCTCCTGCTTTGCGGAAACGCCTTTTTTCAGATTCCGGGCCGCCTCGTTGGGCACATAATTCATCTCGATAGCTGTTTTCCATATCTTATCCCTGAGTCCGGAAACAGAACATTTATAATTGGGATTATTCAAAACTCTGGAAACCGTCGCCGGTGAAACCCCTGCCTTTTCTGCGATCTTCTTGATGGACATGTACCCGTCCCCTCCTTCTGAAAAAAGTCTGCCCGCTGCCAGTCCTATAAGCTGCTCAACGTCATCTGTGTAACTCAGTATCATCAGTGTAACAGAATTTTTTATCATTCCTTATTTCATAGTAATTAAATATGTTTTATATGATAATAAGAGTTTTAAAAAAAGTCAATCTTATTTTGTGAAAACGTGTTCTTTTTTTTGCTGCATCTTCCAGTAGACCACCCGGATTCTGCGCCTTGCCCATCTCATTTAGCATTACATTACCAAGCAAGGCGCACTACAAAAAAATACCTTACACAGAGTTACTGTGGAAGGTATTTTTTGCGATCATCACTTATTATTGTCCTTTAATTTTCTTTTGATATATTCTTCTATCAATTCCAATAATTGTTTACCCGTTTCTATCTGTTCTTCTGCTTCTTCTCTTGTTGCAATATAAAAATCATCATAATCGCTGGCATGTCTGATTTCTTCTGCTTCTACGATTTTTCGTCCAAGTTTTCTGGGAAAAATCTCTGTTTTAATATAATTCTTATTGAAATTTGCTAATGCATCTTTATGACGTTTATATGCATTTCCATCTAGTGCATGTATTGCTGAAATTGCATGATAAATACCATAATATGCCCGATTATTAGCACCTCGAAATTCTTTTGCATTCAAAAGAATTTCCGCAGCTTTAATATCACTTTGGGCAGTTTCAATCCGATAAAAAATAAGATCTTTCTGCGTTCCTTTTTCATCAGGCTGCATCAAATAATTTTACCCCCTCTTTCTTTACATTTGCATAAAATGGATAAACATCAACCCAATTCAGAAAATGTTTTTCACTTTTTGCAATTGGCTTAATATCAAGATCATGATCCATATTAAAATCAAAAGTTTCTCCTGCCAATTCATGACGATACTGCTTAATATCTATATCAGACAGATCAAGGAGAATCATAATATCGATATCAGAATCTTCTCTATAATCTCCTCTGGCATATGAGCCGTATAAAATAACACTTTTCAAATGTTTCCCATATATTTTCTGTAATATTTTTGTGTATTGTTCCAACAATGTCTTCATCGATACCGGCATAATCCCGCCCCCTTCTATCTGATAAAACATCTTTATTCGATAACCACTATTTCTTCCATTTAATTATACGCTTTTATATCATTATTCCGCAATGAAATTTTTTCGACATAATTCTCCAGACATACAAAAACAGACTGAGAACCTGATATATATTCTTATCAAGCTCCAGTCTGTTTTGCGTGCTCAAATATATAAGATATAACTATGAGCAAATAACAAATGCGGATTGCTAATATCCCTTGAATTATTTAACCGTTACCTTACAGGTCAGTTTTTTAGAACCACTCTGAACGGTGATAGTTGCAGTTCCTTTTCTGATGCCTTTTACAACACCTTTGGATGTGACAGTTGCGATTTTTTTGTCGGATGATCTGTAAGTGACCTTCTCATCAGTATTTCTTGGTGTTGCAACGGCTTTGATGGTGAAGGTTTTTCCTCTGTTCACGGTCTTTGTTTTTGGTACACCGGTGAGTTTTGTTGTTTTGATCTTTGTGACCTTAACAGTGACAATAACTTTTTTACTTCCGGCTTTTACTGTGATCTTTGCAGTGCCGACTTTCTTTCCTGTGATAACACCCTTGGAATTTACTGCTGCGATCTTACTGTTGGAGGAACTGTATGTAATCTTATCCTTGCTTGTAACCGGCTTCAGAACAGGTTTCAGAGTTACTTTTTTTCCTTTGACTACACTGACTGTGGACTTCATGTTTGTAATCGCCTGTGTAGTGACTCTGACTGTAACCAGTATATTGGTCTTCACGCCACTATTCAATGTGATCGTCACCCATGTTGAACCGTTTTTATTTTTTGCGGTAAGTTTAAATGTGCCGTTCTTATTCACATTGGAAACGGTTACAAGGCCGGTGTCCTTCGGTGTTACACTCTTCAGATAATCGCCGTTGGCAAAATCAGATACCCGGATAGCTGTAGTAGACTGTCCATTTTTTAATGTAACCTGATCCGTATTTACACTCATATTGTAGGTCCGAGTTTCTCCCCAGTCCTGAAAACCACACCGTTCACATTTAAAATGCTGCTGGTAATCCGCTGTAAAAAATATCGGAGTTGGATTTCCTTTGCTGACAGTGTGTTTGCCTGAACCATGATTTACCCATTGCTCGTCCGTAAATTTATGTCCCAGTTCCGGAATGAGCACATCGCTGTCCTGCTGTATTTCTTCTTTTCCATCTTTATCCAAAAAATGTTTCCCGCAGGATGTACAACGATAGGTATCCTTCATTCCCGGATTCAGACACTCCGCCGGATATCCCTTTTCTAATTCCAGAATGTGCTCATTCGTCATCGGTATTATCAGCTCACTATCTTCCGTAACCTTCTCGGTTCCCTTTTCATCAAAGAACATCTGCTGACAGTAATCACAAATATAGTAACTTTTTCTTCCCTCATTTGTACAGGTTGCTTCATATCCCTCAATATATCTCATTGTATGATTCTGAGGTTCTGTCGGAATCATCAAATCTGCTTCTTCTACTATCTGAGTTCCTTCCTGATCAAGGAAATATTGATAACAATTATTGCAGTAATAATAAGCTTCCATACCTCCATGTATACAATTCGGCTCATTTTTCTCATGGTATTCCATCTGATGCCCCAATGCCGGAATCATGATATCCTTCTCTGAAATCTCCGTTTCACCATTCCAGTCAGAAAAATTTTTGCCGCAGGTTTCACAATGATAATATGACTGATTGCCTGACTGTGTACAGGTTGCGCTTTTTCCTGCATAATAGGTCAGATTATGACCCAGTTTACTGATAGTCAGACCGCCCCATACTACACTTGAACCTTCTGCATTACAAAAATCCCTGCCACATACTTCGCAGTGCCAATATTGATAGTTTCCATCACTTGTACAGGTTGGCTTAGATTCTTTATGAAAGGTAAGTGGATACTTTATGTTATGGAACGAAAAACTGTTTTCCGTAGCATATGTTTCCGCCGTAGAACCTTTATGTCCCATAATAAGAATATTCTGCTTTGTACCATCTGCATTATAACCAAATGCCTTTTTTTCTATCACTGTGGATGCATTCGCAATGTAAACACTTCTCAGATATGTACAATTAAAAAATGCATTGGTATCAACATGTGTTATATTGTCCGAAAGAATGATCTCTGTCAGACTGGTACAGTTGGAAAATGCTCCATATGGAATTTCTGTAAGATTCTTTGAAAATTTGATTCGATTTAAACCACAATTCTCAAACGCAGACTCTTCAATCGTTGTTACGCTGTCTGGTAAAGTTACTTCTCCCAAAATCGTGTCAGTGAATGCATTCTTTCCAATCTTTGTCACCCCATCTGGAAGTATGATATTTTGTAAGGAGCTACATTCCCAAAATGTACCCTTTTTTATCTCAGTTATATTCTTTGGAATATTTATTGATTGAAGATTAAAATTCCAGTTAAATGCACTTTCTCCGATATCTGTTACTGTATCTGGAAGTTCAATACTTCTAAATTTACAATAAGAAAAAGCCGCATTTCCTATCGTTTTCAGACCTTCTGGAAAATAGATCTTTAATATTTCACTATTAAAAAATGCACTGTTTCCTATACTCGTTATATCTTTTGGTAACTTAATTTCTGTTAAACCACATTGCCAAAATGCCCTATTGCCAATCTCTGTAATGCTATCCGGCAAAACAATATTCTCTAATCGTCCACATCCAAAAAACATCTCTTCGCCTATACGTTTCATGTTTTCAGGTAATTTCACACTTCTTAAATCCCAACATCCATAAAATAACCCATCACCCACATCTATTACTGTTTCTGGTAATACAAAATTTTTTAATGCACAGCCACTAAACGCATAGTTACCTATTTCCGTTATATTGTCTGATAATTTAATACTACTATCCTTTAAACTACTACATCCTCTAAATGCATTTTCTTTTATACTTGTCACGTTATCCGGAATATTAATATTTTCCAAACTACTACATCCACTAAAAACATTACTTTCTATAGTTGTTATTCCCTGAGGAATATTAATACTCTTCAAGCTACTACACTCTTCAAATGCACCATATCCTAGATTAACAATTCCATCCGGCAAAGTAATTTCTTTTAAATTACTGCATCCTGAAAATGTATAGTTTCCCAAACTTGTTAAACTTTTTGGCAATGTTACACTGGTTAAATTCTTACAACCTGCAAATACACCATTCCATGACCTATATTCAAGTAATGTAATTCCCTCTCCAATTTCTACTCTTTTAACCCTTTGATCACTAATGAATCGATCCGAAGATAGCTCTCCACTCCCCTCAATCACAAGTCGTCCATCCTCATAAAGTTCATAAGTAGCATTATTTCCATTTCCAAAACTTCCACAACTAACAACTTCCGAACTTTCGCCCGCACCGACAACTGCTGCTTCTCCGTCTGAAAAGTCGTCTTTCACATCTGCCTGTAATTCTTCTGTATCAGAATTATCTGCTTCCGCGTCCTTCTCCAGTTCTTCGGTGCTGTCCTCAAATAGTTCAAGGTTACTGGTGTCATTATCCTGCGAATCCTCTGAAGCTATTTCCGTTCCTTCTGCTTCATCTGTCTCCGCCTGGAATTCCTCAGCCGCATACACAGACACCGTCTCCACCGGGGCCGACGCTGTTGTCAGGATCATAGCCGCAGACAGCAGCCATGCAATATTCTTTTTCTTCATAGATTTCCCCCATTTTCCAATTCATATTTATACCAAAATTATAAATTTCCCATCACATTTAATCAAACTTTGTTTAGAATATTTTCGTCATATTTTGTCTGTTTACAGACATTTTTTAACATTTTTTCTACTATAAAAACCTGGCAGCTGCACATGTGAAAACTTTTGCACCTGCTTTATTACCAAAATGCCAAGAATACGACGCACAGTTATTCAAAATAAATATCTGTACTTTCTTCTCCTGTTCATAATAATCTCAAATACTCTTTCTTTATATTCCTGCGGATAATAACTTTCCATATCCAATATTTCTTTTACGTCTTTTTTAGTAAATTCCAGACTTATCTGCTGACCATACAATTCTTCCGCAATCTCAATCTGCTCATCAAAATCTTCACACAGAGTTTTTGATCGTACCTCCTCTATCAGATTATTTATGTTTTCTTCCATCGGATAATCCATCTGTATATCTGATAGCAGTCCTGCACCATTATCAAATATTGGACATAAATGATATTTTTCTTCTGCATCCATTAAGACTCCAATATTATGCATATGCCGATCTTCATTCATAAAAAATGTATCAATTGCCAGGATCTTACTCATATACTTTCCAAAATCGCTAATTCCCGTAATGCGTTCCGTCTGATCTACTATAAATTCCAGTCTTTCCGAATGTTCTGGAATCGTGAATAATTTTTTATAAAGACTTTCATTATAAAATCCATAAAAAAGTCTTTCTAATGTAATAAGCTGCCATCCCTCAGGCAAAAAATTTTCACTTTTACATCCCAGATATTTTCTTCTCTTATAATTAATCTCTTCTGTTTTATATAAAACATACTCTTCCTGTTTCAGCGAAGATTTTTCCAGCAAACGTGAAACAACATATTCCACCAATCCCTCATATCCCATATAATCAGCTTTATACCATACATTGTTCCTGCACCATTTCAATTGGTTTCCTTTTGACGATTGTCTGTCATTTGTTTTGATATCCTGTTCAAAAAGCTGTACCATCTTTACCTCTCAATCCTGATCCAGAAATCATCCTCTGCCATTCTTCCTTCGGTCTTTTCTATGATCATAAACGGATCATAAAATGGCAGATTCAAATCTTCTAATACCAATTTTATTTTGTCTCGTTGTCTCGGGAAACAACGAGATTCCAGAAATTCCTCGTATTCTTCAAAGGTTGGTTTTTCATTTCGGCCAAATGCTTTTTTAATAAAATTGTTTGTATAATTATATATTTTTACTTTTCTGCCTCTCTCATCCACATCAATAATCGTACATATTTCACTCTTAAACATGTACCATAAGCGTATCGGATATTCTTTTTCCGGCACGCGGAGGTTTTCCTCTATCTGAGGATACTCGTTTAAAATATGAACTAATGTCGTAACCGGTCCTGTAATATCCCGATTTTCACTTTCCCATCTTTCTATTGTTTTCTGAGATACATTTACTAACTTTGCAAAATCTTTTTGTGTAAGCTTTAATTTCTTTCTTAAAATTCGTATATCTTCTGCCCGTATCGAATGTTTCACAGCATATCCTGTCATTTTAGATTCCCCCTTTTTTATTAATATACCCTTATTTTAAGGGTATAACAAGCTATTTTATTCCTTATTTTAAGGGTTTTCTATATTTATAAAAAACCCGGCAGCTGCACATGTGAAAACTCTCCATGTTTCATCTGCCGGGCTTCTGTTTTTATTTTCTTTTGTATTCTTTCACTGTTATGGCGATTTTACGTACGCCTGCTTCATCGTTACTTCACCGTTATCTTACAGTTCAGTTTTTTCGCTCCGCTCTGCACGGTGATCACGGCCGTCCCTTTTCGGATTCCCTTTACAACACCTTTGGAATTTACCGTAGCGATCCTGCGATCCGAGGAACGGAAAAGAATCTTTTCGTCGCTGTAATACGGCACGGTCACTGCCTGGATCGTATATGTTTTTCCACGAAGTATGGTTTTTGTTTTGGGCACGCCGGTCATCTTTGCGGTCCTTACTGCGGCAGTATTGTTCAAAAAACGGAACCCATTTTTCTTTGCGTAAGTCTGAGCAGTAGAACCCTTTTTTCCGGCAATGACAAAAGTTTTATTTTTTCCACTATTGAAATTATAGCCGATCGCTTCTTTTTCTATCACTGTTTTACTGTTGAGGATCGTAATCTTTTTCATTGCCAGGCAATCATAAAAAGCATGGCTTCTGATCTTTTTCACACTGGCAGGTACTGTAATATTCCCCAGTTTTCGACAATTACTGAATACACCGTTCCCGATCTCTGTAAGCTTCTTCGGCAACGACACCTTTCTGAGATCTAGACAAAAAGAAAACGCACCTTCACCAATAACCGTAACACTGTCCGGAAAGCTTACTCCTGTCAAACCGCAATGCCGAAAGGCAGCTCTTTCTATCCTGGAAACGCCCTGTCCAAGCGTAACCTTTTTCAGCTTCATATCCGCCTCAAATAACGATTCCGGTAATATTTTCACACTTCCCGGAATGCTGACAGATTCCAGATTGTTACAATAACTGAAAGCATATTCATCAATTTTTGTCACAGTTTTCGGTACATCCAGGCTCATAAGCTTACTCTGGTAAAAAGCATATGCACCAATGCTTTTCAGTCCATCAGGAAGCTTGATCCTGGTGATCGCAGTATCTCCAAATGCTCTTACTCCAATACTCCGCAGAGTTCCCGGCAACGAAATCCTCTTCATATTTCTGCAGTCTGAAAAGGTTCTGTCACCGATTCCCGTGATCCCAGATGCAACGGTTACTGTTTTTATCATTGCTGATCTGTATGAAAAATCATCGGTAACCTTAACCTCCCCTTTTCCCTGTATCTGCAGGTTTCCATTGGAGTACAACCGGTAAACAGCTTTGCTTCCACAGGAGCCCTTCGCAACAAGCTTTGCAGTGCTCTGCACACCTGCTGCCGATGCTTCCTGCGCATATTCAGCCGCATAACCAGTCTGTGCATGTACAGCCACAGAAGATACACAGGACCCTGTCAGGATCATTGCCGTTGATAACAGTATTGCGATTTTTTTCCCAAACATAAAAGCTCCCTCCCTGAGAATCGATCGGATATCCACGATCTTCTCCCATGTAGCAACAAAAGGACCGACATACATCCGGTCCTCATGTTCATTATTTAGAATCTGTTGGTTAATCCAACCACATACATATCTTCTTTATATTCCGGGATCTTCACAAGAAGTCCTTCTGCAGTATCTTCAGTTTCTACCTTCACTGCCGGATCAAATGGTCTCAGCGCTCCGTGATAGCCCTTGATCAGGAATTCATTGGCACCTTCCTTCAGATGATCTGCAAACACATTCAGATTTCCGTCTTTCTGTGTATAATGGAGCTCGATTCCACTCTCAAGCAGCTCAGATTCACGGTCACTGCAGCGTGTTCCGTAAATACCGTCATGGTTTACCTTCAGCCATGCACCCAGGATCTTCAGTCTTCTTACCTGCTCCTCCGGGATAGTTCCATCTGCCTTCGGGCCGATGTTCAGGAGAAGATTTCCGTTATTTGCCACTGTTCCGACAAGAAGTGAGATCAGATCCGGAACAGAGATCAGCTTGTCATCGCCTTCGTTGGCATTATAACCGAAGGATAAGCCCATTCCACGGCACATCTCCCATTTCTCATTTCTGTTTACAGAACCGGATTTATATTCCTTAGTAAGGAAATCGTGATAACGTCCGTTGAAACGGTCATTTACCACACCCTCCGGAACCTTATTGTAATAATGTGCAAAGAAATACGGCATCATCTCTTCACTCTGTGTCGGCCATCCGATATCATTCCAGAACACACTCGGTGCATAATCATCTACAAGCTCTTTCATCTGATTATAGGAATAATCTGCATATGCAAATGTCGGGCTGGCTGTTCCAAACAGATCATCATCCT
>OGQT01002526.1_pt1 | contig 12847 bp, 9 predicted proteins | sample 1553261 | NCBI WGS metagenome assembly OGQT01 (sample SAMEA2579992, study PRJEB22360) | human gut metagenome | biome: human gut; feature: human-associated habitat; material: faeces | place: Denmark | collected 2008/2010
GCAGCCCGGTAGGAATCTGTCGGGTCTGCTGAACGCCTGCAATGAGATGCTGGCAGAGCCGCTTCCCTTTGAGTGGAGCAACCAGACCCCGCGCTTCCTGCTGATCTTCACCGGCCTGTATGCCGTGATTGTCCTGGCCGCGTCCAGTGAACACCGTAACACGCGCCCCGGGGAGGAACACGGCTCTGCCCGCTGGGGGAACGCCAAAGAACTCAACCGCCGTTACCGCGATACCCAAGGCCCAAACCTCCTGATGACGCGCAACATCCGCATCGGTGTGGATGGCTATAAGCACAAGCACAATACCAACGTACTCGTTGTGGGCGGCTCCGGCGCCGGCAAGACCCGGACGTATGCAGTTCCCAATGTGCTGGAAGCTGGCTGTTCCATGGTCATCACAGATCCCAAAGGAGAAATTCTGCGCAAGACTGGCGGCTTTCTCAAACGAGCGGGATATGAAGTACGGGTGTTCGATCTGCTCAACCCGGATGCGTCCTTCTGCTATAACCCATTCCGGTATGTGCGGGATGACAAAGAGGTGTTGCAGCTGATCACCAACCTGATCCAAAACACCACGCCGCCCCATGCGCAGAGCTCCGACCCGTTTTGGGAAAAATCTGAGACTGCATTGCTCCAGGCTCTTATGCTGTATCTGCTGCATGAGGCTCCACCGGAGGAACAAAACTTCGGCATGGTTATGGAACTGCTGGGGAGTGCCCAGGTCAAGGAGGAGGACGAGAACTTCGAGTCGCCTCTGGATATCCTCTTCGAGCGTCTGGCCATGCGTGACCCGGAAAGCATTGCGGTCAAGCAATATGGCATTTACAAGCAGGCCGCCGGCAAAACCGCAAAGTCCATCCTGGTGAGTGTCGGGGTCCGGCTTGCTGCCTTCAACCTGCCGCAGATTGCCCGGCTGACCATGACCGATGAACTGCATCTGGACGATTTGGGAGAACGCCGGGTGGCCCTGTTCTGCTGCATTCCAGATTCCGACAAGAGCCTGAACTATCTGGTGGGTATGGTCTACACCCAGCTGATCCAGACGCTTTTCTACCAGGCGGACCGTGTACATCGGGGAAGGCTCCCGGTGCCGGTCCACTGCCTGATGGACGAATTCCCCAACATTTCACTGCCCAAGGATAGCTTCCAGTCAGCACTGGCGACCATGCGTTCCCGCGGTATCTTCTGCTCCATCATTGTGCAGAACATTGCCCAGCTGAAGTCCATGTACAAGGATAGCTGGGAATCGCTGGTAGGTCTGTGCGATGAGTTTCTCTACCTGGGCGGCAATGAGCAAGGCACCCACAAGTATGTGTCCGAGCTGATCGGCAAGGAAACAGTGGAAACCACCAGTCGAAGCCTTTCCCGAGGACGCAGCGGAAGCAGCAGTACCAGCCACCAGCAAACGGCCCGCGACCTGATGACCCCCGACGAAGTGCGCCTGCTTTCAAATGACAAGGCGCTGCTGTTTGTGCGCGGGGAACGTCCGGTCATGGACTGGAAGTACAATCTGCTCCGGCACCCGAACATCCGATTCACCGAAGATGGCGGCGCACCGCCCTATGACTACACCGTCGCACCGGATGCTCACGAGGATCTGGTGGGCAATGCCGAAAACTACGAACTGCTGGACATGGATGATTTCCTGCCGGCAGCCGAACAACCGAAACCCATGTTTACTTATCCAAGGAGGGATGCCCATGCATCGCAACAAGATTGATATGCCCCGCACCAAACGTCTGACCCGCCGCGCCTTCGCGCTGTATGCCGCTCTGGTTCTGGTCTGCTGCGCCGCCACGCCGGTGCTGGCCGAGGGCGACCCGCTGACTGTTGTCAACAACCTCAGTACCTTCATCTTTTCCATCATCCGGGCCATCGGCTTGATCCTGTTGGGCTGGGGCATTGTGCAGGTGGGCCTGTCGCTGCAGAGCCATGACCCCAGCCAGCGCAGCCAGGGCTTCCTGACGCTGGCCGGCGGTATCATCATCACCTTCGCCAAAGAAATCCTGGACCTGATCGTTGGCACCGGAGTTTGATGCGCCGGAATATATCAGGAGGGAGGTGATGCACCGTGGATGACAGCTGGATCGTAAGCAACCTCAACGCTGCTCTGACCACCTGGAATGACAAGCTGGGAGAGATCTGGCAGCTTCTGACCCAGAGTCCGCAGACCTTCAAGGATGGCCAGGTATGGGCTGTGATGGTGGGGATTCACGGGGCCTTGCAGGCCATTGGCTACGGGCTGCTGGTGCTCTTCTTCGCAGCCGGTGTGGTCAAGACCTGTGGCACCTTCGTGGAGGCCAAACGCCCCGAACAGGCTCTCAAGCTCTTTATCCGCTTCGCCCTGGCCAAGGCTGCTGTGACCTATGGCCTGGATCTGATGCTGGCCATCTTCCAGATCGTGCAGGGGATGGTCTCCACGGTTATTAACCAATCTGGTGTGTTGGGAATGAGCGCCGTTACACTACCTCAGGAGCTGATCGACGCCATCAATGAAGTGGGCTTCTGGGACTCCATCCCGCTCTGGGCTGTGACGCTGATCGGCGGGCTGCTCATTACCGTACTATCCTTCGTGATGATCCTGACCGTGTATGGCCGGATGTTTTCCCTTTGGATGTATGCGGCCATTGCGCCTGTTCCGCTTTCGTCCTTTGCCGGAGAACCCACGTCCAATGTGGGCAAGAACTTCCTGCGCAGTTACGCCGGAGTCTGTCTGCAGGGCGTGGTCATCGCCCTGGCCTGCATTATCTTCTCCGCCGTGTCCTCCAGCCCGCCCGCTGTGGATACCAGCGTTTCGGTGGTGACCGCCGTCTGGACCTACATGGGAGAACTGGCCTTCAACCTGCTGGTCCTGGTCGGCGCGGTGAAGGGGTGCGACCGGATCGTCAAGGAAATTATGGGGCTATGATTGTGAAAGATAATTCTTAAAATTGTTCGTTGAATTTGATTCAAAATTCTGCTATACTAGATGGCAGAAAGGATGGTGTTTTCCATGCCGAATATCAAACCAATCTCTGATTTGCGCAATTACAATGAAGTCTTGCGGGATGTTACGGCCGGAGAACCGGTTTTCTTGACCAAAAACGGCCGCGGTCGTTATGCCGTGGTGGATATTCAGGAGTACGAGAAAAGCCAGGCAATGGTCAAATTGCTGACCGAACTGGCCCGTGGCGTTCGATCCGGGCAGGAAGAAGGTTGGCTCGCACTGGACGATGTGGAAAAGACACTGCTGGGGTGAAATATGGCGAAGGTACAGATTTCTCCGTTGGCACAGCAGGATATGCTGAATATCCGGCAGTATATCGAAACGGAATTGGGCAATCCAGTAGCCGCCCGGCGTACTGTCGAGCGAATCCTGAAGGCAATTCGCCAGTTGGAGCAATTTCCGCTGTCCGGGACACCTTTGCAGTATAACGGAGTAGATACCGGGTATCGCTATGTGACCAGTGGTAACTATGTGACATTTTACATTGGAACACATACCACCGCACAGGTGGTACGGGTGCTGTATGGTCGACGTGATACCATCCGTATCTTGCTGGGATGTTCGTTCCAACCAGAGGAAACAGAAGAAGATATAGAGTAAACCGAAAGGGGCAGCCAGGCATGGCTGCCCTTTTCCTATTAGAATCAGAGGTGACGCTTATCGAAATCAAAATTCCCAAAGAAGTCCGGGACTATCACGAGACCATCTTCTTCGGTCTCAACACCCGGCAGTTTATCTGCTCACTGTTGGCCCTCGGGGTGGCAGTGGGCGTTTATTTTTTGCTCCGTCCGCTGCTGGGAACAGAGGAAGTCGGCTGGGTCTGCATCCTGGCCTTCCCGCAGCTGTGGAACAACCTGAGCGCCGCACAGTTCGGCTGGCTGCTGGCCGGCGGCATGCGGATTCTTCTCCTACCACAGTATGACCGCCGAGCAGTTGTTTTGGGCGTGGTGCAAATCCGAGCTCCTGAGCCCCAAGCGGCTGGTCTATCGTTACAACAGCTATTACTACGATGCAATCCAGGGAGGGATGCGTATGAAGAAACCAAAACAGAAGAAGCGCAGCCGTAAGGAGAGGCGCCATTGATCAAGACCCTGTCCAAAGCACGGAAACAGGAGCGTGTAAAGTTCCTCATTCCGCGCAGCGTGCAGGACTGCATTCCCATTCGTCGCATCTGGGCGGACGGGATCTTCCAGGTGGGCCACCAGTTCTCCAAGACCTGGTCGTTCACCGACATCAACTATTCCATCGCCGGCAAGGATGATAAGACGGCGATGTTCCTGGACTACTGTGACCTGCTCAATGCACTGGACTCCGGAGCCTCGGCCAAGATCACTCTGTACAACCGGCGGATCAACAAGGAGGAATTCGAGCGGTCTGTTCTGCTGCCTCTCAAGGAAGATGGCCTGGACAACTACCGGGAGGAATTCAACGAGATGCTGCGCGCTCAGGTCACCGAGAGCAACAATAGCATCGTCCGGGAGCGGTATCTTACCATCAGTGTCGTCAAGTGCAACATCGAGGAAGCCCGCACCTACTTTGCCCGCGTCGGTACCGATCTGACCACCAAGCTGGCGGCACTGTCCTCGGTGGCGCAGGAACGCTCGCTCAATGAGCGCCTGCGGATCTTCCGCGACTTTTTCCGTCCTGCAGACCCGCCTGCTGCCGAGTTCGATATCCACCAGAAGGCCCGGAGGGGCCAACATTTCAAAGACTGGTTGTGCCCCAGCAGCATGGAGTTCACTGCTGACCATTTCAAGATCGATGACCGCGTGGGCCGTGTACTCTACCTCCAAGATTTCGCCAGCTACCTGAAAGACAGCTTTGTGTCGGAGCTCTGCGACCTGGATCGGGAACTGATGCTGTCCATCGATATTCTGCCCATCCCCACCGATGAGGCCGCCCGCCAGTTGCAGAACACGCTGCTGGGTGTGGAAACCAACGTGACCAACTGGCAGCGGAAGCAGAACGCCAACAACAACTGGTCGGCCATTGTACCTTATGACATGGAACTTCAGCGCAAGGAAACCAAGGAGATGCTGGATGATCTGACCACCCGCGACCAGAGGATGATGTTTGGGCTGGTCACCCTCGTCCATATGGCAGGTACCAAAGAGCAACTGGATGATGATACCGAATCGCTGCTCTCCGTTGCCCGTAAGCACCTGTGCCAGCTTTCCACGCTGCACTGGCAGCAGCGGGACGGTCTGGACACCGTGCTGCCCTACGGACTGCGGCGCATCGAAGCACTGCGCACCCTGACCACCGAGAGCACGGCGGTACTCATTCCGTTCCACGCCCAGGAGATTATGCAGCATAAGGGGATGTACTACGGTCAGAACGCCGTCAGTAAGAACCGTATCGTGGTGGACCGTCGGCAGCTGCTCAACGGCAACAGCTTCCGCTTGGGCGTATCCGGCTCCGGCAAATCGATGAGCGCCAAAGAGGAGATCGCGCAGATCGCCCTGTCCACGGAGGATGATATCCTGATTCTTGACGTGGAATCCGAGTTCGGACATCTGGTGGAAGCCTTCGGCGGCGAGGTCATCCGCATCTCGGCTACGTCGGACACCCACATCAATGCGTTGGATATGGACCGCGCCTATGGCGATGAGCGCAATCCTATCGTGTCCAAGAGCGAGTTTGTCTTGAGCCTGTTTGAGCAGCTGATCGGCAGCGGGCTGGTCACGGCCAAAGAAAAGTCCATCCTGGGCCGCTGCACGGAACAGGTCTATATGCCTTACGTCCGCAACGGGTACAAGGGGGCGGTCCCCACGCTGAAAGACTTCTACCGTCTGCTCAAGATGCAGCCGGAACCGGAAGCACAGGGGCTGGCCCTTTCCTCGGAACTCTTCATCACCGGCACCCTGGGCACATTCGCCCAGCCTACCAACGTGGATACCAAGGCGCGGATTATCGCCTACGATATCCGGGAACTGGGCGAACAGCTGATGCCTATCGGAATGCTGGTGACACTGGATGCCATCTACAACCGTGTGATCCAGAACTGGAAGCGGGGACACCGTACCTGGATCTTCTGTGATGAGTTTTATATCCTGTTCCGGTACGAGTACAGCGCCAATTTCTTCTACAAGCTCTGGAAGCGCATCCGGAAGTACAACGGCCTGATCACCGGCATGACGCAGAATGTGGATGAACTGCTGCGTTCCGACACGGCCCGCCTGATGCTTGCCAACTCGGAGTTTTTGATCATGCTCAACCAGAGCGCCACCGACCGGGAGGAGCTGGCCAAGCTGCTGAACATCTCGGACACCCAGCTGGGATACATCACCAACGTGCCTGCGGGCTGCGGCCTGATCCGCTGCGCAGGAAATCTGGTGCCCTTTACCAACAGCTTCCCCAGGAATACGCAGCTCTACCGCCTGATGACCACCAAGCCCGATGAACAACTGAAAGGATGATATGAATGAAACAAAAAAATAAAGGGCCACCTACTTTGTCACAGTGACAGGCAAAGGGCGTGTGATTATGATTTTTTGTTGTATACACACACGAAAAAGTTTCATTTTCCAGCTTGCCCAGGCGTTAACCAAATGAATGAAAAAAACAAAAGTTTTACGGATGAGCCTCGTGAAGAATTGATCGCCCGAGGATATACACCTTGTGGGCAATGTGATCCGTAACAGGATAGACAGAAGCGGTATCTGCCCAATTAAGCAGATATCGCTTTTTTATAACCATTTCAATGGCAGGTGATTCAATGAAAGATAATAGACATAAGGAACCTAGGCAAAAACCATGGGGCCAGGCAGAAAGAATACAGACAGGATCCCGATTGCCGAAAACGATTGCACGGGAGGCTTGGGTGAAAAGCAAAGAAAACCTGATTCCAGCAAAACGCACAAATCCCGATAGCAACTACGCTTACGCACAGGAGATGGAAGAAGATAGTGTTCAACAAGTAGAAAATTGTTTGGAAGATGCTACTCTTTTAACGCTGCAAAAGGCAGGTGCCGCTTACAAAGACAGGATCGCCCGCAAAAGGGAACTGCATAAACCCCATCAGGAAGGTTCCCTGTATAGGAATACTCTGGAACCGAGAGAGAAGAAAACAGTAGTTCGAGAGCCCTCGAAAACCAATCCGCAAGGCACCTCAAAGCAAGAGCAGCAACGGTGCACTGTTCAGAAACAAATAGAGCAACAGGTCAAAAAAGTAGCTCGGGAAATACGTGGCGTTGATATAGATCAAAAACAACTCCGCACTGCAGCCAATACTGCCCGCAAGGGGAAAAAGGCAGGTCAAGTAACACAACGTACACAAAGAATGATCTACCGGGCCAAGCAAGCCGCTGGGGAAAGCGCAGAAGCAGCCAAGAAAGGGATTGCTGTCATACGCTCGGCGATTCGACATTGGATGACTGCCATGCAGAGCCTTGCGGCTGCACTGATTGCTGGTGGCTGGGTATCCGTGTTTATCATCCTGCTGATGTGTTTGATAGCCTTAGTAGCTGGGTCCGCTTATGGCATCTTTTTCGCAGCAGAGTCCCCTGATGAGAATGCTATCAGTGTGCAAGAGGCCGTAGAACTGCTTACCGAAGAATATCGGGACCGGTTGGAAAAAATCGAAAACAGCGTAGAATGTGACCGCCAGGAAATCGAGTCCAACGATGGTAGCTATGCCATTGTGTGGCAGGATGTCCTGGCGGTCTTTGCTTCTCAAACGGCGGGTGATGCCAACGGTACTACTGTTGCCTATTTGAACGAGGACAATGTAGATCGGCTGCGCACCGTTCTTTGGGATATGAACGAGCTGGATTGGCGCACCGAAAGCCAACTCCAAGAGGAGGAACAAACAAATGAGGAAGGTGAGACAGTAACCACAACCATCACCGAAACCGTTCTGATCATTGAACTGACCCACCATACACCGGAAGAAATGCGGGAAACCTATCACTTTACAGACAGGCAGAATGAATACCTGACATTGCTCTCAGGAGAAGATACCGCAATCCTTTGGGGTAAACTGCTGGGTGGTTTGATTCAGGGAAGCGGTGAACTCATGGCGCCCGGTATGGATACAGTGTTTGCAGATGGGGCCCTACAATGGCCGCTGCCGGTGGCGGGTACGATCACCTCGCCACAAGGCTATCGAACCGACCCGCTTACCGGCAAAACCAGCTACCACAGCGGCACCGACATCGCCGTGCCCGAGGGTACCCCGATCCTGGCCGCTGCCGACGGCACCGTGACCGTCGCCAACGCCCTCGACAGTTGGGGTGGAAGCTATGGCTATTACGTCAAAATCGACCACGGCGGTGGACTGACTACGCTGTATGCGCATTGTTCCAGAATCTGTGTCACAGTGGGTCAGGAGGTAAAGGCAGGGCAGGTTATAGCCTATGTGGGGCATACAGGACGTGCAACGGGAGCGCATCTGCATTTTGAAATGCGCAATTATGATTGATATACCTATATAGAAGACATCATTGCAGCAAAGCCAAGTTTGTGTCGGAAACGTAGCAATAACTGTTGCCTGCAGAATTCGTGTTTACTGCTTTGATCATCAAAACTTTGCCACCGTTGACACTTACACTGATAGAACGAACATTTTCATCACGAACGATATCGTCAACTCGTCCGACCAAGACATCGTCTACATAGATTTCAATGCTCATGTTGGCGTCACGGTTCGTGTCGTCAGAGGTTACGATGTTTGCTTCAAACGTATCATACTTTCCATCCAGCTTGAATTTGGCCCAGGCTTCCTGCCAGGGATCAAATTTATAAGAAACACTGTGTGTTGTGCCATACAGGTCTTTTACAGATGATACTTGTTCACAGCGTTCGCTATCCAGCATTTCCAAATTATCCAACCGCTTCGTTTCTACTTCATCTAGGTAGCCTTGGGCAACAACTTTATCAACTTCATCCATTGAATAGGTATTCAGAAGTACTGACTTGAGGTTTTCAACCTGTGCTTTAAGGGCTTCATTTTCGCTTTGTAGTGTTTGGGCTTCACTTGTCAGCTGCGCATTTTGAGTTTTTGTCGAATTATATACACTGATTAGCTGATCGGTTGCAGCTACCATGTCACCGGTTTCGGTTAGTTCACTAGTCTTAGCATCATCCCCTAAGGTGGAAACAACATTTACAATTGTCTGTTGTGATGAGGTCTGAAGACTGTTCACCTCGTTTTTTAACGTAGCAGCCTGCTGAGCCTGAAAGATTCCAAAGATACTACCAACAATACCGATGACTGCGGAAATGATCCCGAGAATACGATTGATCTTTTCACTTTTCTCTTCTGTTTTCATGGGTTACAACGTTCTCCTTCATTTCTATTTGTGGGCAAACGGAGCTTATAGCCGACTTTAAAAACAGTTTGCAAGGAACTGCCCAGTTTGAGTTCTTTCCTAAGCTGGCAGATATGAATATCTAACGTGCGCGTTTTCAAACCCGGCGGTGCTCCCCACACCGCTAGCATAAGAGTTTTACGTGAAAGTGTTTGCCCTGGATGCTGAAGAAAATAATATAAAAGTTGATATTCCATTTCTGGTAGATGAACTTCCTCCCCGGCGGAATACACAGTATGGGTTAAAGGATCCACCATAAGCGAATTATACACGGTCCATGCCTGTGCATTATCTGTCATTCTTCAGGTTCCGTCCTCTCATCGCATAAGAATCTTGTAAACATATAGCTAGAAACCAGGAAATAAATAAAACAGCTGCCAAGAGTAGAATGACAATCCAAGAAAAGTTGTACGGCTCACCATCAGTTACGCGATAACCTTGTGTAGTCAAAAAGGCTGCTGCATGAAACAGTGGCCAAAAACCCAGCCATTCAATCCCCCCTTCCATCCCGGAGAGGCTCAGGAGTGCGGGGAGGCAATAGGCCACAGCACTGGTGAATAAGGCCGGAAGTAAGTTGCCGAACATGCGTCCCAAAGTCAAAGTCATTGTGCCCATGCACAGACAAGCCGCTACCCGGCAAAGAAACCAGAATAACATCACATCAGACAAGGTAAAGATAGCCGGAAGGCTCTCAAATTCGGAAATGCTCATGGCCGGGGCAAACATCGCAGGCAAACCGTAGTCCCGCAGTACCTGAATGAGATGTGGCAAGCAGGAAGTTGCCGCGATGCCCACTGCTACGACAGCACTAACTAGAAGTTTCGCCCGTACCGTTCGTTTACGGCCCAGCGGCGTTGTGCAGAGGATGGTCTCCATGCCGCCGCGGCGCTCCATCGAGAACAGCCCGGAAAAGCAGAGCGCACAGGCCAATCCGGCCAGCAGCGCATCTTGCACATCAGCCTGACCAGTGAAGCCGAACAGTTCCTTGTATCCGCTTTCATATACCAGCCAGGCGCCAGGGTGTTCTTTCAGATAGTAGTTGATGTTCTGGTTGATGACTTGGCTGTAGACGCTGTACTTTTGCTGCAAGGAACTGAAGGCCAGCATTGCGTCGCTGGAAAGTTCGCCGGCTGCTACCTTCTGCTGGACTTCGAGCATCGGGGCAAATTCCTCGCCCTGCTCTTCCAGCCAATCGTAGGTCTCCGGAGTAAAGGGGCCCGAGATATGTTTCATGTAGTAGGCGTAATAGATTTCATCTGGCCCGATGTAACTTTCAGCTGTTACACCCTGGTAAACGCCAAATCCAATAAAGACGGCCAGCACCACCGCCGCGCCGTTGAGAAGCAGCAGCTTTCGTGCCTCCTCCTTAATAATAGAGGTGGCACAGGTCTTGTGCCGTAACCCCAGCAGAAACCCACGCTTGGTGGCAGACAGCAGTTGCGCGCGGGCGAACACCCAGCAAAACGAAAAGGCCAGGGCTCCGCCGTAAAGAACAGCTGCTGTCCACTCAACCAGCGGTAAACCGATAGGGTCACCGAACCAATACAGATTGCGGTAGTTCCCCAACAGCTCGTTGGTTTGCAGTAGGCTGGCAAGGTTTGCGTATTTGATGGCATTCAGCCGGCTGGTAGCCGGGATTGTGGCACGGATGCCGAACATCACGAGCGGCCCAACTAGGGCGGCAGCCCATCCGGCAGTCGCTCGGCGGGCAACCAACGCCGCCAGCATGACCCAAAGCCCCATGACAAAGGCCCCAGCCCACTTGGCTAGCAGAAAGCGGAACAGATACTGCCCAACCGTGATCTGCATGGTACAGCGCATTAAGGCGGGCACACTCTGAATCGTGCGGGTCAGCGGACCCAAATCGAAGGTGGCAGCACAGTAGGCGAGATTTACGCCGTAGAGCAACACAAGCACAGCCAGCAATGAGAGGGCAAACGAGCCCAGCTTTGCCAGCGCAGTGTGCAGACGTCCAGCGGGCAGACTGCGCACCAGCGAGAGGAGCCCGCTGTCCCGTTCCTGCCGGACGAGCAGAAGCGCCAGCACCAGCATGGATGCCAACAAAATCAGATCAGTAAAAGCATAGGAGATGGCGGTATACAACCCTTTTTGCGGGTAGTAGTCGATGGCCGTTTCGCCCAAACCGGCATACACCGCTGCTGTGACCTCGATGTTTTTCAGATCGTACCCGGTCTCATCGTTTTGGAAAATCGAGATGCCTGCCAACTGTCCTGCCTTGGTTTGCACGCTTTCCAGAAAGTCGGTGTACCCGGCCACCGTGTCATACTCATTCACCAGTTGAGTGAGCAGACGGTATTCCATCGTCAGGCTATCGGTGTAGAGCGTGTAGCTCTTGTCGCGGTACATCTGTTCGTACTGGTCGAACAGGGCGGCATTTTCCTCCCGGTAATTTTGTTGAATGACGCTGTTGCCATACGCTGAATCCCGGAAGTAGTTTTCCAACCGCAGCAAGGATTCAGTTTCGTCCAATTTGCTGTGCAACAAGTCGCCCTTGGCGGCCATATCCGAACCCAAGGCAGCCAAATCAGCCCCCACGGCGCGGTAGGCCGCAGCGGGGGGCTGGTTGGAAGTGGGACGGGTACCCATCCAGAGTAATAATAGGTTAGCGGTCACCAGCACGGCAAGCAGCATCGGGAACACACGGTTGCCCCAGACCTTGCGCAGTTCGGCAGTGAGCAGGCTCATTTCCCGTCTCCCTCCCCGAATACTGCGAGGTACACATCCTCAAGTCCCTGGCCGGGGGCGTACTTGTCGATGAGGTCCGGCACCGGGGCGGCGTCTACGATTTTTCCGGCGCGCAGCAAAATCACCTCCGTGGCGACGGTCTCCACATCACTGACTACATGAGTGGCTACCAGAATAATGCGGTCAGTGGCCATTTCTGCCAACAGTGTGCGCAGCCGCACCCTCTCCTTGGGGTCCAGTCCGGCGGTAGGTTCGTCCAGAATCAGTGTGTTAGCCCCGCTCATCATCATTTTGGACAGCATAACGCGAACACGCTCTCCACCGGATAATACGTTAACCTTTTTGACACCATCTTCGCCCGGGAATAACATACGTCCGAGGAAACCACGTACATAGGTTGGATCCTTTTCCGGTGAAAATGGCATTAACCAGTCAACGATCGTCTCGTCCCCGGAGAACAACTCTGTATTGTCTTTTGGGAAATAAGACTGGCTTGTCGTAACACCCCACTTATAACTTCCCTCATCCGGTTCCAACTCTCCTGCTAAGATCTGGAACAACGTAGTTGTGGCGATCGTGTTGCTTCCTACAAAAGCAACCTTATCTTCGCGATTGATGATAAAAGAAATGTCATCTAAAACTTTAACACCATCAATAGTCTTAGACAAATGTTCTACGGTAAGTACTTCATTACCAATCTCTCGTTCCGGACGGAAATCAATATATGGATATTTTCTGCTGGATGGCTTCATGTCATCAAGCTCGATCTTTTCCAATGCCTTTTTACGAGAAGTTGCCTGCTTGGATTTGGAAGCGTTCGCACTGAATCGCTGAATAAATTCCT
>OGQT01002527.1_pt1 | contig 12847 bp, 9 predicted proteins | sample 1553261 | NCBI WGS metagenome assembly OGQT01 (sample SAMEA2579992, study PRJEB22360) | human gut metagenome | biome: human gut; feature: human-associated habitat; material: faeces | place: Denmark | collected 2008/2010
TGGCCATAATTTTGCGTCTGACACGGCTGATCATATCCCGAACGTGCCTGTTCATTATTCAGCGTATCTTTCTGTTCCAGATTACCCTCTAATGACAATCTATCATCCTTGTGGATACCATCTACATTATTCTGTTCATCCATGTTGTCATCTACCTCCGATGTAATTATTCGACACATCCCTTACATGCCGAGATACCTCTTCAGATACTGTCCTGTATACGACTGAGGTATCTTTGCTACCTCCTCCGGAGTTCCTCTGGCAATGACCGTTCCACCGCCAGCACCTCCTTCAGGTCCCATGTCAATAATATAATCTGCGGTCTTGATGACGTCAAGGTTATGTTCGATAACAACAACCGTATTTCCGCCCTCGCTGAGCCTCCTGAGTATATCCACAAGCCTGTGAACATCAGCAAAATGAAGTCCCGTGGTAGGCTCATCAAGTACATATATTGTCTTTCCTGTTCCACGCCTTGACAACTCGGTTGCAAGCTTGATTCTCTGTGCCTCTCCGCCTGACAGAGTGGTGGATGGCTGTCCAAGCCTGATATATCCTAGTCCCACATCTCGCAACGTTTCTATCTTCCTGAGTATTCTCGGAACATTTGCAAAGAACTCACATGCCTCATCAACAGTCATATCGAGAACTTCATTGATACTCTTACCCTTGTATTTGACCTCCAGGGTCTCCCTGTTGTATCTCTTTCCTCCGCACACTTCACATGGCACATATATATCTGGCAGGAAGTGCATCTCTATCTTGATTATTCCATCTCCACGACACGCCTCACATCGTCCACCAGATACATTGAAGCTGAATCTTCCCTTGCCGTAACCTCTTGCCTTGGCATCCTTGGTTCCGGCAAACAGATCCCTTATCAGATCAAATGTACCTGTATACGTAGCCGGATTGGACCTCGGCGTTCTACCTATAGGTGACTGGTCTATATTGATAATCTTATCCAAAGCATCATAGCCAATGATATGGTCGTGCTTTCCTGCTTTAATCCTGCTCTTGTTGAGTCTTCTCGCCAGCTTCTTGTACAAGATCTCATTTACCAGAGAACTCTTTCCTGAACCAGACACACCCGTCACACATGTCATGATTCCAAGTGGTATATCCACATCTATATGCTTGAGATTGTTCTCATAAGCATTCTTGACAGTGAGCCATCCAGTTGGCTTTCTCCTCACATCCGGAACCTCTATCTTCTTCCTGCCACTTAAGTAGTCACCGGTGATAGAATTCTCGCACTTCATGATATCCTCTGCGGTTCCCTCTGCAACCACATATCCACCATTTGCACCGGCTCCCGGTCCTATATCTATGATGTGATCCGCAGCCCTCATAGTGTCCTCGTCATGCTCGACAACGATCAGAGTATTTCCAAGGTCTCTCAGATTCTTGAGAGCAGCTATGAGCTTGTCATTATCCCTCTGATGAAGTCCGATACTCGGCTCGTCAAGAATATACGCAACACCCACCAGACCTGAACCTATCTGCGTTGCAAGTCTAATTCTCTGCGCCTCACCTCCTGAGAGCGTGCTTGTACCCCTGCTCAGGCACAGATAGTCAAGACCCACGTCTATAAGAAAATGCAATCTTGACCTGATCTCCTTGAGTATAGCTGCGCCTATCATCTTCTGTCTGTCCGTGAGCTCCAGCTCTTTCATGAATTTTGCAAGTTCTGTGATAGGAAGCTCTGTAAGTTCAGCAATATTCTTATCTCCAACTGTAACAGCAAGGGCTGTGGGCTTAAGTCTCTTGCCACCGCAAACCTCACACGGAGTTATAGTCATGAATGTCTCATACTCAGCCTTAGTAGACTCAGCAGATGTCTCCCTGTATCTTCTTGCGACACTCTTCAGAAGTCCTTCAAATGTTATGTCATACACGCCTTCACCGCGCTGTCCCTTATAGTACACCTTAACTGGGCGAGAGTTCTTTCCATATAATAAGAGATCTTTTATATCCTGTGGGTAATCCTGAAATGGTGTATCCAGAGAGAACCCATATTCCTTACCGAGTGCCTTGAGTATTGCATTTGAATAGCTCTTGCCATCATTGCATGACTGCCATCCAAGTACCACAATGGCTCCATCATTTATAGACAGACTCTGATCGGGTATCATAAGATCCGGATCAAATTCCATCTTGAAGCCAAGACCTGCACATGTCGGGCATGCGCCAAATGGATTGTTGAACGAAAAGCTTCTCGGCTCTATCTCATCTATGCTGATTCCGCAATCCGGACATGAAAAGCTGTCTGAAAAATTGATGACAGCATTCTCCTTCTGAACACCGTTCTCATCCCTCTCCCCGATCACCTCTATCTTCATAAGACCTTCTGCGAGCTGAAGGGCTGTCTCTATGGAATCCGTGAGTCGACGCTCCACATCCTGTCTGACAACCAGACGATCTACAACTATATCTATGCTGTGTTTCTTATTCTTATCAAGTTTTATCTCCTCTGACAGCTCATACATACTTCCATCGACAACCACTCTGACAAATCCGCTCTTCTTTGCCTTCTCAAGAAGCTTTACATGCTCTCCCTTTCGGCCTCTGACCACAGGCGCAAGCACCATGAACTTTGTCCTCTCTGGAAGCTTCATGATCTCATCCACCATCTGGTCAACCGTCTGTCTGCTTATGACCTTGCCGCAGTTCGGACAGTGTGGTATTCCCACTCTTGCATATAGAAGTCTAAAATAGTCGTATATCTCTGTGACAGTACCAACTGTAGATCGAGGATTTCTGTTTGTTGACTTCTGATCTATGGAGATTGCAGGGGAAAGTCCCTCTATCTTGTCCACGTCCGGCTTCTCAGCCTGTCCAAGGAACTGTCTCGCATAGGAGGACAGAGACTCCATGTATCGTCTCTGTCCCTCCGCATATATCGTGTCAAATGCCAGTGAAGACTTACCTGATCCCGAAAGTCCTGTCACGACGACAAATTTGTCCCTTGGAATCTTGACATTGATATTCTTTAGATTATTTTCACGTGCGCCCTCAATAGTTATATACTTCCTATCAATATTCCTGCTGGCGTTGAAATAATCATCCTTCATGCTCGCATCCGTTATATCCTCCAGATGCTCACTGCGTTCATAATTCTTATTGTCTTCCATCTTGATCTAACCTTTTCTCTTTATTATTTATATTTCAGTCCTTATCATAATCTCTGAGTGCCGCCTTGTACACCTTGAGCTGATCTCTGATCTCCGCCGCCACCTCAAAGTTGAGGTCTGCTGCCGCCATATTCATCTTCTTGGTCAGCTTGGCAATAACCTTCTGAAGCTCCTTCTTCGTCATGGACTCAGCGTCCTTATCCTCATCTGGAAGCTCCTCCTTCTTCACCTCTATGGTTATGAGATCCCTTATGCTCTTCTCTATAGTCTTAGGGGTTATTCCATGTTCCTCATTATACTTCTGCTGTATCTCACGACGTCTGCTCGTCTCATCTAGGGCATACTTCATAGAACCCGTAATAGTGTCCGCATACATGATGACATGTCCATCTACATTTCGGGCTGCTCTTCCTATGGTCTGGATGAGCGATGTCTCCGATCTCAGGAAACCTTCCTTGTCAGCATCCAGTATTGCCACCAAAGTGATCTCCGGTATATCAAGTCCCTCTCTCAGAAGGTTGATTCCAACAAGCACGTCGAACACACCAAGACGGAGATCTCTCACTATCTCAACTCTCTCCATAGTATCTATATCCGAGTGCAGATATTTTACCTTTATATCATTATCCCTCATATAGCTGGTGAGGTCCTCAGCCATACGTTTTGTAAGAGTAGTTACAAGCACCTTGTGTCCCTGCTCAGTCTCCTTGCGGACCTCTTTGAGCAGATCGTCTATCTGTCCCTCAACCGGTCTGACCTCAACCGGCGGATCAAGAAGTCCCGTAGGTCTGATGATCTGTTCAGCCATGAGCATCTGGTGTTCTTCCTCGTATTTGCCTGGTGTGGCAGATACGAACATGACCTGATCCAGCTTCTGCTCAAATTCTGAGAAATTGAGAGGTCTGTTGTCAAGTGCCGACGGAAGCCTGAAGCCATAGTCCACCAGATTCATCTTACGTGAACGGTCTCCCGAATACATAGCACCAACCTGCGGCACTGTCATATGCGACTCATCTATAATAAGAAGGAAGTCATCACCAAAGAAATCCAGCAATGTGCTCGGTGTCTCCCCAGCTGATCTGCCAGCCAGAGGTCCTGAATAATTCTCTATTCCAGAACAAAATCCAGTCTCCCGCATCATCTCCATGTCAAAGTTAGTTCTCTCCTCGATACGCTGGGCCTCAATGAGTTTATCCTTTGACTTGAAATACGCAACTCTGTCCTTGAGTTCTGCCTCTATCCTCTTCAGTGCCTTCTCCATCTTCTCCTGTCCAACCACATAGTGGGACGCCGGGAACAGACAAGTGTATGTCAGATCCCTCTTTCCCTCTCCGGTGAGCGGGTCAAATTCCGTGATCCTATCTATCTCATCTCCGAAGAATTCTATCCTTATTCCATCATCAAATGTAGACACAGGAATGATCTCCAGCACATCCCCACGCACCCTAAATGTACCTCTCTGCAGATCCATATCATTCCTGTCATACTGTATATCTGTCAGCTCATCGATGACCTGATCCCTGTCCTTTATCATGCCCACTCTGAATGAGAGCATCTGATTCCTATACTCGTCCGGATCACCGATACCATATATACACGATACAGACGCAACCACGATGACGTCCTTCCTGTCTATAAGCGCCGCTGTTGCACTATGTCTCATCCGGTCAATATCATCATTTATAGACGAATCCTTTGCAATATAAGTATCCGTAGACGCCACATATGCTTCCGGCTGATAATAATCGTAGTATGATACAAAATACTCCACCGCATTATTCGGGAAAAATTCCTTCATCTCTCCATAAAGCTGCGCCGCCAAAGTCTTGTTATGTGCAAGAACCAAAGTAGGCTTATTCAGCTGCTGTATGACATTCGCCATGGTAAATGTCTTACCAGATCCGGTTACACCGAGCAGCGTCTCGAACTGATTGCCTTCCTGAAAACCCTTTACCAATTTTTCTATTGCCTCCGGCTGATCTCCGGTGGGCTTGTATTCTGATACCAATTCAAAATGATCCATAAAAGTCTCCTACTCTATGCTAAAGCCTGCATCTATTATATCGAACATTAGTTCCCATATCAAGTAAAAACGCGGCAGTTGCTCAAGTTTATTTATCCCCTGAACAACTGCCACTATACTTCAGCTGTTTGCTCACAACACCTTCTATGCCGCTAGTTCATCCCTACCCAGGCTTATCTCATAGCAGCCTTTCTCATCAACAGTCACCACGACTCTCTCAAATCCTGTATAAAAGCTAAGGATATACAGATCATTTACCTTTGAGATAACCGCCTCAGCATTCATCTCCGCCAGATCCACAATGTTGTCTTTCAACACTCCCTCGCTTACTTTGATGATCTGCCTCTCCTTCTCCACCTGTTTCTTCTCCTGAAGCTCCTTATAATAAAGAAAGAGATTCTCCTCAACCGCCTTCGACTTACATCTGCATCTGTGAAAATAGCTGCCGATGATCATGTAAAGCATGTATGCTGTCTCCTGCTGTCTATGTGATGTCTTTTCTGTAAATGAATATCTCATAATCGTTACCTCCATAATGAAAAATTAAAATAAATCTAAACTGTATCTATAAGTTATCAAGAGCTTCACCAGCTCACACCTCCACGGTGTCTGCTCCTCGGTCTGTCATTTTTCAGCCGATGACAGTCGCTGTGTCCGTATTCTTTGCTGCCCCGGTCACTGGGCAGATGCATATTCAGTTATCATTTGCAATCTGACCCATGCCCGAAAGGCAACAAAAAAAGAGTCATGATCGCAGACTTGTAGCACTTGCTACTCATCATGTTTTCAAACTCTTCTACTTATTAAAATATGATTTATTCAATTTTCATTATGGGTATCAGCTGTTTGCTGATGTATATGTTATATCAGAAGCTAAAAGTGGTGTCAATATATTTATAAAAAAATGCTCTTGATTTTTGTGTAGAAGCAATACATAATATAAGCACATTTATAATCTTTTGCATATCTGGAAGGGGGGGTGAATATCTATGCTGTCTACTAGAGAAAGGACACAGCTATACAACGAGCTTATGAATATCTTAGGAAATAGCCAATTACCTATAGACACTCGTTATTTAATAAATGCGGCTTATGTCATATAAAAAAAAGATCTACAAAATTAATAAGCACCATATAAGCGGCATGTTGGCGACAATCCAAGCAACTACCACATATAAAATCAAGGTAATAGGACCAAGGCATTCCATTATCTGTTAAAATCTACAACTTATCTATCACAAAAACCCTACGTTTTGACAACAATCAAAGTTGCCAAACGTAGGGTTTTCATTTTCCTACCTTATCGCATCCTTCATACTCTTCACATAATCTCTCACATAAGGCACGCAGTCCTTGCCGTACTGGGCGCACAGCTTGACGATGGCTGAACCGACGATGACACCGTCTGACTTCTCCGCCATCTGCTTTGCCTGCTCAGGTGTGGATATTCCGAAACCTACAGCGCAAGGGATGTCCTTCGCCTTCTTCACCAGATCGACCATGGCTCCTATGTCTGTGGTGATCTTGGTTCTTGTTCCAGTTACACCGAGTGATGACACGCAATATACAAATCCACTCGCATCATTTGCGATCATGGATATTCTCTCATGGGATGTAGGTGCGATGAGTGAAATGAGATCCACATCATACTGCTTGCATATCCCGTCAAACTCATTCTTCTCCTCGTAAGGAATGTCAGGAAGGATCAGACCGTCTATGCCGATCTCCTTGCATGTGCTGATGAATCTCTCCGAACCATAGGAGAACACGACATTTGCATATGTCATGAACACCATAGGTATTGTCACCTTCTTGCGGAGCTTTCTCACAAGGTCAAATACCTTGTCTGTCGTCACGCCGCCTGCCAATGCTCTTATATTTGCGCCCTGGATGACCGGGCCCTCAGCTGTCGGGTCTGAGAATGGGATTCCCAGCTCTATAAGGTCTGCACCGGCCTCAACCATTGCGTATACTACCCCCTCTGTCACATCCAGCGACGGATCGCCACATGTCACAAATGGTATAAATGCTTTTCCATGTTCAAATGCTTTTGATATATTACTCATGAAGATCCTCCCCTCTGTATCTTGCGATGGCTGCAACGTCCTTGTCGCCACGTCCTGATACATTTATCACTATTATTTTATCCTTATCCATTGTAGGTGCCAGCTTCATGGCGTAAGCCACAGCGTGGGCGCTCTCTATCGCAGGGATGATTCCCTCAATCCTTGACAGATACTCAAATGCATCAACTGCCTCGTCATCTGTGATCGCCACATACTCTGCACGTCCGATGTCGTGAAGGTATGCATGCTCAGGTCCGATTCCCGGGTAGTCAAGTCCCGCTGAGATCGAATATACAGGTGCGATCTGGCCAAATTCATCCTGACAGAAGTAAGACTTCATGCCGTGGAATATACCAAGCTTTCCAGTCGCAATAGTTGCCGCAGTCTCGAATGTATCAACACCTCTGCCAGCCGCCTCACAGCCGATCAATCTGACGCTCTCGTCAGGTATGAAATCATAGAAAGCTCCGATGGCATTTGAACCGCCGCCCACACATGCCATGACGACATCAGGGAGTCTTCCCTCCTTCTCCATGAGCTGTGCCTTGATCTCTTTACTGATCACAGCCTGGAAATCACGGACGATCTCAGGGAAAGGATATGGTCCCATGACTGAGCCGAGTACATAGTGTGTATCATCGATCCTGCTTGTCCACTCACGGAATGCCTCAGATACCGCATCCTTCAGTGTGGCTGTTCCGGTCTTAACCGGATGAACCTTTGCGCCCAGGAGTCTCATTCTGTACACGTTGAGAGCCTGTCTGATCGTGTCCTCCTCGCCCATGTATATCTCACACTCCATGCCCATCATGGCTGCAACTGTAGCTGTTGCAACACCGTGCTGTCCGGCACCGGTCTCCGCGATAACTCTTGTCTTGCCCATTCTCTTGGCAAGAAGCATCTGTCCGATTACGTTGTTGATCTTGTGCGCTCCTGTGTGGTTCAGATCCTCTCTCTTGAGGTATATCTTCGCTCCGCCCAGATTCTTTGTCATTCTCTCCGCATAGTAAAGTCTGCTAGGTCTTCCCGCATACTCGTTGAGCATCTCTGTGAGTTCTCTGTTGAACTCCAGATCATCCTTATATTTTTTGTATGCCTCCTCCAGCTCCAGCATCGCATTCATCAGAGTCTCTGGAATGTACTGGCCGCCGTGAACGCCAAATCTGCCTTTTGACATATGTTTTTCCTCCTGTTTGTTCTTTTCAGATGTATTTTCAAATGTATTTCTACACTTTTGTATTGTGTTTCTTCTATATAATATAGCAATCAAACAAATTATATTTCGTTCTCTAAATTGCTTTTTCAGATGAGCCTGAATACTTCCTATTCGCCTCTAAATTCCGCAAACAACTTCTTCTTGTCAGGACTTCTCATAAAAGTCTCGCCTATGAGCACCGCATCCGTTCCATTTGCCTTAAGCCTGTCTATGTCCTCCTTTGTCTTGATTCCACTCTCAGACACATACACCATCTTCTGAGGGACGGAGGGGACAGGTACCTCCGTCCCCATATGGGTGACTGGCACCGTATCCGGTATCAGCTTTCTAAGACGAACGCTGTTCATGATGTCCACCGTAAATGTTCTGAGGTCTCTGTTGTTCACTCCGATGATGCCTGCTCCACAGGCTATCGCCCGTCTGACCTCATCCTCATCGTGAGCCTCAACCAGAGCAGCCAATCCAAGTGCATGTGCAAGCCGAAGATATGAGGCAAGCTGCTCGTCATCCAGTATGGCGCAAATCAAAAGCACCGCCGATGCTCCTATGACCTTTGCCTCATATATCATATACTCGTCAACTGTGAAATCCTTCCTCAGCAGCGGTATATTTACCTCCTTCTTTATATCCATCAGGAACTGATTGCTTCCCTGGAAATAAAACGGCTCAGTGAGCACCGATATGGCTGAAGCTCCCGCCGCCTCATATTCCTTTGCGATCTCAACATAAGGAAAGTCCGGTGCGATAAGTCCCTTGGAAGGTGATGCCTTCTTGACCTCACAGATAAACGATATTCCATCCGCTGCCAGATTATCCCTAAATGGGAGCTTACTATATGGGCTGCTGCCGTTATCCGTCTCTCTGGCAACTATATCAAGTGCCTGTCTCTTCATCTCCTCAAGAGGAACTTTTTTCTTCTGCTCTGCCACACGTTCCTTTGTCTTTGCAGCTATCTCATCTAATATCATCTCTTACCTCTCTATACAACTTTCTATCACAGTTTGCGATGAAACTTATCTACTCATTTGTCAGTCTTACAAATGCATCAAGCGTCTCAGCAGCCTTGCCACTGTCGATCATGTCCTCTGCTACCTTTATTCCATCCGCTATGGAGTCTGCCTTGCCTGCAATGTAGATACAAGCTGCTGCGTTCAGTACAACTGCATTTCTCTTGGCTCCTTTGATCTTGCCTGACAGGATATCGCGGGTAATCTGCGCGTTTTCCTCAGGACCGCCGCCCACCAGATCCTCCTTGCTGCATCTCTCAAATCCGAAATTCTCTGGCTTGATCTCGTACTTTGTGATCTCGCCATCTTTGATCTCTGCAACTGTTGTAGGTGCGCTCATGGATATCTCATCCAGACAATCCTGTCCGTATACGACAAGTCCCCTCTTTACGCCAAGACCAACAAGTACAGGAGCCATCTGATCAACAAGCTCCTCCTTGTATACTCCCATGATCTGCATCTGAGCCTTTGCCGGGTTGGTGAGAGGTCCAAGGATATTGAATACTGTCGGTATTCCAAATGCCTTTCTGACCGGACCTGCATATTTCATCGCCTTGTGATAAACCTGGGCAAACATAAAGCTCATGTTGCACTCAGCGAGAACCTTGCCCATCTTCTCAGGTGATATGGAGATATTTACACCAAGGGCCTCAAGGACATCTGCTGCGCCACTCTTGCTTGATACGCTTCTGTTGCCGTGCTTTGCAATCGGTACTCCGGCCGCTGCTGCAACTATACCACTCGTTGTCGATATGTTAAATGAATTCGCACAATCCCCACCTGTTCCCACGATCTCAAGAACATCTATTCCGTCATGTGGAAGAGACTCCGCATGGTCTCTCATTCCATTTGCACTGGCTGTTATCTCGTCAAGCGTCTCGCCCTTCATGTGAAGCGCTGTGAGATATCCCGCCGTTGTCTCTCCCGGCACCTGGCCACTGAATATCTCATCCATGCTGGCATATGCCTCATCGTATGTAAGATCCTGTCCTGCTGCTACCTTCTTAAGAGCTTCCTGTATCATCGCCATATCCTCCTTATTTTATATCTCTAAAAAATTCCTGAGCATTATCTTGCCCTTTGGTGTCAATATCGACTCCGGATGGAACTGAACTCCGTACACCTCGTGATCCCTGTGTTTTACTGCCATGATCTCTCCATCCTCCGTTCTTGCTGTGACCTCCAGACATTCTGGGAAATTCTCATCGGCTGCTGCCAGTGAATGATATCTGGCAACCTGTATCTTGCTCTGAAGTCCTCTGAACAATCTGCAGTTCAGATTCACATCAACCAGCGACATCTTTCCATGCATAAGTTTCTTTGCATATGTGACTGTCGCACCATATGTCTCACAAATCGCCTGATGTCCGAGACACACGCCAAGGATTGGTACTTTTCCTGCAAAATATCTCACCGCATCCTCACACATTCCCGCATCCGAAGGTCTTCCGGGTCCCGGTGAGATGATTATGTGATCAGGATTCATCGCTTCAATCTTCTCACAGGTGAACTCATCATTTCTTATGACCTTTATATCCGGATTTATTGCCCCCACAAGCTGATACAGGTTGTAGGAGAAGCTGTCGTAATTATCTATAAGTATTGTCATTTATTTTGTCCTCCTTATTTTTATTGTGCATGCGCATGAAAGGCGCTCCGCGCGGCGCATGCATTATCATAAGGAATCTCCCGCATGCGGGTCCTCCTTATGATATATCTTGGCTCATTGTGAGTGCTGTCGTAACTGCCTTTGCCTTGTTGATACATTCCTGGAACTCATTTGCCGGAACACTGTCTGCTACAATTCCCGCTCCCGATCTGACAAATACCTTGTCACCCTTTTTGTATGCGATCCTTATGGCTATACATGTATCAAGATTCCCTGTGAAATCTATGTATCCTATGGCACCGCCATATATTCCTCTCTTGTTGTCCTCCAGCTCGTTGATGATCTGACACGCTCTGATCTTCGGTGCTCCTGAGAGGGTTCCGGCCGGAAGTACCGCATCCACGGCTGACAGCTCATCGTATCTGCTGTCGTCGATCTCCCCCCTGACTGTTGAACCTATATGCATTACATGTGAGTACCTCTGAACCTTCATGTACTGCTCAACCTCAACAGTTCCGAACTTGCTTATCTTGCCAAGATCATTTCTTCCGAGATCCACCAGCATGTTGTGCTCCGCCAGCTCCTTCTCATCCGCCATAAGTCCGGCCTCAAGTCTCATATCCTCTTCCTTTGTCTTTCCCCTTGGTCTCGTTCCAGCAAGTGGAAATGTGTGAAGCATGCCATTTTCAAGCTTTACCAGTGTCTCAGGCGATGCGCCCGCAACCTCTATCTGGTCGCCGCTGAAGTAGAACATATACGGAGAAGGATTTGTGCTTCTGAGAATCCTGTACGTGTTGAACAGCGATCCCTCCATCTCAGCCTCAAGTCTGTTGGACAGAACCACCTGGAAGATATCTCCCTCGAATATGTACCTCTTTGCCCTCTCAACCATGCTGCAATACTTCTCTTTGTCAAACAGCGGCTTGAAATCACTCTTCATCTTAACCGGCTCTATCTCCGCCATCTCTCCATCGAGGATGAGCTTCTTCATATCTTCTATATCAGCAAGTGCATTTGCATATCCGGCTTCTATATCGGACGTGTCAGCATTTGCAATGAGAATCAGCTTTGACTTGAAATTGTCAAATGCAATGACCTTGTCAAATAACATCAGATCAAGATCCTGGAATCCTTCATCATCCTCGGCATCGATCACAAGCTTCTTCTCACTGTACTTTATGTAATCATATGAGAAGTAACCGACAAAACCTCCTGTAAATGTTGGAAGTCCTTCTATCTTCGGACTCCTGTAATCCTTGAGTATCTCTCTGATGAATACCTCAGGATGAATATCGTCCGCTTCCTTTATCACATTTCCATCTATATCCTTGAGCTGTATGTGCCCATTCATGCATGTGACATCAAGCTTCGGATTGTAACCAAGAAATGTGTACCGTCCCCACACCTCCTGATTCTCCACGCTCTCAAGTATGTAACAGTGCTCATTTGCCGCTTTCAGCTTTCTGAGTAAGTTGATAGGTGTGATCACATCCGATAACATCTCACAGCACACCGGAACCATCCTGTATCCGTCTGCCGCATATTTCTTTGCCTCGCTAAGTTCTGGTCTTATCATGTCTCATCCTCCTTATTTTTGAACACTATCATGCATTCAATAAATTTCCCTGTGCTCATCTCTTTCATATATGTCTATCAGGCTATCGTCAAAGCATCTATCAAATGTCACATGTCTTTCTGCAAACTAAAAAAGCACCACAGGACATAAAAAAAATTCCTTATCCTACTAACATTAGGACAAGAAATCTAATCTCCTGCGGTGCCACCTAATTTC
>OGQT01002538.1_pt1 | contig 12808 bp, 11 predicted proteins | sample 1553261 | NCBI WGS metagenome assembly OGQT01 (sample SAMEA2579992, study PRJEB22360) | human gut metagenome | biome: human gut; feature: human-associated habitat; material: faeces | place: Denmark | collected 2008/2010
AATGTTACGATTTTCGGTCAGTCCGGCGGCGGTGCCAAAGTGACAACGCTGCTGCAGACCCCGGCAGCAGATGGCCTGTACCACAGGGCGATGATAATGAGTGGTGTGCTGGAAGGTTTGCTGAACGACAGTGTCGGCAGCGGCAGGGACTGTGTGCAGGCGCTGATGCAGGAGCTTGGCGTGCAGACAGCACAGCAGCTGGAAACTGTGCCCTACCACCAACTGGCGCAGGCTTACCGGAACGTCAGCCCAGCTCTGAAAGCAAAAGGCGCGAACGTGGGCCAAAGTCCCCACCCGAACCGCTTCTATCTTGGAGATCCGCTCCAAAACGGCAGCGGGTTTCGGCCCGAGACTGCAAACGTTCCGGTGCTGATCGGTACGGTTTATTCGGAGTTCTACGGTTTCTTTGATGGTCTGAAAGGAGTCGGCCCGGAAGAAGCAGTGGGTCTGTCTGCCGCAGAGACCCTGCGGAAGCAGTTCCGCACTGCCTACCCGCACCGCCCGGAGGAGGACCTGCTGCTGGCAGATACCAGCTTCCGCGCCCCCACGATCAAATATGTCCGGGAGCGTGCCAAGGCGGGCGGAAAGGTGTACAGTTATCTGTTTGATCAGGACTTCCCTCTGATGGGGAAAAGCACCCCGTGGCACTGTGCGGATATCCCATTTGTGTTCCACAACACAGAGCTTGTGCCAGTGTGTGCCTTTGAGGGAGCAAAGCAGCTGGAAGCGGAAATTTTTGGCGCTGTGATGCAGTTTGCCCGTACCGGTGCGCCGGGCTGGGCTGCCAGTACGGAGGATGTGGAACAGACCATGCTTTTCGGCCCCCAAAGCCGTCTGGTGCAGAATCACGATCACGCACTGATCGAAGCATTGGCACCCTTCACAGATTTACGGATGAAAAAAGCGACCCGGGCAGGCGGACAGATCCAGCATTAAAAAGCGCTGTTCAATGTATTTTGCCGTGGAAAACAACAAGGGGCTTTTCAAGGGCAGCGGCAGTGACGATGTCCTGCGGGAAAAGTTTGCCCGGCAGCTGAAGTGGTGTACCGATGTCATGGATGTTTTTGCACCCTGAATGGGGCTGAAATTAAAAAATGCAGTACCTTCTCTGCGCTTTCTCGCATGGAAGGTACTGCATTTTTGCCTGCTGCCTTATCTGTGCGGAATGGATGCCGCACGCGGCATTCAAGGGTCAAACCGGTCTGCATTCTATAATTGCCACTTGACCCAACCCGTGGTATAATGAAAGAATCGAATACTATGGGAACAAAGGACAGGGGTCAGAACAGAAAATGGCAAAACGAAAGCGAAAAACAACTGCAAAGCGCGCGTCTGCACGCAGAAAAAGCCGGGCCGAGGAGCGGATGCCGGCAGGGCTGGGCACCCTGTTCCTGGCTGCTGGCGTGATCCTCCTCACCAAGAAGAAAGAGGATGACAATGCGTAAAGCATCCCCGGGCGTCATCTGTGTCCTGCTGGGAGTCGTCTTGCTGCTGGCGGCGCTGGGCCTCCTCAAGGCGAGCCATGAAACCGGTTTTCTTTTTCGGTTTTTTGGCGTTCTCGGCCATGCGGGCGCGTATCTTCTTCTCGTCGATCACCCAGCGGAAGATGTAGGTCTGCAGGATGGTGATCAGCAGTGACAGGAAGTAATAGTAGCTCAGGCCCGAGGCATAGTCGTTGAAGAAGAAGAGGAACATCACCGGCATCAGGTACATCATCCACTTCATGCCGGGCATCGAGCCTGACGTGGGCTGGCTGGCCATGTTGATGCGGGTATAGATGATGTTGGTGACGGTCATCAGCAGACAGAACAGGCTCACATGGCTGCCGAACCAGGGTATGGTGAACGGCAGGGTGAAGATTACGTCGGGAGCCGCCAGGTCCTTGGCCCAGAGGAACGACTCGCCGCGCAGCTCGATGGCCGACGGGAAGAACCAGAACATGGCCACCAGGATAGGCATCTGCAGCAGCATGGGCAGACACCCCGAGAACGGACTTGCGCCGGCGCGCGAGTAGAGCGCCATGGTCTTCTGCTGGCGGGTCATGGCGTTCTCGTTGCCGGGATATTTCTCGTTGATCTCCTTGATTTCGGGGGCAAGCACGCGCATCTTGGCCTGCGACATGTAGCTCTTGTAGGTGAACGGGAAGAGTATCACCTTGATGAACAGCGTGAGCAGGAAGATAATCAGGCCGTATGAGGTGATGAACTTGCCCAGGAAGGTGAACACCGGTATGATGATGAGGGTGTTGATCCAGCGGAAGATGGGCCATCCCAGGGGGATGAGGCGCGTGAGGTCGAGGTCGGTGTCTGACTTCTCGGTCTTGAGCGTGGAGTCGAGCTTGTCGAGCAGAGGGTAGAGGTTGGGGCCGTAGAAGATGTCGACGGTCACGGGCACCTCGGCGGTCGACGAATAGTCCATCGTGGCGCGTGCCGTGAGGTCTTTCACGAAGTCGGGGTCACCCTTGAGGTCTTTCGAGGCCACCTCGGCCGAGGTAAATGTGCCGCGCGGTATCATCACGGTCGAGAAGAACTGGTTCTTGAACGCAATCCAGCGCAGGCGCTGGTCGAGACTCTTCTCATGGTCGCCCTGGGCGCCCAGATCGTCGGGCGAGTCGCCCAGGAACTTGTAGTAGAGGCCCGAGTTGCGCTCCTCGAAAGTGCGGCCGCGCTCGTTGCGGGCCATCTTCTGGTGCCAGAGCAGGTCGGTGGTGGCCACCGAGGCGGGGATGATGCGGGTCATATTCTGCTGCACTACCTCCATGCGGGCCACATACGACCCCTTGGGCAGCGTGTAGCGCAGCGCCCACGAGGCGCCCTGTCCCAAATCGAGGCGCATAATCACCGTCGAGTCGTTGACCTGCTCGGGGGTGAAGTAGAAGTCAGCCGTGTCGAAACGGTTCGTAGCCGATGTGAGCACGAAACTGTAGCCGGCGTCGCCGGGGCGAACGATCTCCACGCGGGCGGTGTCGACCAGTTTCGGGTCTTTCTTGTCGGGGAGGTAGGTGTTGTAGTCAAGCAGCGTGGCGCGTGACACGCGTCCACCCTTGGTGGAGATTTCAAGCGAGAGCACGTCGTTGGCGAGTGTCACGGTCTTCTCCTCGCCGTGGAGGTAACGTGCGAACCCGCGGTAGCGGTCGGCGTCGGCCAGTGCGGCGCGCAGGTTCTTCAGCGCCTCGCGGCGGTTGGCGGGCGATAGGTCGTCGCCGAAACGCGAGCCGGCCACGGCATCGTATGTCAGCACGGTGTCGACGGCGGCTACGGGGCCGCTCACGCGTGCGCCGTCATAGCTGAGGCTGACCTTGTCGGTCTTGAAAGCATAGGAAGACTGCGTCGTCGAGTCACCCTCGGCGGTCACGGCGCCCACCTGGCGCAGAATCGCGGGCACAGCCGCGGCCTCGTCGGCGGTGATGGTGTCGATTCGCAGTGCGTCGGCATCGGCCTTCGCCTCGGCGCGCCTGTCGGCGTCAATCTGCTCCTGGATCTGTTGCTGGCGACGTTCCTGCTCACCTTTGGTGAAGTACATGAATCCGAAGATCACCATGCCCATCAGGACCATGCCTAAAAGTGTATTCTTATCCATTGTCGGGTAGGAATTGGGATATGATATTAGTTATCAGTTTTTTCAGCTCATCCGCAACATACGTCACATAAGTTACATAAGCAACATACGTCACATCCGTTACATCCTCTTGCTCGTGCTCACGCTCCGCGCTCGGCGCGGTACTTGATGGCCGCCTTCACGAAACTCAGAAACAGCGGGTTGGGCGCAAGCACCGTCGACGAGTATTCGGGGTGATACTGCGTGCCCAGATACCAGCGTTTGCCGGGAACCTCGACAACCTCGACCAGATGCGTGCGCGGGTTCTCGCCGACGCACTTCATGCCGGCCTCCTCGAATCGCGCGCGGTAGTCGTCGTTGAACTCGAAACGGTGGCGGTGACGCTCGCTGACATGTGTCGAGCCGTATGCCTCGGCGGCAAGCGAACCGGGTTTCAGTTCGCAGTCGTAGGCGCCCAGACGCATCGTGCCCCCCATGTTCGAGACGCTCTTCTGCTCCTCCATCAGGTCGATGACATTGTAGGGGGTGTTGGGGTTCATCTCGGTGGAGTTGGCGTCGTGGAGCCCCAGCACGTTGCGGGCAAACTCTATGACCATGCACTGCATGCCCAGGCAGATGCCCAGGGTGGGCACGTCATGCTCGCGCGCCCATTTCAGGGCCACGAACTTACCCTCTATGCCGCGCTGGCCGAATCCGGGAGCCACGATTATGCCGTCGAGCCCCGAGAGTTTCTCGTCGGCATCAGCTTCGGTAAGTTTCTCGGAGTGGATATAACGCAGGTCGAGATGCCGGTCGTTGTAGGTGGCGGCCTGTATCAGCGACTCGTCGATTGACTTGTAGGCGTCCTGCAGCTCGACGTACTTGCCCACCAGGCCGATGGTGACCGGCTCGGTGGCGGCCTCAAGTTTCTTCACGAAACTGAGCCAGGGACCCATCTGCGGCTCACCCTCGGCCTTGACGCCGGTAAGACGCAGTACCACTTCGTCGAGGTGCTGCTCGTGCATCTTCAGGGGCACCTCGTAGATCGAGGGCACGTCGATGCTCTGAAACACGGCGTCAGGGGCCACGTTGCAGAACTGAGCGATCTTGCGGCGCGCCTCGGAGGTGATGTCATGCTCGGTGCGGAGCACCAGCACGTCGGGCTGGATTCCCAGCTCCTGCAGTTTCTTCACCGAGTGCTGGGTGGGCTTTGTCTTCAGCTCCTTGGCGGCCGCGATATAGGGCACATAGGTAAGGTGCACGCAAAGCGAGTCGCGCCCCAGTTCCCAGCGCAGCTGGCGCACGGCCTCAAGGAACGGCAGCGACTCGATGTCGCCGACAACGCCGCCGATCTCGGTGATCACAAAATCATATTCGCCGGTAAGCCCCAGGGCTTTCACCGAGCGTTTGATCTCGTCGGTGATGTGCGGCACAATCTGCACCGTCTTGCCCAGATAGTCGCCGCGGCGCTCCTTGTTGATGACGCTTTGGTAGATGCGGCCTGTGGTGACATTGTTGGCGCGGGTGGTGCGCACGTTGGTGAAACGCTCGTAATGCCCCAGGTCGAGGTCAGCCTCGTGGCCGTCGACGGTCACATAACACTCGCCGTGCTCGTAGGGGTTGAGCGTGCCGGGGTCGATGTTGATGTAGGGGTCGAATTTCTGTATCGTCACCCGAAAGCCGCGTGCTTTAAGCAGACAGGCCAGCGACGACGAAATAATACCCTTGCCGAGTGACGACACCACGCCGCCCGTGACGAATATGTATTTTGTTTCCACTGTAAAGAGTGTGATTTTAATTACAACCGGCAAAGTTACAAAATATTCCGGTATTTCGCCACACCAAAATCACAGGCGCCCCATAAACCGGCACATACAAGTCAGACCCGTCGGACAAGCCGGACTTGTCTGACGGGTCTGACGGCGAACCGCACCCGTAGGGGCGATCACAGAAGTGCATGCCTCAGAATTTCTTCATCGGGCGCACCTTGTTGTAGAAATACTTGCGGTAGTCGAAAGCCGAGCCGTCTGAAATCTTCACCGACTTGGCGCGTTCAAGGGCGTTTTCGGTACCTTCGGTCGAGGTCCAGTAGTCATCGTTGTCGAGGGTCGAGCCGCCATTGGCGCGGAGAGCCGCGTTGAGGTCGGTCTTGTTGTCGGCCACGGCCTTCATCTCGTTGAAAGCGGGCAGATACCATCCGTCGCCCAGTTCGGCACAGAGACGGAACGCGGTGAGGTTGGCCAACTCGGGGTCGTTGGCACGGGCGGCGGCCATGTTGGCCTCGCCGTCGTCGAGACTCGACGCACCCAATTCTACATAGTTGTCAGAGTTGGCGCGCTTGTCCCACATGGCGTTAATGCGCCCCTGCTCTTTCACGTTGGCCAGGGCTATAATCTTGCCCGAGGTGCCGTCGTCGCTTACCTCGCAGACTATGCCCACCACATTGTCACCCTCGTAATAGGGGTCGCCCACGGCGAAGGTGGTGACATCGGCCGGACGGTCGCCCACGTATGCCACGGCGCGCACGTTGCGCGCCACGTTTTTCGACGAGGCCAGCTCCGAGCCGTCGGTCAGCAGCACTGCCATGGCGCTGTTGGCGCCGTCAGCCGCATGCTCGGTCGAGCTCCAGTAATATGCGTCGGAAAGCGCGGTACCTCCGTTGGCCGCAAGGGCGGCGTTGATCTGCGCCTTCATGCCGGCGATTACCTTAAGCTCGGCTACGGCGGGGAGGAACCACCCCTCGCCCTGCGCCGCACAGCTCAGGAACGCGGGCAGCGACTCAAGTGTGCCGTCGGCCTTGTCGGCAGCCTTCTTGTTGAGGTCGCCGCTCTCGGTGCTTTTGGCCCCGATCTTCTTGCCCAGCTCGCCCCAGTTCTCAGATGCCTCGGTAAGCGAGATTATGCGGGCGTAGCTGTCATCGTCGGCCACCCAGTAGATGATGCCCTTCACGTTGTCGACATCATAGAGCTTGCCGACGGTGAAACGCGGCTCGGGTTTCTCGCCGAACTCGCGGAAAGCGCGCACCTGCGCCACCTCCTGTTTCTGTATGGCGAACATGCCGGGCATGTCCATCAGCGCGGTGTAGGCCATGGCGTCCATGTACTGGTCGGCCTCGGTCGACGACCAGTAGGTAGCCTCAGTGCTGACGGGGGCGAAACCGCGCGAGGTCAGCGTGGCGTTAATGGCGTCGAGCGCGCCGCGCATGGTCTGCAGCTCCTTCTGGGCGGGCAGATACCACCCCTCGCCCATCTCGACGCAGGCCTTGAAAGCGGGATAGAAGTCATAGTCGGGCGAGATGGCGGCCACAGTGGCCATGTTGGCGGGGCCATACTCCTCGTCAGAGGCGTTGGTCACCTCGTATGTGGTGCTGTAGCAGAGCGGCTGAGGCATGTCGGTGACAGCGGCCAGAGTGCCGTAACTGCCGGTGGCGTCGACTGTTACCACCACGCCCTGGTTCACGCCGTCGCTGTAGAAATCGCCCACGGCATAGGGGCCGGTGGTCGGGTCGGCTACCGGGATGGACGCCTCGCCGAAGGCGAGATGATCTATGTCGGTGAGCTTGTATTCTTTTTTGGTACCGTCTTTAAGCGTAACTATCAGCGCTTTGCCTTCGGTCTGGGCCAATGCGGCGAATGCGGTGAGCATCGCCACGAGTGTGTATATCGCTTTTCTCATCAGTTTCTGTATTTGATTGTTGTGTCATTTGCCTTGACAATGTATATACCCGGGGCTTTGCCTGACATGTCAACGGTGCATCTCCCCTCGGCCGAGAGTGTCTGCAGACACCGGCCCTGTATGTCATAGACGGCAACCTCGATGCGCCGCCCGTCGGGAGCCTGGATATGAACCGTACCTGCGGCGGCACTGACGGCCAGGCCGTCGTCGAGCACCTGCTCCACGGCGTCGGGTTCAAGCTCGATGTCGAACCTCATGCTGTCGATGTCGCCCAGCGGCAAGGTGTCGGTGCCGTCGGCGTGCTCGACCTTCATGCCGTCGCCGTCAAAGGTAATCCTGGAAATGTCGTCGAGCCTGTACTGCACGCGCTCCGTGCCGTTCGAGGGGATTACCGTCAGGCAATCCTCGGCACAGGCGCACGCACCCCCTGCCAGGGCGGCAAGCGCGGCGACTGCGATTCTGATGTGATACCTCATGATAAATATTGTGATAAATTATATGAATTGTGATATGCGTTTTCCGTGCATATATGCACCTGAGCACAAAGTTAGCCATATCCCGGCAATACGCAATAAAAAACCGGCAAATCTCACGATTCACCGGTCATAAAGATTAATTTTCACAAATCGGACGGCAAAATGCCGCCGAACAGCTCTTGCTTCACAGCAATCAATCTCCAATATAAAATTCAATTCTCCAATACAAAAATCTATTAACTAATGAAATCTTGTGAGTATTCGAGCCGTGAGCCGGCCGGGCTGACCGTCAGGCGCCCGGGAGCCCCGAGCAGTATGTGGCGGTTGGTGTCGACATGCCCCACCGGGGCGTCGAACGCAACAGGGCCGGACACATCGGCGGCAAACTGGCGCAACATGGCGTACATGTCGTTCCAGTCGCGCGAGGGGCGCCAGTCGGTGAACTGCCCTATGACGAGTCCCGCCAGACGCGACAGCACCCCCGAGATGCGCAGTTGCCAGAAGACACGCTCCACCTTATATATAGGTTCGGCGATATCCTCGACAACAAGTATCGACCCCGCCTTGAAGGGGTCGTATGCGGTATTTATCAGCGCCGAGATAACGGCAAGGTTTCCGCCGCGCACCACACCCTGAGCGGCGCCGGGGCGGTTGTAGGGATGCGTACCCCACTCCACGGCGACATCAGGGGGGGCACCGGTAAGGATGCCGAGCAGAGAGCGGTTCACGGGGTCGTCCGGCCCGGCAGCAAGCTGTTTCGCCATCGAGCCGTGTACCGACACGATTCCGTGCCTTCCCCAGAGAGCATGCAGGGCCGAGACATCACTGAACCCCACAAGCCACCGCGGACGGCTCCACAGCGCGGGGTCGGCGTCGAGTTCGTCGAGCAGGTGCACACAGCCGTAGCCGCCGCGCGAGCAGAGGATGGCCGCGGCATCGCCCGATAGGGGGGCGCGCATGTCGGCAAGCCGCTCGGCGCGCGTGCCTGAGAACGAGCCGCGCTCACCCAGGGCGTGGGGCATCACCTCGGGCACGAATCCCCAGGCCTCAAGGGTGCGGCAGGCACCCTCGACCCTTGCGGGGTCGATTACCGATGCCGGCGACACGATGGCAACCTTGTCGCCGGGGCGCAGCGGGGCGGGATGGATTATGGGGGCGATGGGAGTTATGGGAATTAGGGGAGTGATGGGTGGAATGGGTGGGAGGGAGAGGTCAGTTGACCTGCACTGGAATGCCGGTGGCCTCGGAGATGCGCCGGCCGATGGCACGCAGCTCGTCGATGGGCACCTTCACCAGCTCGCGGGCCGGAGTCGGACGGTCTATCGAATAGAGCATGATCTCGCGCGGGCCGATGCGGCGATAGGCCGCGATGAGCGCCACTATCTCGGCGTCGGTGGTATTGTCGATCTCCACCCCCTCGTAGCGGCCGCGGAGCATCATGGTCTGTATGATGCCGGTTCCGGCAAAGGCGGTTAGCCCCGAAATTACCTTCTCGGCGGTGAAACCGGGCTGATTGGGGCGGTCGATGGTCTGTATGGTGCGGTCTATGGCCGAATCGAGTTTCAGGATGTTGTTGTCGACCCGGCGCAGGGCCTCTACCATCTCGGGGGTGAAGATGCGGGTGGAGTTTGAGAGCACGCTCACCCCGGCATTGGGGAAATAGCGGTCGCGCAGGGCCATCACATCATCAATCACGGCGGGAAACTCGGGGTGGAGCGTAGGCTCGCCGTTGCCGGAGAAAGTGATTACGTCGAGGCCTTCGCCGGCGGCGTGCATGGCCGCCAGTTTCTCGCCGAGCAGACGCACCACCTCGGCCCGCGGGGCGAACCCGGTGGTGCCGGGGCCCTGCGAATTGAATCCGGCCTCGCAGTAGAGGCAGTCGAACGAGCATATCTTGCCGTCGTTGGGGGTGAGGTTCACCCCTAACGACGTGCCCAGACGGCGCGAGTGTATCGGACCGAAGATGGTTTCGTGAAACAGCATAGGGCCACGCAGATCACACGGTCAGAATTTCTTTCTCCTTGGCGGCGAAAAGGTCGTCGATCTGTTTCAGGAAACGGTCATGGAGTTTCTGGGCCTGGGCCTCGGCGTCTTTCTCGACATCCTCGGGCATGCCCTGTTTCACGGCCTTCTTGAGACCCTCGATGGCGTCGCGGCGTGCGTTGCGCACCGAAACCTTGGCCTGCTCGGCCTCGCCTTTCGACTGTTTCACGAGCTGTTTGCGGCGTTCCTCGGTCAGAGGAGGGATTGAGAGACGTATCACCTCGCCGTTGTTCTCGGGCGTGATGCCCAGCTCAGAGTTGATTATGGCACGCTCAATCTCCTTGAACATCGATTTCTCCCATGGGGTGATGGCGATGGTGCGGGCGTCGGGCACCGAGATGTTGGCCACGTTCGAGATCGGGGCTGCCGAGCCGTAGTAGTCCACACGTATGCCGTCAAGCAGTTTCGGATTGGCTTTGCCGGCACGGATGTGCGACAGCGATTCGTCGAGATAGGCCACGGCCATCTCCATTTTCTCTTCGGCGGGGCCGAGATAAGTCTTGGGGTCTGTCATGGTGGGATATGGTGTTTGTTGTTATTTTTCCTGATATACGAGGGTGCCGATGGGCTCGCCGGCCAGCACCTTGGCCAGATTGCCGGGGGTATCCATGTCGAAGACCACGATCGGCATGTGGTTCTCCTTGCAGAGGGCGGTGGCGGTGAGATCCATCACCTTGAGGCCGCGGTTGTATACCTCGTCGTATGTGATTTCGGTGAACTTGGTGGCCGTGGGATCCTTTTCGGGGTCGGCGGTGTAGACGCCGTCGACGCGCGTGCCCTTGAGCATCACGTCGGCCTCGACCTCGATGCCACGCAGGGCAGAGCCGGTATCGGTGGTGAAGAACGGATTGCCGGTGCCGCACGACAGTATGGCCACCTTCCCCTGGCGCATGGCATCGATGGCGCGCCATTTCGAGTAATGCTCGCCAATGGGGTGCATGGCAATGGCGGTGAGCACCTGCGCCGGCTGACCGATGGCCTCGAGGGCCGAGCTGAGCGCCAGCGAGTTGATTACAGTGGCAAGCATGCCCATCTGGTCGCCCTTCACACGGTCGAAACCCTTGGCCGCGCCCTGAAGGCCGCGGAAGATGTTGCCGCCGCCGATGACGATGGCAATCTGCACGCCGCTCTGCGCGGCCTCCTTGATCTGCTCGGCATACTGGCCCAGACGCACAGGGTCTATGCCGTAACCCTGATGGCCCATCAGCGACTCGCCGCTCAGTTTCAGCAGCACGCGGGTGTATTTCGTTCTCATAAATCGGTCAGAGTGTAATTTTTCACAAAAATAGCACATATTTTTTAATTCCGGTTACTCGCAGCCGACCTTTCTCATATTAAAGTGTGTTATCATTGGTGGCAACGTGTGTGGTTTTGGCCTCGTGCCATCCCAAAATCACATTTTTTAGCTTTTGTTTTAACACTACGCCACGAAATTAAGTTAACTTTGCAACGACTTTCACCGCAAGGTGCGGGTCACCGCTAACAACTCCCCGTTTTATCATGGAAGAAAAGAATCTCGACCGCATCAGCTACGCCCTCGGCTTGAGCATGGGCAACAATTTCCGCGCATCGGGCATCGACTCAATCAACGTTGAGGACTTTGCCGACGGTGTCGCCGCCGTATTCTATGGCGCACAGCCCAAAATGACCTACGACGAGGCCAAGACCGTAATCCGCGACTACTTCGCCGAGATGGAGAAGAAACAACAGGCCGAGGCCGCAAAGCTCGGCGAGGCCAACAAGGCCGCCGGCGAGGCGTTCCTGGCCGAAAACGGCAAACGCGCCGAGGTGAAGACCACCCCCACCGGTCTGCAGTACGAGGTACTGACCGAGGGTGACGGTCCCCAGCCCGAAGCTACCGACCAGGTCGAGGTACACTATACCGGCAAGCTCATCGACGGTACCGTGTTCGACTCATCGGTCGACCGCGGCATCCCCGCCACATTCGGCGTCACACAGGTAATCCCCGGCTGGGTCGAGGCCCTGCAGCTTATGAAAGCCGGCTCGAAATGGCGTCTGTTCATCCCCTCGAACCTCGCATACGGCCCCAACGGCGCCCCCGGCAGCCCCATCGGCCCCAACTCCACGCTGATTTTCGACGTCGAGCTGCTTAAAGTAATCGGCAAGTGAGACGCATAGCACTCATACTCGCCGCCACGGCCCTGACAGCCGCCGCAGCAGACGTCGCGAACCCGACCGACACCGCGGCCACGGCTCCCCTGCCCTACACACAGGAGCAGGCCGATTCGTGTGTCACCGCATTCGCCACGGTGATGGCCTCGTACTGCCTGCCCGAGATACACAAGAACTACCCCGACGACCCCGAGGCGAACGCGCAGTTCGCCCGCGGCGTAGCCGAGGCGTTCGAGATCAACGGGCAGAAATCGGCCTACTACATGGGCGTGCGCACCGGTCTGGGCATGATCGAGCGCGTGGCCACTATGGGGAAGATGGGATACCCCATCACCCCCGAGAATTTCACGGCCGCAGTCACACGCGCCCTCAACGGCGACACCATGGGGTTCACCGGCGAGACTGCCGACGCATACCTGCACCGGTTCATGAACATACTCAACCCGCCGCCGGCACCGCTCACCGACGAGTCGCAGCAGGCGTTCCTCGACGCACAGACGGCCCGCGACGGTGTGCAGAAACTCCCCTCGGGCCTGCTCTTCGAGATACTCACCGAGGGTGAGGGGCAGTCTCCCGCCGCCACCGACCGCGTCAAGGTAACCTACACCGGGCGCCTGGCCGACGGCACCGTGTTCGACGAGACCGAGAAAGCCATAACATTCCCCGTCAGCGGCCTGGTGAAAGGGTTCTCCGAAGGTCTTCAGCTCATGAAACCCGGCGGCACATACCGAATCTTCATTCCCGCCGCCCTGGGCTATGCCGACAAGGGCGCCGCCGATGTCATCCCCCCCAACGCCGCGCTTGACTTCACAGTGACCTTGCTTGAGGTATTGCCCTCGCAACCCAGACAGTAACTTATCAAACAAACTTCATACTAATGAAAAAAATCATTCTCACGCTTGCCGCCGCCGTAGCTCTCTCGGCTTCGGTGATTTCTTGCGGCA
>OGQT01002539.1_pt1 | contig 12804 bp, 9 predicted proteins | sample 1553261 | NCBI WGS metagenome assembly OGQT01 (sample SAMEA2579992, study PRJEB22360) | human gut metagenome | biome: human gut; feature: human-associated habitat; material: faeces | place: Denmark | collected 2008/2010
CGTCCGGGTCAGGGCGGCGGCCAGCGTGGCGGCTTCCGTGGTCGTCCGGGTCAGGGCGGCGCGAAGCCGGGCCAGTGGGGCCAGCATCGTCCGGGTCAGGGCGGCGGCCAGCGTCCCGCCGGCGGCGGCAATCGTTTCGGCGGCAATGGCGGCGGTTTCCAGGGCGGCAACAGCGCTCCGAGCAATGGTCCGGCACGTGGTGGCCGCGGCGGCGCTGCAGGCGCGTTCGGACGTCAGGGAGGCAAGTCCTCGAAGGCGCGTAAGAACCGTCTGGCGAAGCGTCAGGAATTCCAGGAGATGAAGGCTCCGGTCATCGGCGGCGTGCGCATTCCGACCGGCAACGGACAGGAAGTCCGTCTGCGTCAGGGCGCGTCCCTCGCCGATCTGGCCGAGAAGATCAACGTCAATCCGGCGGCGCTGGTCACCGTGCTGTTCCACCTTGGTGAAATGGCCACGGCCACCCAGTCCCTGGATGAGGCCACGTTCCAGATCCTCGGCGAGGAAATCGGCTGGAACATCAAGATCGTGTCCGCCGAAGAGGAAGACAAGGAGCTGCTGCAGCAGTTCGACATCAACCTGGACGAAGAGGAACTGCAGGAGGACGGGGATCTGAAGCCGCGTCCGCCGGTCGTCACCGTCATGGGCCATGTCGACCACGGTAAGACCCGACTGCTCGACACCATCCGCCGCACCAACGTCATCGAAGGCGAAGCCGGCGGCATCACCCAGCGCATCGGCGCATACCAGGTGACCGTCAACCTTGAGGGCGAGCCGCGCAAGATCACGTTCCTCGACACCCCGGGCCACGAAGCCTTCACCGCAATGCGTGCCCGTGGCGCCGAACTCACCGACGTCGCGATCCTCGTGGTCGCCGCCGACGACGGCGTCATGCCGCAGACCGTGGAAGCCATCAACCACGCCCAGGCCGCGCATGTGCCGATCGTGGTGGCCGTCAACAAGATCGATAAGCCGGGCGCCAACCCGGACAAGGTCCGCGGCCAGCTTACCGAATACGGTCTGGTTCCGGAAGAATACGGCGGCAACACCATGTTCGTCGACATCTCCGCGAAGCAGGGCACCAACGTCGACAAGCTGCTCGAAGCGGTGCTGCTCACTGCCGACGCCGAGCTCGACCTGCGCGCCAACCCGGATATGGACGCCCGTGGCGCCACCGTCGAAGCCCGACTTGACAAGGGCCGTGGCGCCGTGGCTACCGTGCTGGTGCAGTCCGGTACCCTCCACATCGGCGATGCCATCGTTGCCGGCACCTCCTACGGTCGTGTCCGCGCCATGCTCGACGAAAACGGCAACCACATGCAGGAAGCCGGTCCGTCCACCCCGGTGCAGGTGCTGGGTCTGACCTCCGTGCCGACCGCAGGCGACCTGTTCCTGGTGGCCTCCGACGACCGTACCGCACGTCAGATCGCCGAGAAGCGTCAGGCCACCGAGCGTGCGGCCCAGCTGGCCAAGCGCCGCAAGGTCGTTTCCCTCGAAAGCCTCAAGGAGCAGTTCGCCAAGTCCGAGGTGGATATGCTCAACATCGTCATCAAGGGCGATTCCTCCGGTTCCGTCGAGGCTCTGGAAGATTCCTTGATGAAGATCGAGGTGTCCGACGAGGTCGGCATCCAGGTGATCCACCGCGGCGTCGGCGCCATCACCCAGAACGACGTCAACCTGGCCACCGTCGACAAGGCCGTCATCATCGGCTTCAACGTCCGTCCGAACCGCCAGGTGGCGGATCTGGCCGAACGCGAAGGTGTGGAGATCAAGTACTACTCGATCATCTACAAGGCCATCGAGGACATCGAAGCATCCCTCAAGGGCATGCTCAAGCCGGAATACGAAGAGGTCGTCACCTCCCACTCCGAGATCCGCGAGATCTTCCGCTCCTCCAAGTTCGGCAACATCGCCGGCGTCATGGTTCAGGACGGCGAGGTCAAGCGTGGTACGAAGTGCCGTATCCTGCGCAACGGCATCGCCACCGTCAACGACCTCGAGATCTCCTCGCTGCGTCGTTTCAAGGACGACGTCACCTCCGTCAAGGAAGGATACGAGGCTGGCATCAACCTCGGCACCTTCAACGACATCGAGATCGGCGATATCATCGAGACCTTCGAAATGCAGGAAATCGAGCGTAAGTAGCCGAGTGCTTCGAGCTTCGCATCGATAACCAGGTAAGGAACGCCCACAGCCGGTTCACGACTGCGGGCGTTCCGTGATACAACAAGAACTTTTCACCAAAAGGACAGCAATGGCAGGAACCAATCCCCGCGCCGCGCGCATCGCGGCGTTGATTCAGCGTGTGATCGCATCGTCCATGGAGGCGCAGCTGCACGACAAGCGACTGGCCAACGTGACCATCACCGAAGTGCGCGTCACCAACGATCTGCAGATCGCGAAAGTCTACTGGACCCAGCTCGGCCATGAAGGACACGAGCAGGGCGAACGCCGCCGCGCGCAGCAGGCCCTGAACCAGGCCAAAGGACGCCTGCGTTCCCTGGTAGGCACCAAGGCCGGACTGCGACTCACCCCGCAACTGGAATTCATCTTCGACGAAGTGCCGGGCGAGGCCCATGAGATCGAGGACATCCTCGCGCTCGCACACAAGCGCGACGAAGAACTCGCCAAGTCCCGCGCCAACGCGCAATACGCCGGCGACGCCGATCCGTACAAGCACGACGAGCCCGATGATGACGACTTCGACGATGATGACGATGTCGAGGTCGAGGATTGGGACGATGACGACGAAGCCTGACAACTCCGGTCTGCTGGTCATCGACAAGCCGCAGGGCGTCACCAGCCACGATGTGGTCGCGGCGGTGCGTGGCGCCCTGCACATGAAACGCGTCGGCCATGCCGGCACGCTCGACCCGATGGCCACCGGCGTGCTGGTGGTCGGCTTCGGCAACGCCACACGTCTGCTCAACTACATCGTCGACCACGACAAAACCTACCTGGCCACCATCAGACTCGGCCAACGCACCACCACGGATGACGCCGACGGCGAACTGCTGCCGGAGGAGGGAACTATCGCCGAATTCCCTTCACGACAGACCGTTGAAGACGTCATCGCCCATCATTTCACCGGGCGCATCGAGCAGGTGCCGAACTCCTATTCAGCCATCAAAATCAACGGCCAGCGCGCCTATGATCTGGCCCGAGAAGGCAAGGATGTGGACCTCAAGGCCCGTCCGGTGACCATCTCGGAATTCAGTGTTTCGGCAGTGCGATACGGCTATGCTTCGACCACATGCGCGGGATCACCTCTTGCCGATGCCGTCGAAATCGCCCCGGAGGAATCCTGGCATGCCGAAACCGACGGGCAAAACGAACCAAACATGCAGCCAGTCATGGAACTCGACGTGACCGTGACCTGCTCGGCCGGCACCTACATCCGCGCACTCGGCCGCGATCTGGGCTCCGAACTCGGCCTCGGCGGCCATCTGACCATGCTGCGCCGCATCCGCGTCGGGCGTTTCTCGGTGGACATGCCGAACGTCATGACCGCCCATACGGAAGCCAAAACCTTCACCAACCGCGAAGGCATCGAAGTGACACGCAACCGTGCGGTGCTTGACGATGCCGAGCATGCCATTGACCACGCACTCGACCTGGTCGCCAGCGCGGCCGCTTCCATGGACATGCTTCCCGTCACCGAACATGAGGCGACGGACCTGCGGTTCGGCCGTAGAATCGCCCATGACATCCATACGACCATGGCCGCGTACGTTCCCGAAACCAACGATCTGGTGGCGATCGTGGAACGCGCCAAACGTGGCGAGACCAAGCCGGTCGCGGTCTTCAACTGAAACAATCAAGACCGGCCGGCACGCAATACGAACACGACAAACACACGGACAATACGCAAAGAAGGACACATGAAGACGATCACGCTTACCCCCGATGCCAGCGGCATGGTGGATTGGCCGACCCTGAGCAACGACAAGAAGTCCGTGGTGACCATCGGCTCATTCGACGGCATGCATCAGGGACATCAGGCGGTCATCCGCCGTGTGGCCGAACTCGCCGAACAGGAGCAGGCGTTCTCCGTGGTGGTGCTGTTCGACCCGCGTCCCGCGCTGGTGCACGCTTACGCCGCCAAACATGACGGTCAGGAACCGCCCGCAGGCACGCCTGACACGCAGGCGCTGACCAGTGTGGACGAACGGCTGCGCGCCATCGACGCCATCGGCGTGGACTACACGCTCATCGTGCGCTACACCATGGCATTCGCCGCGAAATCATACCGCTTCTTCCTTGGCCAGATGGTCGGCAAACTCGGCATGCGCACGCTGGTGCTCGGCTCCGACGCCGCCATGGGCGCGAACCGCGCCGGAAACGTGAAGGCCATTGAGAATCTGGCGCTCGCCACCGGCGTGTTCCAGCTGGAGGTCGTGGACGATTTCGGTCCGGGGCTGACCCGAGTGCCGGTCAATGCGAAGCCGGTGATGCCGTCCGAACCCGGCGAGCCTTCCGACCCTCTGGAGGGGGCTTCCAAGGCTGAACGACGCGCATGGAGCAAGAAGCATCAGGCCAAGGAAGTGCGCACGTGGAGCTCCACCAATGTGCGCTATCTGCTGAGCCAAGGCCGTATCAAGGACGCAGACGCGATACTCGGCCACGCGCATGCCGTGGAAGGCACCGTGGTGCATGGCGAGGAACGCGGCCGCACCATCGGATTCCCGACCGCCAATCTGAGTGAGAACGTCGCCGGATACCTGCCGGTGGACGGCGTGTACGCCGGCTGGCTGGTCGATTTGGGGGAGAAGTCCGCCGACGGTGGCGAAGAAGCCGGGGAGAAGCCGGCCGACGGCGTATCGCAGCAGTATGATGCTTCGTCCGTCAACGCGCGCGTGGCCATGCAGTCGCCACACCGCTGGCCGGCGGCCATCTCCATCGGCACCAAGCCGACGTTCAACGAGGACGGTGACGCCGAACGCGTGGTGGAAGCCTACGCCATCACCGATGATTGGTTGGACCTGTACGGCCATCAGGCGCGCGTGGAATTCGCTGGATTCCTGCGCCCGCAGATCAAATTCGATTCGGCCGACGATCTGGCGGCCGAGCTGAAACGCAACGTCGAGGAGACGAAGCGCCTCACCGCTTGAGACGGATCGGTTCGATTGATTTGATTGGTTCGATTGACGCGAATCATTGACGCCATCTGTGTTTTGTTACCCAAACGGGCTTTCCCGGGTTGCAAAATGCGGATGGCGATGCCGTTTGGGCATCGGCGACCTATCGCAGAATCGCGGCCAACGCGTCCTGCAACGTATCCGCCTGCACCACGCCCATTCCCGGCACGGCGACGTTCTTGCGCAGCGTCGGCACAACGGCGGTGGTGAAACCAAGACGCGCCGCCTCACGAAGCCGATATTCCAGTCTCGGCACCGGACGCACCTGTCCGGTCAACGAAATCTCGCCGATCGCGCACGTCGTGCGGGGAATCGGTTTCGATTTCGCAGCGCTCGCCAACGCGGCCACAATCGCCAGATCGCAACCCGGCTCACGCGCCTGACCGCCGGCGATTGTGGAAATGTACAGGTCGTTGGCCAGCAGATTGATGCCACCGTGACGATATAACACCGCCACCAGCATGGCGATACGGTTGGAGTCCACACCGTTCGCCGCGCGACGTGGCGTCGGCAGCACCGACCTGGTGACCAGCGCCTGCACTTCAATCGGCAGACTGCGATGCCCATCCAACGTGAACGTCACGCACGTGCCATCCACCTGCGTCGCCGCAGAACCATTGCCGGTTGATAGGAACAGGCCGGACGGATCGGTCACCTCCTCAATGCCCTCGCCGCTCATATCGAAACAGCCGACCTCATCGGTCGATCCGAAACGGTTCTTCACTGCACGCAGCATACGCAACGCGGTTTCGGCATCGCCTTCGAACTGACAGACCACATCCACCAGATGCTCCAACGTACGCGGACCTGCGATCGAACCATCCTTGGTGACATGACCCACCAAAAGCACTGGAATATCAAGGGTTTTGGCGGTGTCAATCAGCGCGCTCGCCACTTCGCGCACCTGCGTGGATCCGCCGGAGATGCCATCGACGTCCTGCGAGACGATGGTCTGCGCCGAATCGACGATGGCCAACGCCGGCTTGAACTGTTCGATAAGCCCCAACACCGTGGACAGATCCGTGGTGGAGGCGAGCAGTAGATTCGGCTCCATGGCGCCGATGCGCGACGCGCGCATGCGGACCTGCGCCTGCGATTCCTCGCCGGAAATATACAGTACGGTATTGCGCTCGGTGGCGAACGCCGTCAGCCTCGCCACATTGCCGGCGGTTTCCAGCAGCAATGTCGATTTGCCGATGCCCGGCTCTCCTGCGATCAGCGTGACCGATCCCGGCACGATGCCACCGCCGAGCACGCGGTCGAATTCCGAAAATCCTGTGGCGATTCTGGAGATGTTCTCCGTGCCTATGTCGGTGATCGGCCTCGCCGCGGACGATGCGACCGGATGCGATTGCGTGCGCGATGTCCGTCCCGGAGCCGCGGTACGCGAGCCTGCCGCGGGACGGGCTTCATGGAATTCCTCAATGGTGCCCCATTGACCGCATTCGGGGCAGCGGCCGAGCCACTTCGGGCCGCTCCAGCCGCATTCGGAACAGAGGAATTGCGAGGACGTCTTTGCCATATCGCCGACAATACGGAGGTTTTGGGACAAGACGTTCGCGGGTGGCGTACTCGTTGCACAGACATTGCGCTGAAAACCGTTTCGGGAACTGGATTCCATGACTTTGAGGGGATGGTTGCGCGTCTTATGGCTGTGAAAGAATGACAAGCATGTCTGATACGCAGAATTCCTCTTCGCATGGCAAATTGATTGCCGCCGTCGTAGCAGCCGCGCTTGTGGTTGTGCTTGCTCTGATTTCCGCATTTGTGTGGCCTGGTTGGGCCTTGAACAAGAACAGACAAGCCGGTCAGGCCGGTCAGACGAGCCAGCAGGCTTCCACTTCGAACGGTACGGACGGCGACAAGACGGAGCCCACCAAACCGTCGATCGATGCCGTGGCATTGCCCGACGGGGCCAGCGAGCTGCTCAAGGCCATGCCGGATTCCGTATTGAATTACGCGCGTACCAAGGCTGACGCCAGCACGACGTGGTCCAGCACCTCTCCCGTCGAGGAATACGCGTTGACGTATTCCACCGGCAAGAAAGGACAGGACGTCACGCTGGAAGTGGGCCAGTGGAACGACGGCGACAAGGCGAAATCCCAGTACGACACGCTGGCTGAAGCCATGACCGGCAAGGAGCTGGGAAGCGGCAACGTGAAGGTCTCCGGCAAGACGACCGGCGCCTACAGCGCCAAAGCCGATCCGGACGACGATACCAAGGCCGTTGCCGTGTGGCGCAACGATACGGTGGTTTTCTATGCCACCGGCGCGAAGAACGACATCCAGCGTTTCTACCAGCAGTTCCCCCTGTAACGTCGACGGAATCGTCTCGATGGCGAATCGCGGCCGGCTGATGGAATATCACGCGGAAAACGAAACGTGATTTTCCACCATATGAATGTCTGCGCGCGTATTCGTCCCCGAAGCAGTGTAGTATTGGGCAAGTTGCAAACTTTTACCCTTTGAGTTTAAGGAACGGAGGCTGAGATGGGCTCGGTCATCAAGAAGCGCCGCAAGCGCATGAGCAAGAAGAAGCATCGTAAACTGCTTCGTAAGACTCGCCACCAGCGCAAGTAGTCTTCAGGCGCGTGTGAAGCGTCCGCTCAAACAAAATCCCGCGATTCCTTTCGGAGTCGCGGGATTTTTGCTATCTGCGCGGCGGTGTCGGCCGGTATATTCCACACCAGCCGACACGCCTGCCTGTCAGGATCTCACTTGTTGGGGTTGTCCATCACGCGCGGGCCGTTCGGATCGCCGACGATGACCTGGTCCACCATGTTCAGGAACAGGCCGTGCTCGACCACGCCGACCGTGGTGATGAGGTCCTGCGCGAGCTCCTGCGGGTGGTCGATGCGCTCAAGATGCAGGTCCACGACGAAGTTGTTCTCGTCGGTGCGCACTTCCTTGCCGTCGGCGTCGAGGCGCAGCACCGGCTTGTAGCCCTTGGCCTCAAACTTCTTGACGACCTGGCCTGCGCCGAACGGAATCACCTCGACCGGCAGCGGGAACTTGCCGATGGTGTCCACGACCTTGGACTCGTCCACGATCCACACGATCTTGTTGGAGTTGGTGGCCACGATCTTCTCCCACAGGAGAGCCGCACCGCCGCCCTTGATGCCGTTGAAGTTCTTGTCCACCTCGTCGGCGCCGTCGATGGTCACGTCGATATGGTCGACGTCATCGATGTTGACGATCTTGATGCCGTAGCCTTCGGCCTGCTCCTGGGTGCGGCGGGAGGTGGTGACGCCCGTGAACTCGAGGCCTTCCTCCTTGACGCGACGACCGAGCTCGTCGACCAGGAAACGCACGGTCGAGCCGGTGCCCAGACCTGCGATCATGCCGTTCTGAATCAGCTTTGCAGCCTCGATGCCGGCCGCCTTCTTCAGCGCGTCCTGCTGTGCCTTGTCCATGATCCTCCTTCGATATGGGGTTAAGACCGTCTCCATACTATCGGATGCGTTGATTTTCAAGGCGCGAATGGTCGGTTGCGGGAGCAGGTGTCTGTTTTGGACTGCGGAAAAGTTTTCACGGAATGTTTCACGGTCCTGCGTGAGGTGGCGTGCAAAAAAGCCGCGCATGAAATGACATGTGGGGAGCGGCTTGCGTAAAGCGGCTCCCCACATGTCTCGCTCAGCTATGTTTGACCGCGAACGGCGCCTCGTCCAATACCAGCGTGCCGTCACCCATCACATAGCCTTCCACGGCGATATACCCACGGATGAGACGTGGATTGCCGTCGAAGGTCGGGCTGGATTCCGGTGGGGGAGTGAACCGCACCGTACCCGACACCGACAGGCCCGATGGGCTTGGACGATGCGGCAGTTTCGGCAGATCCTGCGATTGCGATGAAGATGCCTGTTCCGGTGCCGATTCTTCGTCGTCTTGCGATTCGCTGTGCGATTCGTTCGCATTCTGCGGTACGGCCGTGCTGTCCGTGTCCGTGCCGTCCGCGTTGCCCGTCACCGGCTTGTCGTTCTCGTCGCCTTCACGGGGAAAATAGTCGGGTTTGACCAGCATCTGCGCATAGGATTGATGCGGTTCACCGGATTCGTCCGTTTTCCCGGATTCGTCCGGTTCGGCTGGACCGCCCGCGTCCGGGAAGCTGGATTCGGGTATGACCTTCGTCGCTTCGGTCTCAAGCATTGTGGTGGTTTCCGCCGGTTCGGTCTCGAGCACGGTCGTTTCCACCGCATCATCTGCGTCGTCATCGGTTGTCTGTCCGAAATCCGCAAGGTCGTGGGAAACGCCTTCCGGCTCCGCCAGCATGCTGGCGATCGAACGCGGCTTCGTGCTGTTGCTGGAATTGGCGGTATCGGCACCGGAATCGCCGGTGCCGGTCGTGGCGGAATCGCCTTGTCCGCGTCCCATGTGGTATTCGGCGGCGCTGATCGCACCATCCATCAGCATCCTCGCATCCTCGGGAACATCGGTGCCACGCGAATACTCGGAAGCCAGTAGCGACTGCCATCCTTCCAACGGCAGATAGCCTTCGCGCACATGCGAACGGCAATCGCCCGCATACGTGCGTGCCAGCTCGTCCACTTTCTCGTTGCCCGCGTTGCCGGCATGACCCTTGACCCACACGAATCGCACCGACCCCGCCCTATGCGCGATCTCATTGTCGATGGCGCGGATCAAATCGGCGTTCTTCACCGGTTTCTTCTGCGAATTCTTCCAGCCGTTGCGCTTCCAACCCTGCACCCACTTGGTGGAGCAGTTGATCGCATACTGCGAGTCGGTCTCGATCACCAGGTCTTCGGAACCGGGATGCGCTCGCAACGCCTCCAGCACGGCGCATAATTCGCCGATCTGGTTGGTGCCGTTCGTCGCGCCGCCGGCATCGCAATCGCCGGCATGCTCGTGCCCCGGCTTGCCGCCTGCCGCGGGCTCGTGGTCGGCCCAGGCCCAACCCATCGGACCATTCGGATTGCCAAGCGCGGAACCGTCTGTTGAAACCGTAATCGTCATGCTTCTACCCTACGAAAGCCGCGCGACTCGCCGCTTGCCCGTCATACCGCATCGTCCGCCATGCGGTATCGCCTATCGATACCGCATGGCAACGGCATATGCGATTAGTCGCCGAGACACAGCATGACGGAGGCGCGGAACATGCCGTCGCTGTGCTCGAAGGAGGCCGTGCCATGGTGCCGTTCGGCCGTCTCTCGTACGGTGGCGGTGCCCAGCCCCGTGCCACCATGTTTGGTCGAGACGAGATCGCCGTCGATCTGTTCGATGCTGGTATCGGCGTCGCCGTACGTGTTGTCCACCGTGATGAACAGGTCCGCCGGAGGGCCGGAACGATACCGGATGCGCACTTTGAGCCGCCTCTCGCCCTGCGTTTGCTGGGTGATGGCCTCCGTGGCGTTCTCCAGCAGATTGCCGACCATGGAGCATAATTCCGCGTTGTTGATGTTGATGTATTGCGGCACCGCCGCTTTGACGTCCACATCCGCACCCAAATGCCGGACCCAATCGCAATAGTAGACAAGCACCGCGTTCAGCGACGCATGCTCGCAATACTGCATTGGTGCCGTTTGCAGCAGCCGGTGTTTGGACATCTCATCCAGATATGAGCGGATGCCATCCATGTCTTCAGCCGCGGCCAACGCCTGCAGTGAGTGGATGTGGTGACGCACGTTGTGCTTGATCTGACGCGCCTCACGGATCCGCTCGTTCATGTGTTGCAGCTGCAACGTCTGCAAAGCCTCATAATGCTGTCGCCTGCGGGCCGCGAGCAGACGGTCCGACTGCTGAATCATGTACCAGATGAGGAAATACGCCAACACCATGAAACAGGAATAGACCACCGCCACGGTGAACGCGATTTCCAGCATATGCGAGTCCAACAGCGTGGAATTGTCCGCCGGCATGCACCACACCACAATCGCGGACGAAACGAACGGAAACAGCCAGATAAGCTGCCAGAAGCCTTTGCTGATGGATGGGGAATCGAATGTGGCTGGAATCGAATCATGCAGCGGATGCCATAGCGAGACCAGTGCGACGACGTCAAGCAGCAGCAGATTGACCAGTCCCGGCCAGCCGACGCGGAGATTGGCTGAATCCGCGCCAAGAACGGCCACATCGATGACGAGCGACAGATAGTAGACGATCGCCACCATGTAGGAAGCCGTGGCCACAATCAGCAACAGTTGCCGCCATGGCAGTTCGGTCAGCCATCGCAGGACCAGCAGCACAAGCGGCGCGGTCGGAATGACCGTCCACAGTGATGGGATGCCCAGAGTGCCGCACAGCACGCCGCATAGCAGGAACCAGACCAGTCCGATGGACATGAACAGTGTGCCGTTACGGCGTGGATTGTCCATGTGACTCCATGCCATGATGAGGCACAATGCCAGGCCGGACAACGCGTTGAGCTGCTCTCCGATGGCGAAGAACAGACCTGACGGGGTGGTTTGGGCGATGCCGTTCCGGATGATTTCGCCGAGTGGTGCGAACATGTCAGTCCTCCGTACGCATGCGGGTGAACGTGTATTCCGCGTATGCGCGGCAGGTGGTGGTCACCGCCGTTTTCGTGATGGGAATGCGTTTGCCGCCTTTCATGACGAACTGCGCGTTGGTGATGCCGGACACGTAGTCGAAGTTGACGAGCACGCCTCGCGCGGTGCGGTAGAAGTTGTCGAACACGGTGAGCCGTCGGTCCACATCGGAGAAATTGGTGCGGATTTTGGTCTGGGTGCCGTCCGCGAACGTGAATTCCACGTAGTGCGCGTTGGACAGGGCGTATGCGATGAGCCGCCGGTCCATGGTCACGGCCGGATTGCCGAACGCCACATGCCAGCTGGAATCCACCGTGCCGGGCGACTGTGCCTTTGCCAGATGGGTGACCGGCGGTTTTGCCTTCAGCTGCTCCTCGACGCGTTCCATGGTGGCTTCGAAGGTTTTGCGATTGACGGGCTTGAGCAGATAACCGCTCGCCTGCACCTCGTAGCCGAGCACCGCGAAATCGGTGCTGGACGTGATGAAGACGATCGCGCAGTCGTCGTTCTGATTGCGCAGCAGCCGCGCTATGTCCAATCCGGTGGTGGCATGCGGCAGATTCTCGTCGCTGAGATAACAGTCGAGCAGCAGCAGGTCGTAACGGCTGTTCTTCCAGCTTTCGATGAACGATTTCGCGTCGGGGAAAACGTCACAGACCGTTTGCATGGCATTCCTGCCGGCGGTTGCGCCGACGTTCCGGCCGTTGAAGTATTCCGCGCACATGGTGGCGATCAGTTCGCGTTCGGCAGGGTGATCCTCGACGATGGCGATGCGCACGTTCCCTCCTTGCTGTGCCGTGATTGCGCGGATGACGTTCCGGCTCTGCTTCCAAGCGTACCGGGAGAGGGAAATACGGGGTGCCGCGGAGCTTGCGTTTCATGCCAGAAAAGCACGTTTCGTGCCATACGGCGGATATCGACAACGAAAAAGACCCGCTCCATACGGAACGGGTCTTTTCGCGCTACGCCTTGATTACTTGGCGGAACGCCGTATCACTCGGCCAGAGCCTTGTCCACGACCTCGGTGGCCTCGGCGAGCACCTTGTCCAGAGCCTCAGGGGATTCGAAGCTTTCGGCGTACACCTTGTAGATGTTCTCGGTGCCGGACGGACGGGCGGCGAACCAGTTGTCCTTGGTGGTGACCTTCAGACCGCCGATCTTGGCGT